>Ga0172380_10005677_pt1 | contig 14959 bp, 19 predicted proteins | sample Leawe162metaG_FD_119747 | JGI IMG/M metagenome (GOLD analysis project Ga0172380, IMG submission 119747) | Leachate microbial communities from a municipal landfill in Southern Ontario, Canada - Leachate well 162 metaG | ecosystem: Engineered > Solid waste > Landfill > Unclassified | place...
CGGACAACTCACGGTCGACTGCGGCGTTGACGTATGCGCTGTTGGTGACGTGGCCCGAGGGTGCGGTGGTGGTGGTTGGCGTGGGCTTGCGCACCACCAAATCCAACAGCCATGCGGGCGCGTCTGCTATAGGCGGAATGGTGTCGCATGGCTCGGACCAACGGTAACAACGGCCATCCGACATGACACTGCCGGCACTGACCACGTATCCGCCTTCGCTCCGAATATCGGCGCCCGCGCCCAAATTACCACGGTTGCGCGTGCCATCTACGTACTTGAAATAGATGTGCATACCGCCGTTTGGCGACATAACACGCGCAGTCTCCGGCAGCGGACCGTGTTCGGCCTCCATCTCCGCAAGCCACTCGAAACCGTTGGCGCCACCAGGCTTATTGTCGATGTCCAGCGCAAAGAAGCCAGAGTCTTTTCCGGTTGGAATGCCTACTGCCGCGTCCGGCCAATCACTCCACCAGCGCTTTACAATGTGCGAGAACCGGGTAGCCCCCTTAAAGCCATTCGAAAGGAGAGGTGTTTTCTCTCCAAGCGTTGTGACCTCGCCCGTATACTGGTCGATAGCTTCTTCTGCTTTGCTACGGCAAGGGAATACTTTGATGCCTTGCGAGACGTAGAAGTTGGCTAGTTCAAGCGGCGTCATTATCTTCCTCAACAATCTCTGCTAGCCAACCCTTGCTGGCAATGTAGGCCGCCGCGCGTTCTTCCGGCCAGCCGACCATGTATTTCAATATTGGCGCTGCACGCTGCACCGTCTCGGTTGTTATCAACCCGGCAACAAAATGCCCGGCCACAACTCGTATCAACAGCGGAGCGCTAATAGGGCACCTCCCTGCTCACAATCTCCCGCATGCTATCGGCATACGCGACAAACCCCAGCCGCCAGAACGTCGACCACTCTTCTTCCGTCAGCGTGGCGAGGTCAGTTTTTTGGATTTCGTCAAGGTAGGCACCACCAGCATTACCGCCGTCCTCAAGCGCGCGGCGTTCGTACTCGTCTAATGCTTTGCGTGACATGTGATAGATCCTTGGTAACTTGCTGCGTACACCGTTGTGCGTGTCGTCGAGACATTCCCAGCACACCCACTTAAGCGGTTGGTGGCGCTCACCGTATGCCAGGTTGTCGTGGCGGCGTTTGCAGATGAAGCAGGTGCCGACGCAGTTTATCTCACTCACGCCGTGGCCTCTTGAGGTTCGTTGAACAGATCGCCGACCGGCTCTCCACCAACCAATTTATTGTTGTCATTAGCTGCGGTCGCGACGAACAGGTCACTCGATGCAGTCTCGCAGTTCTTCACAGCTTGCCGCCAATAGGACGGCTTTAGTTCCGCACCAATCGCCCGTCGCCCCATCTGCAAAGCCACGTACAATTCAGATCCGATACCAGCAAACGGAGACAACACGACGTCGCCTGGGTTGCTCCACAGTTCGAGACAGCGACGGATTGGCGTTAGTTGCAGCGGCGCAATGTGCGCCTCGTCCTGTTCCTCGCGGGCTTCCTTACGAGACAGTACGTCGGACTGCGCAATGTCCATCCAAACCGGCTCGGCATAGCGCTGCCATACCGCGACGCTGTAACCAGCGTAACCGGGCTTAACGGTGCAAGGTATCATCTTCTCTGCAGTCCCATCCCAACGACGGCTATTCAGTGTACCGTCAGGCGCGGCTTCCGAACCGTAATAAGCGTCAAACTCGCCAGACACAGGCTCTATGTTGTCACCAGGCTTGCGCATGGTGACAATGTAATCAGGCACTGCCATGCGGGAAATTGTGCTGTCTTTCTTGATCTGCTTGTGCAGCAATCCGATAGCCTTTGTGCGCTGCATCGCCGAGACGGGGTCTTTGCGGATAACGACTTCCGAATGGTAATAGAACCCTACTTCCTGGTGCGCCTTGATGATATCGCCACGGAAATCGCGCAGACCAATGAACCCGTCTCGCAACTTTGACGTAGGGAGGTTCATGCAGTGGATGGAAACCAGCCGTCCTGGTTTCGTGATACGGTAAATCTCGGCAATCAAGAACTTGTAATGCTGCCAGAAGTCCGTATCGACGCGGCAATTACTCATGTCGCGCGGATCGTCGCTGAACGTATACAATGAGATAAACGGCGGAGAATAAATCGTGTAATGCACGGAATCGTCAGGCAGATTGCGTGTCACCTCTACGCAATCGCCATTCCAAATCGTGAAGTTGCTGCCGGAAACCTGATTGATTACATGAGCCATGTCGGGATCTCCATCTTGGTGGTGTGTGGGGTGACTTCACGATCGCCGCGCAACGTTCGCGTCATCAGTGTGCGAGTGTGCTTGGACATCTGATCCGCCATGTACTCCGCGGCGGCCTCTTTCTCGGCGAGGTTATCGACCACGGCACCTTCGGCCGTGGATGCGATGAACCAAGCAAACACGTCCTGTGTCTGACCGAACCGCCAGCAACGGCGAATTGCCTGGAACAATTGTTCGAAACTGTCATTCAAACCGACGAAAACCTGGTGCGAGCAACGTTGAAAATTCATACCCCATCCAGCGATTGACGGCTTGCTGACAAGTACTCGCACGGTGCCGTTGGCAAAACCCATAAGCCGCTGTGCTTTGAGTTCGGCAGGATGACTGCCGCGAACTTCGACTGCATCGCGAATTGCCGCCGTGAGCATTTCCGATTCGGTATTTGAATTGCACCACACTAGCCATGGGCGATCCGGCATTGAATTGACCAACTCGGCAGCCGCGCGGACACGCTCGACGGTACTGTCCCGCCGCGCTCGTAGCCGTTCCGAAAGGCTATGCGCGATCGGCAGATCGGAGTGAACCGTGATGAATTGCTTGTGCAGTGGCGGTAGATCGTAACCGGGTTCATCGTAGCCTAATTCGCGCGGATGCCGCAGCATCACCGACCATGACGAAAGCCACGCCCAAAACTCTTGCTCCGCATGGCCTTTCAGACGCCATTCCGCGACAGGTTTTCCGTTCTTTCGAGCGTCGTGGTTTTTGGTATTGGTCGCCTTCATCGATCCGTCGTGGACGAACCATGTTGCGAGCATCTCCTTTGCGCTGCAGACGCCTAGAAATTCGGCGTGATTACCAAGTTCAACGTAGTCATTCGGCGCCGGAGTGGCAGTGCAGGGGAGTCGGAACGGAATATCTTGCGTGAAGTCGATTAGCGTTTTGCGCGTCTTGCTGTCATGCGCCTTGATGATACTGGACTCGTCAAGAACAATGCCCTCGAACTTGTCCGGGTCGAAATTATGAATACGATCATAGTTCGTAACGACGATGCTCGATCGCGCGTCGTCCTGATGCGCCGCATAGGTGACGGCGTCGATGTTGAATTTCTGCGCTTCCTGCACGGTCTGTTGTGCTACGGCGAGTGGTGCCAAAACCAGCACAGGGCGCCCGGCGTCACGGCGCACTGCATCGGCCCACGATAGTTGCTGGAACGTCTTGCCTAACCCAGTGCCAGCAAATACGGCGCTACGGCCACGCTTAAGCGCCCATGTTACAATGTCACGCTGGAATGGCTTGAGTGCGGATGGGAGATTGTCAACGTTAGACAATCCGACGCTTTCCTGTACAGCAGTCTTGCGCGCCAGAAATGACGCATAGTCGGTTTCAGTAGTCTGTAAATTCACCTCAACACCCCCTCAACCCTCAACGTTTCAAACAACCGCCGCAGCGCATAGGAGCGCACTAGAGAAACTGCGGTGAACAGCGCGCCGATTGCTAGGTGCTCGCCCGCGCTTGCGTAAATCCCAAACAAAGGAAAGATGACGACTTGCGCCGCTATTGCTACGCAATAGCCGACAAGCGTGTTTAGTGCGGCCTCGGTGAATGAGGCGCGTCTGGTTTGTTTCATCGCTATTGCCCCTAAGCTAGAACGGCACTTCGTCCGACCAGCTCTCACCCGCCGCCTTCAGCGGCTTCCAGTTGTCGTTGTCGGCAACGGTCCTGTCTGCGGTTGGCACGCTATCGCTCGCCAACTGCTCACCCGCCTTATGCCCAACGATGTCTTGATATTTCCCGTTAGGCCGCAATTGGATTTCCGCGGTGACGCGCAGTTCGTCCGCTCTATCTAGGAAATCCGCCACCGTCTTAGGAAATGGCAACGCCCCACCATGGGTGCGCCACCAACGGTCGGCCTTTGCTTTTGCATAGCCCTCGTGTTGACAGCAGATCCACTCATTCTGCGCGTGCAGCCCGAGCATGTACGTGACCTTCACCGAGGGCGGCTTCCCCGGCTTAGGCGGGTGCTCTCTAAAGTGCCGGCCTGTGACTGCATGCCAAACCGGAGCTGCGGTTGATAGGACGGGCGTGATGTCGGTCTTTGCTGTGATCTTCACCTCTTCCGATGGTGGGAAGATGTAGTGGCAGCAATGACATTCCATCCGCGAGATCGGCACCAGCTCGCCGCACCCTGTATTGCCCTTCTCGTCTTTCTTGTCTTGCGGGCACAATTTCGTCGGCTGCTCACCTTCGCCGGAGCCAGGAGTCCGCGGTCTGATTTGATCAATCGGGCCGTGGTAAGAAAGGTTCTTGCCGTGGTCGGCGACGAGACAATCCTCCTTGCCCGGTGAGTTGCGCGTACCCCTGCCAAGAAACTGCACTAACTTACTTGCCGACTTGGTAGAAAAGATCAGGCTAATGAAGTCCACAAACGGAAAGTTCGTGCCGGTGCCAACCATATTAACGGACGATATCGCCCACAACTCTCCGGCGCGATACGCTTCAAATATAGACTTCATTTGGTGCGCGTTATCGCTTGTCAGCACCTCGCACGTCCGGCCGTGCCGTCGCACCTCATCGCGGATAAGGACGGCGTTCGCTTGGCTAACGCTAAAGAATAGCCCCGCCTTCCGCCCTACGGACATTTCCATGTCTTCGGCCACGGCATCGACAATGATGCGCTCTGCCGCGTCTGACACCTGACCGGGGATATACTCACCGCCCCGCGTGCCGACGCCCTTAAGATCAATCTTCGACGTGGTCTTGTGGCTTACAAGGCGCGTCAAGTAACCAGCGTCGATAAGGTCGGTTAACTTGGCCTCGTAAACAACGTCATCGAACAGCCGATCATCGCCCTCAGTTAGACGGCCCGAATCCATGCGGTAGTCTGTCGCCGTCGTGCCAACGATGCGGCTATCTGGATTTAACGCCTTTACGCCAGCAAAGAACTTACCGTATTGAGCGTCACTTCGACGCCCGATGGCTTGCGCCTCGTCAACGATAACAAGGTCAATAGCGCCGAGTTGCTCTGTTCGCTTGTAAACCGACTGGACGCCGCAGAACAGAACTTGAGCGCGCGCGTCCCGTTGCCCAAGCCCGGCCGAGTAAATACCCGCCGGCGCAAATGGCGAGATACCGATGAACTCTTTAAAGTTCTGCTCAACCAGATTCGCGGAATGCGTGACGTTGGCAATACGCATGTCTGGATATTCGGCAAGCAATTCTTCAATAAGTTTAGCTATCCAGTATGCCTTACCGGCACCGGTCGGCAGCACAACCACACCATTGCCGCCATCCTTGTCCCAATAGTCGTACAAGGCGTCGAGCGCGGCTCGCTGATACGGGCGTAATTCAAGCACAGTTTGCCACCTTGTTATTATCATTCGCCGCATGGAACACGGCGTCGAACAGCGGGCGAACGTGGTCGACGCCAGTTGCAGAGCCGCAGCCCTTGATGATTGATGTAACGATTGCATCGCGTGGCTGCGTGCCAGCACGAACCTGGAAGGCTAGTGAGCGCACTTGCGGGATAACGCCGGCAAGTAGCACCGTTGCAAACGTCTTTTGGTCGGCCTCTTTGCCGGCATCAACGACACGCGAAACAATGTCAGCGGCCTCGGCAATCCCAGCCAACACGTCGGCGCGGTATCGCTCCACGTTGGTGCGGTCTTGGTTGTCCAATAGAGGAAAAACGTCGTCCAGTTCATCACGCACGATAAGCGCGAGGACGTTCTTCTCCTGCAGAATGGACTCCTTAGCCCGGTGCTTTAGAACGTAGTCCTCGCCTTTTGCCTTGACCATGAACCCGTCAGCAAAGCGGATAACGAATCCTTCCATTCCTTTGATGGCGCGAACGTGGTCAAGGAAAGCGTGTGCGTCTCTTGGTACGGTGTGGATGGGGACAGGCTCGATGCCCATACCCTTCGCGGCAATCTCAGCTGTTGCCTGCCACGAGTAATAGCCGTGGATTGTGCTGCGCAGCGCCAGAAGAGTAAGACGAGACTCCGGATATTGAATAACGATACGATTGTCTGGCGCCGTAAACTCAAAGATTGGAGTCCAGCCAGCCTCAAGATTGACGCGACATTTCTCTGCCAGTGTCGGCGTCAAATGCCGCTCAGCCTTGCGCGCGACGTCAGTGCGTCCCATGCGAGTCATGAAGCACACTTGGCCGTCGACAATGGCCGGATGGATCATGGAACCGTCCATCTTCTCCATGACGACATGCGGCTGTGTCAGGTCGAGGTTTTCTCCCGTTGCGTCCGGCTTCTCGCCAACGTTGAAGAACTTCTGGAATGGCCGTGCCAACACGCAACCATCCTTGCCGAATTTCAGCCCGCGGCATTCCAGCCGATATTGATTGTCGAACGAGTCCGGCAAGACGTAGTGATAATCAATAACGGAATAGCCGTCCTTGTGGTGAACGCCGAACTCTTGCCGGCCTTCAACGTGCGGCAGAACGTCGTTGATATGTTCGATGCGGGCTGGGGTGTAGGTCATGCGGCAAGTCCCATATCCTGAAGGCCGGTAATTAATTCCGCCTCAGTCATCGTGCTGTAGGTTTGCCGCTCATCCCGCACCCGAACCTGCGGCAAGCCATCACCCTTAAGGATGTCCTTCAGGCAAGACTGGAAACGCTCGTGATGCGTCTCGACCAACGACTTATTGCCAATCTTCACCTCGGCACGCCAACCGGCGTCACGCATTTTGTCGTGCAGCGGGCGGTCAATCACCACGTACTCAACGCCAGATCCGATGGGCGCGAGGCTCACAATCGAAAGCCTGTCACGCCGCCGGAGGTTGGTTGCATCGATAACAACCGGCAGGCCGCTATCCATACGAGCCTTGGCGATGCGACGCATGGCTGCGAACACGTCCTCATTTCTGCTCTGGTCGCGGAAGTCTCCGCAATAATCGGCTCGCAAGCTGTCGCTCGACAGCACCCGGTCCTCTTTATAGCTCAGCGCATATCTGGACTTTCCAGCGCAGCTAGGCCCAACTAGCAAGGTCAACAGTGGATCTACAGTCGGCGCGATGACCGCAGCCTTCTCCCAATCAGCCGCAACCTGGAAGCACGCAATATCCTCCTCACGCCACATATCCACGACGCGCTGGCGATCGTCATAAACGATGTCAGGCCGCTCGCTTTCATGCAGTTGATTGAGCCAGTACCGTTTCAGCACCACGTCGGGCGTATTGTCGCCGGCAGAGCGCATGCGGGTAAGAATGCCGGCGGGGATACCCGCCGCGATTTCAAGCCACGCCTCGGTCTCATAGCGCGCGATATCCGACCGAGCGGACCAAATCTCAACCGAGTGTCCGGCCGCGATGTGAGCCTCCAGCGCGCGAACCACAGGCCAATTAGGAACGTCGCCAGTGCAGCCAGCGAAGAACGAGTCCCAATCCTTATTGCCACCGCGAACGAAATGAACGCGGTGGCTGATATCCGCAATCGTGCCGTCGAGATCGAAAATGACTTTCATGAAGTGTCCCCCTACCCTATGCGCGGAGTCTCTGTTTTTCTGCTGGCCGATTATCATTCGCGGCCAACCTCGCCCGCCCCAACTTCGCGGCCTGAGCAGCAGCTTGCTTTGACACTCCGCGCATTTTGCCGATTTCGTGATATTCATATCCCATCGCAGAGCACCGCAGCGACACGGACTCAACCGTCGTAAGGCTTTCCAGCACAAGGTTGATATCGGTGTAGTGCTCTTGGCTGGGCTGAACACACGTATCCACGCGCTGCAGATGTGCTTTCGCCGAACGCCGGACACTACGCCGCGCACTCTCCCCTCTTGCGCCACGCACCATATAGCCAGCCCACGCCACAAAGCTGCCGTCCTTTCGAAACTGATGCCAACGTTCCAACATGCGCAGGCGGACATCCTGATAAAGGTCTTCGTCGCCCGTGCATTTCTTGCGAATGAACGGATCGTACTTGAGGAGGAGTTGGTCGAACCATGCGGGCCGGGGGGTGTTGTCGTTGGCGTGGGCGGGGGTCATGCGGCCACCGCAGGTGTGGGCGCGACAGGAAGGTTGGCGAGCGCGGTAAGCTGGCGCTCACAAAACGCGATGCGATCCTTGGCATCGTTCGTCTGCTTCAGCCAATGCTCGCGCATTCCTTCCGTATCGGCAGCAAGCTCTTCTGCTGTCATCTGGCGTTGATAGGAAATCGTGATGAGCTGAAACACCTCACCGTGCGAATACTCTGGCTCGAAATCAATTTCGGCACTGTCGCGATATTCCTCCGGGATCGAAAGTAGAACGTCATTCAACGCGGAGATAGCATTACGAAGATAGTGAGGCAGGTAGTCGCCAGTTGCTGACCCGTATTCAATCGCCGTAACCGTTTTCATGCTCACGCCGCGTTCTCCTTCTTATCCGGCTCATTATCGTTAGCCGCACCATCTACCCACACGCTGCCGTCGCGCATCCTGTAAGTCACCGTGCCCGCCTCCTCATCGCAATCCCCATGCTCGCCATCTACCAACCCTGGAAGCAGCAAGTGCGAACCACACCCCGCGCCCTGCTCCTCCACACTCAGCGGCTTGTGCCACTTAGCGCACGACCATGAACCACCATCCTCCGGCGCGCTAAACAGGCACGTGCGGCAGTTTCGCCGCGGCTTAGCGCCCTCATGGCAAATTGCGCGGTGATTACACCAGCCGCACCTAAACGCCATCTTTGCCGTAGGATCTTCGTGCAACTTGGCAGGCGGCTCGTTCGCGTCGATAATCCGTTGCGCGCGCGCGAGCATGCGCAACACGTAAGGAAGGTCTAGCTCAAGCCGCTCGACGTAAAGTTCGTCGTTATCCTTACAGGCGGCCAAATAAATTCCGCGATCCCGCCCGCGCAAATACATGTACGTTTGGATTTGCATATAATGGAGCGGCTTAGACAGGCGCACTTTTTTCTTCTTCAACTCAGTGAAGCTCTTAAGATTGTGGCTCTTTATCTCTCCTACATGCACCGTCTTTGGCGCTTCCGGCAGACCGAGGATTTCCGTGTCGAGATAACCGCGGACGTGGCCCTTGCACGCCTCCACCATAATCTGCCGGCCGTGTTCGTCGCGGTCGACAACTTCGCAGCCGATCATGCGGAGGTTGGCAATCCATCGCTCCTCCTCCAAGTTTCCCGTCTCGAAAATGCGCAGCGTGCGGCCTGGTATGGATTCGTGCGGTGATACCCAGCGGAATCCGTAGAACAAGGAGCGTTCGCACTCCTCCGCAAGCTGACCAACGGGCAAAGACCGCCCGTCGCGGGGGTTGTTGTTTTGTTCGTAGGCTTTGTATATGGCGCGCACGGTTGGTGATACGACGACAGGAAGGGGTGCCATCAACTCACCCGTTCATGCTGTTTAGCAGCCACTTTGGTTCCGGGTTTTCGATCCCGTGCGCAATGCACCAGTCGATGAATCCGGTGCGCTTGTCCGCATCCACGTCCAGACTTTCGACTTCCTCGACGTTCCCGCGACTGGCTCTTCTATCGGTTCCACGCACCGAAAGAATGTGCATGGGGTAGTCATAGCTACAGTAAAGTGTCAGGTCGGCTGGGCACGACGCGAGGTAGGCGCGCTGCTTGTCGAATGAGTGGCCAGGCTCGCCCCACTTGGGCTGCCCACCCTCGTCCATCAGAAAGTCTTCGAACTCTTGGTCCTCACCAAGGAAAGACGGGAGGTCTTCGCCAAGGTCGATGCCGTAAACCAGGAATGCATCATTCGAAACACCCATATTATGCCACCCTCTCCACCCTTGCCAACTCTTTCGCCCGCGCCAGCACGTCACCATGAAAGAACGATGTACACCCCAACGCCTTAGCGACCTCAAGATATTGATCGTCAATGCGCTCAATTTCGTCGAGTAGTTCAAGGCGGGTTAGGTCGCGTTTGGTGGTCATCATTCCATCCCTACATGCTCGGCAATGCGCCGTAGGATTTCCTTCACGTCGTCATCAGTCTTGGCCGCGTCGATTGCCCATACGATAGGCTCTCTGCGGCGTTGCTGGATCTCGCGTTCATCAGCCGCCCTCGCCTCATCCCTCCGCTGCTCGCGGTCCCACCCCTCTCGCCAGTCGATCATGTGGTAAGGGTCGCGATATGGATTCATCGCGTTTGCATCGCCGTGGCGATAGTATGCGTTGCGTCCCTTGCGGCGCCGGGCGCTGGGTGTTTCGCTCATGAAAACATCTCCAACGTATCGGGACAGCGCACCGGACAATTCGGGTCTTCGGTGTAAGCCGTGCAGCACGGTTTACCCTTTCGCCAAAGCCACTCCACCGGCTGCACGCCAGCGAACGAATTGCCTAAGAGCGGACACCCATCGCCGCTCTCTACGTCCCCGCGAATGTCAGCATCCCTCGCGCAATGCACGCACCATCCTTCTTGGAATATTTCGCCTTCCGTGCCGTTGCTTGGCATGTATGGCGTCCCGTCTTTCGGCGGCCACGCCATCGCTCACACCCGCATCGGCATGCACACCGCAACAACGTCGGCCGTCCCGGTGAACAAGGTTGGCGAACCTGGATCGGACAGCTTCATGGTGACTGTCTCACCAGCCAACACACCAAGAACTTCTACGAGGTATTGCGAATTGAACCCGATCTCCCAAGGCTCGCCTTCGTAATCGACTTCCAGTTCTTCGGTGGCGCTACCGGATTCGGGATTACTTACCGATAGCGTGAGGCTGCCCGGCGCTAAGGTCAGTTTGACCGCGCGGCCGCGATCGCTGTTGATCGTGGATACCCGCTCCACGGCCTTGGAAAGGGCCGTGCGATCCGCTTGCATGATCTTGTCGTTGTTCTTCGGAATAACGCGCGTGTAGTCAGGAAAACTGCCGTCGATCAGCTTGCTTACGATAACCGTGTCCGCTGTCGCGAAGCGGATCTTGTTCTTACTAATCGAAACGTCGATCTCACCCTTCGGGATAAGACCAACGGTCTTGCGCGGCACGATAACGCCGGGAAGATTGCCTACCGTCTCGGCGTTGCTGTAGGACAGTTTATGCCCGTCAGTCGCAACAGCACGCAAACCACTGCCGGGATTGTGCAGATAGATGCCGTTTAGATAGTAGCGGGTTTCTTCCGTGCTGATTGCGAAAGCCACTGGCGCGAACAAGGCCGCAAGGTCAGCCTTAAACTCCACGTCGAACACGCCACTATCGAGACGCGGGAAGTCCTCAACCGGCAAGGTTGGCAAGGTAAAGCGAGACCGGCCGGACTTAACCGTCAACTTGTCACCATCCAAGGCCAGCGATACGGTATCACCCGACAACCGACGCGCGATGTCAGACAGCCGCTTGGCGTCAACCGTGGTGCTTAGCTCGCCTTCGCAGGCCACCATGGCGGTGTACTGGATATCCAAGTCGGTTCCGATAACCGTAAGGCGGTCGTCGCTGGCCTGAAGCAGCACATTGGCGAGGATGGGTATGGTGTTTTTGCTCTCGGTGACTTTGCAGACAGCCGCCAGCGTTCGCGCCAAATCGGCGCGTTGAATTGTGATGTTCATTTGACGCTCCTAAGAAGTTGCGATAACCAGTCGGCCTTGCGGTGTAAGCCGCCAATATCCGCCCTCATACGTTACGAGGCCGAGCCGTTTACATTTCTGACGCGCCCTGTTTTCGTCCTGAGATGTTTGCGGACCAAGATCCTGTGGTGTGGCGATGCCCTGCCACGAGAGTAGGTGGCAAAGAAATTTGATGTCGCCGTCCACAAGGCACGTTTTCTTTGTCGCGGCGCATGCTCGTTGCAGCCCTTCAGCCATCACGCCGCCCTCTTCTCGTCCGAAACCACAAACCCCGGAACGATACGCATCCCGGTCCGCACGGCCTCGTTAGCCATCTGCTGCACCAACTCCGTGAACCGAACCGGATCACGGCCATATGCCCAATCAAGTGCAGCGTCCGCGTCCTGCAGCGTGGCAACCCACACAGAGCGAAGGCCAGTTCCGGTCGTCGCAGCCTTGTCCTGGCGCTTCGCGAAGCGGTCGGACTGCTTAGCCTCGGTTAAGAGTTGCTCGGCAACTTCACGTTCAGCAAGATTGCCGCTACTGGCGCGGATGGCAGCCTGCGCTTCCGCAATCTTGCGGTCTGCTTCCTCGCGGGCGAGGCGCGCTTCCTCTTCTCTCTTCTTGGCTACAGCCGCACGCCACGCGGCAAGCATCTTACCGAGCGCATCCTTGCCAAGGTCAACCTTGCCTTTCTTGGGTTGGATGTACGGATTATACCGACCTTGAATTGCCGTGATTTCGTCATCCAGTGGCTTCTTTTCGTCCTTGCGCAGTTCGTCAGCTCGCTTGCCGGCGTCGTGCAGGGCGGTGTAAAGCTTGGTGACGGCATCGTGCTGCTGTTCTGTGGTGATGGGCTCACCGTCCGCCCAGTTCTTCGCCTCATCGAAGAGGGTTTGAATCTCTTCGAATATGATGGCGTCAGGCGGCCGGTTGTTGCCGATTACGGCGCGGGGGTTTAGGTCGAGGGTTGCAGCTTGCATCACGCAGCCTCCCGCACTGGCCAACCGTCATTATCTCGCGCCCCTTCGACGTACTCGGCGCCGTTCAATTCCGCGATCTTCTTCAGCAAGTCGTCTGCGTTGCCGGGCTGGTTGTCGTTAGCAGGCTGGCACCACAACTCCGCGCCGTCCTCATCAACCGTCAGCGCATCAATGGCTGCATCAAGGCTGAAAGGAGCGCCATCGTTTTCAAGCACAACCTTGTTGCCGTAAGCACCGCCAATCTGGTCCTTGAGGTCGTCCCAGGACTCCAGCCGAACGCCGCGACAGGCCAAGGCAATCTTGAGAATGTCGCCTTTGCCGATGGTGTAGCCGCGCTGCTGATATTTCAGCACGCGAGTTGCGGACGCCAACGGATATCGCGTGCCCTTGTTGAAGCGCAGAAACCGCTGCGAACAATGCTTCAGGAAGTCGTCGTGGAAGATGAATTCCTTAGTGTCGATATCGTAAGCCGCCATGTTGATGGTGTAATCGAACGCCTTGAAGATATCCTCAGCGGTCGGGAAGAAGTCGAAATGCATCAACTGATAGATGTACGTCTGATTGTCCGAGAACGTCACCGCCCGCTTACTGGCGTCAACGCACCAGAAACCTTCCTCGTATGACTGGAAAACAGCCTTCTCAAACGCGGCGCGGCTCTTGAAGTAAATGTCCGCGTCATTCACCGGCTGTGCCGTGAAGACGCTGGTAATCGCGCCGCCAGCAACGAACGCCTGCTCGTATGGGTACGACTTGGCGCGCACCAGGTTCTTTTCTGCTTCGTATGTTTGCATCAATGCACCGTCCTTTTCGTGTAAACGGCCTCGCCGTCCCACGTTTCAATCTTCGCAATCGCCGGAAACGACTCGCCGACGAGTCGAACCTGGCTGACGCTGTACAGGCCGAGCGCAATCATGAATGGATCCTCGTCATGCGGCTCGATAAATACGTGGTAGATGTTCATTGTCGCTCCCGCCCGGTTGCAGCCCGTTGACATGGTAGGCGACGTCAACGGGCTACTTCATTTATTAACTCTTGTTGCGCAGCGAAGTATTGATGGTGACGTTCGCGTGAAGAAATTCCTCGGGGGCGTCGTGCTTCCAGCCAAGCGAGCCGATCATGCTAACGCAAATTTCGTCGCCAGAGTCAGGCTCGGCCAGTAGCCTGACGAGCGTTTGCGCGGCGACGACTACAGCCTCCTTATCAGCAGCGTGACTCGGCTGTCCAATTACTACGGAGTCAAACTGCTCTCTTATCTGTCGGGTGGCATCCGTCTTGGTGTCCGCCGTGACTGTAAACGAATAGCTCATTTAGGTATTTTCCTTCCGGTTCTAATTGGTGCGGTTGTCGGTGTAACTACTGGTGCGCCACGCGCACAAGTAATAGCTCATCACCAGCCTACGCCGCCTTCTTGCCCCACGGCCGGCTCTTGGTAGCCGCCGCACCACCGTTGCCAGTCGTGCGCGCGTCACCCTTGGCAGGAGTGTTGTCGTTGGCGGGTTTGGCTGGTGCAGTAGGCTTCGCAACGCCAAGCTCCGGCATGTTCGGATCGTTCGCGTGATAGAACTTCTTCACGTCGTTGCGCGCCGCGTACAGCACGGTCTTCCCATCGGGGGCTAGTTTCGGTTTTGAGAGACCAACCTTCGCAACGAACCCGTGAAAATGTAGAATCTCGCTGTCGTCCACATCACCTTCGACGTCACAAGCGGCGATAAGGTGCTCAAGCTGTTCCTGTCCAATCTCTTGAGTTCTTGCCACGTCATGTTCCAGCATAATATTGCCGAAGATCAACCGGCCTTTGTACTGCTCCGGCTCAATGACGCTGTAGCGAAGGGCGAGCATTTTTCCCTTACCCTTGTCAGTTGAGGTCTCTTTGATTTCTGACTGGATGATCTCCAGCGCGTAGATCCCCTCCGGTAGATTCTCAAAATCGCTTTGGTTGTCTTCTTCCGCTGCTCTTACTTGTCGTCCAAGTTGTGCCATATGATTCCCGTGGTCCGGGTTGCGGCTGTGCCGCGTAGCACTCGGCTAAAGGGCCGATCGTGCTGTAACTACTGCACTGGCGTGCAGTTAGTAGTTATTCAGAAGCAAGTCCTTGAGGCTTCCAATGAACGTGTAGGCGATTCCGAGAAACGCGAAATACCACACAGACCAGTTTGCTGGCGTGCCCGCATAGATGTCATATGCAAACGATGCTGCAATAAACGGGCTTGATATGACGAGAAACCAATCGAGGAATTTCATCA
>Ga0172380_10005678_pt1 | contig 14959 bp, 15 predicted proteins | sample Leawe162metaG_FD_119747 | JGI IMG/M metagenome (GOLD analysis project Ga0172380, IMG submission 119747) | Leachate microbial communities from a municipal landfill in Southern Ontario, Canada - Leachate well 162 metaG | ecosystem: Engineered > Solid waste > Landfill > Unclassified | place...
CGAGCAGTTCGGCTCGGAAGGGGCGGAGCTGATCATGTGGCTGGTCATGCGCGCGGCCATGAACCCCAAGGTGAATCTGCTCCACAAGCACTACCACGCCCCGGCCTCGATGACGGGCGCGGGCATGGTCGTTCTCGAGAACGCGGTTTGAGATCATGTACTTCCTCATGCGCTGCCTGCACCACCCGGAACAAGATGCGGCTCGCGACACTCATCGACCGGCGCACCGTTCCTGGGTCCAGTCCGGCGGCGAAGGGACCGCGATCGTACTCATAGGCTCGGCCCTGCTCGACGAGAATGGCGCCTCCATCGGCAACTTCGGCATCCTGGAGGCTTCGGATCTCGCCCAGGCCCGCGCCTTTGCCGAGGGCGACCCGTTCAACAGGGCCGGCATCGTCGCCTCGATCGAACTGACGCCGCTGCCGGATTCCTTCCAGTCACACCGCATCAGCGAACCCATGACGGCGCGGAAGTAGCCTTCGTCGGCGTGTCCATCCCACCGTGGGCGACGCCGACCACCGCTCCGACAATTATCGATGTTTCAGGAGGAGAGAATGGCTTTGTTGAATTTCAGAGGCCGCGCCGACCGGCAAACGCCATCCGCTGATCTGGGGGACATCCTCGACGGCTGGTCGATCGAGGTCATGCCGCGCACCGCGGCCAAGGTCGACGACTTCAGGGCACTCCTGCCGGCCGGAACGCGCGTCTATATCGCTCACATCGCCGGCACGCCGATCGGAGACATGGTCGCAACCGCGCGCCGCCTGCGCAACGAGGGATTTCCGGTCATGCCGCACTTTCCGGCTCGCAGCATTCCCGATGCTGCAACGCTGGAAGACTGGATTAAGCGCTATCGCAACGAAGCCGATGTTCAGGAGGCCTTGCTGCTCGGCGGCGGCCAGCAGGAACCGGCCGGCAGCCTCGACAGCTCCATGCAGATGATAGAGACCGGCCTGTTCGACCGGCACGGGTTCACGCGCCTTCATGTCGCCGGACACCCGGAGGGAAACCGCGACATCGACCGCGACGGTTCGACCCGCAGCGTCGACCAGGCGCTCGCCTGGAAACAGGATTTTTCATCCCGCACCGACGCGAGCATGGCGATCGTCACGCAATTCGCCTTCGACGCGCGAGTCGTGACCGATTGGGCCGAGCGCATTCAGCACGCTGGCATGACGCTGCCGATCCATGTCGGCATTGCCGGCCCCGCCAAGCTGAAGACCCTGTTGCAGTATGCGCTGTCCTGCGGCGTCGGGCCTTCGCTCAAAGTGCTGCAGAAGCGCGCGCTTGATGTCACCCGCCTCCTCGCCCCCTATGAGCCGACCGAGGTCGTCGCCGGGCTCGCCGATTACAAGGCCCGCAATCCGAACAGCCTGATCGAACAATTGCACCTTTTCCCGCTCGGCGGCATTAAGGCCGCCAGCGAATGGGTGGAGCGCCAGGAAGACAAGGAGCCAGCCGAACTTGAACGGATGGACCGCTGACGCAAGGTAGCGACACGTCATTCAGCTACGACGAAATTCAAATATAGACAAAGGCGGGAATTGCCCCCGCCTTTCTGGACTCTCAACATAACTGGCCCGTGACCCTTCAGAAGACCAGTTGCGGCAAGCTGAGGACGACCGCCGGGAAGGCGATCGTCAGGATCACCACCAGAAGATCCGCCAGCATGAAGGGTGCCACGCCCTTGAACACCTGCACCACGGTCACATAGCGGGACGCCACGTTCTTGATGACGAAGACGTTCAGCCCCACGGGCGGTGTGATCATGCCGATCTCGAGCAGCTTCACCACCAGAACGCCGAACCAGACGAGGCTGATGCCCTCACTCTTGAGCACAGGCAGCAGCACCGGCAGAGTCACCAGCAAGGCGCCGAAGGGCTCCATGAACATGCCGAGAATGAGATAGATCACCACGATGATGGTCATCAGTTCGGCATAGCCGAGATCCGCACTGGCGACGAAGGTGCCGATGAAGGAGGAGAGCCCGGTGACGCCCAGGAAGCGCGTGAACATCGAGGCGCCAATGCCGATGATGAACAGCGACGCGCAGGTGGTCAGCGTTTCCAACAGCGAGACGCGGACGACCTGCATGCTGAGCTTGCCGGTGAGGGCCGACAGCAGGAACGCGCCTCCGGCACCGACCGCACCCGCTTCCGTCGCGGTGAAATAGCCGGAAAACAAACCGCCGAACACCAGCAGCACGAGAATCGCCAGCGGCCAGATGCGCAGGATCGCCGCCCGGTTGCCGCCCTCCCCGGATACGGCTGTAATCGTGCGCGGCACGATGTCCGGCCTCAGCCAGCATATTGTCAGCACGACGAGGCAATAGGACAGCGCGGTCAGGAGCCCGACGCCGATGCCCCCGACAAAGATCTGCGTGATCGAAGTCTCGGCAAAGACGCCGTAGACGATCATCAGGATCGAGGGCGGTATCAGCGCGCCGATCGTGCCGCCCGCAGCGAGCGCTCCGGCTGCGAAGCTGGGTCGGTAGCCGGCATTGACCATTTCCGGAATGGCGATCCGCCCCATGGCGGCAGCGCAGGCGATCGAAGAACCGCTGACGGCGGCAAAGCCGGTGCAGGCGAAGATCGAGGAGATCGCGAGTCCCCCGGGAACCCGCCCGAGGATCGCCTTGGCGGCATCGAAGAGATTGGTGGTGAGGCCGGCATGAAAGGAGATGAAGCCCATCAGCAGGAACATCGGCACCGCGCTCATGGTCCAGCTCGCGACGAAGCTGTAGGGCGTCGACGTGATCATGCCGAGCGCCGGCTTGAAGCCGAGTAGAACCGCGATGCCGCCGAACGAGACGGAAATCATCGCCAGCGCCACGGGTATCCGCATCAAGAGAAGCAGCGCCAGAACGCCGATGCCATAGAGACCGGTTTCGACGCTCATGCCTCACCCTCCCGCATCGTCTCGACGCTGTCTGTCACGATCTGAAGGAGGCGAACCGCCAGGATGGCGGCCGCGAGTGCGAATCCGGCGGAGGGCAGGAAATAGCCGGGCCAGGTGATGATCTTCACCTGCAGCGCGACGACGAAGGTGCCGGTCACGTAGTTCTTCACTGCCGTGATCCAGGTGGCATAGGCCATGACGGCGTAAATGAGCGTGCCGAACGCGGCGACCGTCGCATCGGAAATCTTCATCATCCGCGGCGACATCATGAATTCAATGAGTTCCACGGAGATCATGCCGCCCTTGCGCTCGACCCACGCCAGCGGCAGAAAAGCGACGAGCACCATGTAGTAATAGGAAACGATTTCGACCGTAGCCGGCAGCGAGGCGCCGGTGACCGCACGTGCGATGATATCGGCGCAGACATGGATCATCATCAGGATGACGCCGATGGCGCCGACGAACGCCAGTATCCGCGACAATCGGTCGGCAAGAGAGAATATGTGGGGCATGGGCGACCCTTCGAAATGGTATTGTCGAACGAGACCGGCCGGCGGACGCCTAGCCCGCCGGCCCCGACCTCACATGCCGTATGTGGCAAAGTCGATCTTGCTCCAGACTTCCTCGTCCAGGCGTTTCGTGATCGCGTCCGTGTCGCCGTTTGCTTCCTTGACTATGCCGTTCCACTTCTTGACCAGAGCGACGAAGCGGTCGACGCGAGCCTGGGCATCATCAAAACCGAAGCGCTCCTGCGAGACCTTGGCAGCGGTCGCCTTGTCGGCCTCAGCGAATGCTTCCGACGCCTTGAGGAACTCGGCATCGGGCTCGAGGAACTGGATGCCGGCCTTTTGTGCGGCTTCCCTGGCGATAGAGGCCATCTCGTAGCCCCAGCGCTGGGTGAAGACGACATTGGCCTTGTTGGCAGCGGTTGCCAACTGCTTGCGTTCCTCGGGAGACAGCCCCTCCCAGGCGGAGTTGGCGACCGTGAAATCCGAGGTCGCGTGGTAGGTGCCGAGCGGGATGAAAGTGATGTTCTTCACCAGTTCGACCAGCCGGAACGACAGAAGGTCGCCGATCGAAGCCATGGAGCCGTCGATCACGCCCTGCGACATGGATTCGAAGGTGTCGCCGACGCCGATATTGGCAGGCACGGCACCGAAATTCTCGGCCCAGCGAGAGAAAGGCGCGCCGCCGCTACGCAGCCTGAGGCCCTTGATGTCGGCCGCGGTCTTGACCGGCTTCGTGGTCAGCAGCGCATAGACATCAGAGGAGCCCGAGCCCAGATAGACAACACCGAACTTCTTCAGTTCCGCCTGGCATGTTTCGCAAGTCACCATGTATTCCGTCATCGCGGCCGCCATGGCATGCGGCTCACGTCCGGAAAGGGCGAGTTCTCCGGCCAGCGACATGTTCGGCAGGTCGGCCGGGAAATAGAGCGGCAACAGGTTGCCTACTTCGACGAGCTGGCTCTGCAGCGCATCCTTCATCTGGCCGAGACCGACCACTTCGGGCCCGAGCAGCTGCCCGGTGAGATTTCCACCGGAGACCTCCGGCAAATACTCGACGAGCTTTCCATAGAGGTGGCTGTTGGACGGATGGGCAGGTGGTGCACCGGGTGCGACGCGCAATTCGCGGGCATCGGCGGTAGTGGCAGCCAGGGCAGCAAGCCCCACAATCATATGCAGCATGCGTTTCATGTTCATTTCCTCCCAGTTTAGAACACGTTACGGGCAATAAGGTCTTACAGTCTGAGCAGTCTCCGCGCGTTTTCCTTGAGGATGAGCGGACGGACTTCATCGCGGATATCGATTGTTTCGAAATCCTTGAGCCACCGGTCCGGAGTAATCGCCGGCCAATCGGAGCCAAACAGCATCTTGTGCTTCAGAATGGTATTGGCGTAGCGGATCAGGATCGGCGGAAAGTACTTCGGCGACCAGCCGGACATGTCGATGTAGACGTTGGGCTTGTGAGTCGCGACGGAAAGCGCCTCCTCCTGCCAGGGGAAGGATGGGTGCGCAAGAATGATCGGCATGTCGGGAAAGTCGGCGGCGACGTCATCGAGATGGATCGGGTTGGAATACTTCAGCCGCATGCCCATGCCGCCGCGCATGCCAGCGCCGACGCCGGTCTGGCCGGTATGAAACAGGGTGATCGCACCCTCCTCGGCGATCGCCTCGTAGAGCGGATAGGCGCTGCGGTCGTAAGGGTAGAAACCCTGCATGGTCGGGTGGAACTTGAAGCCCTTGACGCCGAATTCCCGCACCAGCCGCCGGGCCTCGCGCGCACCGATCCTGCCCTTGGCCGGATCGATCGAGGCAAAGGGGATCATGATGTCGGCGTTTTCCGCAGCGATCCGCGCCACTTCCTCGTTCTCATAGCGGCGGAACCCGGTCTCCCGCTCTGCATCGACCGGAAAGATGACGCAGGCGATCTTGCGTTCGCGGTAATAGGTCGCCGTTTCCTGGACGGTCGGCAGCATGCCCTGTGCTCCGGCCGGATTCTTGAAGTAATTGGCCATGCCGGCCTGGAACTCATCATACCCGTCATCGCGCGTTCCGCAGCACGGCTCCTCGGCATGGGTGTGGAAGTCGATCGCAACCAGATCGTCGATGTTTAACGGCATGTTTCCTCCCCCAGACCGACATATTTCTGCAGAAGCGTGATCAGTTGCGCCTGTTCGCGTTTGCTGAGCGGCGCGCCGGTTGTCTCCTCGTAGCCGAAGAAGGCCGCAGCTGCCGTCTCGACGGCACCCTCGCCTGCCCGCGTCAATGTCAGCTCAACCGCGCGCCGGTCGGCATCCGGGATCTCCCGCGAAACGAAACCCTGCTCCTCCAGGGCGCGGATCAGCTTGGTCATGTGGGCACGCTTGATCATCAGCCGCTGGCCGAGTGCGCTCTGGCGGATGCCGGGATTGCAGGCGATGACCCAGAGAACGGAGAATTCACCCGGTTTCAGGCCGCGCGGCCCCCGGTCGGAGAAGAAATCCTCGAAGGCACGCAACTGCGCCAAGCGCAAAAGGAAGCCCAGCGAACCGGAAAGCGCTCCAACCTTCACCTGATCGACACTGCGGAGAGAAAGATCCACGATGCTCTCCTCAGTTCGCGCCGGGCGCCTTCAGGCGCGCCGCACGTTTGTCCAGGAAGGCCTGCAGACGCTCTTCCGCCTCTGGACTGGTGGCGGTGAACGACGAGATGAAGGATTCGACGAACAGGCCATCCTCTTTGGCCATGTCCTGGATGCGCGGCAGCGCATTGATCACGGCGTAATTGGACAAGCTGGCGTTGGAGGCGGCAATCACCGCCAGCTCATGCGCCTTCTTACGCGCCTCGCCAGGCGGGACGACATATTGCACGAGGTTCCAGCGCTCCGCTTCGGCGGATGACGCAACGCGCCCGGTCAGCATCATATCGGTCATGCGGGCGACGCCGGCCAGACGGGCTACCCGGACCGAACCGCCGCCACCGACAAAGATGCCGCGCTGGCCTTCCGGCAGGGCGAAGAAGGCCGTTTCATCGGCAACCCGGATATGCGTGGAGGCGGCAAGCTCGAGACCGCCGCCGACGACGGCCCCGTGCAGCGCCGAGAACCACGGAATAGTGCCGTGTTCGATGCTGGAGAAGACGGCATGCCAGCGGCGGGAGCCGCGCACACCCTCGATCGCCGATTTCTTCACATGCTCGGCTAGATCCAGCCCGGCGCAGAAGTGATTGCCATGTCCGTAGAGGACGGCCGCCTTCGCCTCCCCTTCCGCCCGGGCAGCGGCTTCCGCAATGGCCTCGACGAAGCGATCACTGATCGCATTGCGCTTTTCCGGCCGATGCAGCCCGATATGCGCTATCTCGCCCACCGTCTCATAGGTCACGAAATGCGATGCCACGTCTACACCCATGATCGGAGCTCCTTCATTCATCCGTATTTTGATTTTGTTTTCTTGTCGATTGTTTACAAGGGGATTGTTTCTTTGTAAACAAAATTCCAACGCCCGGGAGGGGCTGTTGATATCGTTGCTGACGTTCTGGGAGGAGAGTCATGACGACAAGGCACATGCGCGACATCAAGCTGTGGTCACCCGAGCTTGAGTGGCAGGAGCGATCCGATGGCTCCATCCTGATCTGGCGGAACGATGCGCTCGGACCCTATCCAGACAAGATCACCGAACGTTTCGCCCATTGGGCCGCGACAACGCCAGACCGGATCTGGATGGCCGAGCGCGATGATCAGGGGGGGTGGCGACAGCTCTCCTATGGCGAGGCGATGGCCCGTATCCGGGCGATCGGTCAGGTCTTTCTCGATTTCGGCCTTTCTGCCGAACGCCCGCTGATCATCCTTTCCGATAATTCGATCGGCCATGCACTGGTGGCGCTTGGTGCGCAACATGTCGGCATCCCCTCGGCCGCTATCTCGCCTGCCTATGCCATGGTATCGAGCGATTTCGAGAAGCTGAAAGATATTGTCGGCCAGATCACCCCCGGCCTCGTCTTCGCCGAGGATGCGGCACCGTTCCGTGCGGCCATGGCCGCGGCCTTCCAGCCCGACGTCCCGGTGGTCTGCCTGCGCAATCCTCCGACCGATCGGCCGGCTCACCTGCTGTCAGACCTTTATGACGTCGCGCCCGGCCCCGCTGTCGATTCGGCCCATGCCGCGGTCAGCCCCGACACGGTCGCCAAGTTCCTGTTCACCTCCGGCACCACCGGTTCGCCCAAGGCGGTCATCCAGACCCAGCGCATGCTGTGTTCGAACCAGGAGATGATCGCCGACTGCTACGCCTTCCTGCGCGATGATCCGCCGATCGTCGTCGACTGGGCACCGTGGAATCACACGGCGAGCGGCAACAAGGTGTTCAACATGGTGATCTACCATGGCGGCACCTTCTATATTGACAAGGGGCGGCCTACACCCAACGGAATCCGGGAAACGATCACCAATCTCCGCGAGGTCTCGCCGACCTGGTATTTCAACGTTCCGGCCGGCTATGAAATACTCGTCCACGCCATGCGCGAAGACGAGGCATTGAGGGACACCTTCTTCCGCGACCTGAAGATGCTTATGTATGCCGGGGCCGGCATGGCGCAGCACACCTGGGATGCGCTGGAAGAGCTGTCGAGACAGACAAGCGGCGAACCCGTGCACATCGGCACCGGCCTCGGCTCAACCGAGACCGCACCCTTTTCGCTCTATTGTACCGATCCGCAGGACCGGCCAGGCAATATCGGCATTCCGGCACAGGGGATCACCCTGAAGCTCGTGCCGATCGAAGAGAAGTACGAGCTGCGACTGAAAGGCCCCAACGTGACGCCCGGTTACTGGCGCAGCCCGCAGCTGACCGCCGCCGCATTCGACGACGAGGGCTTCTACATGATCGGCGACGCGGTGAAGTTCGCAGTCGACCGCGACCCCCGGCACGGCTTCTTCTTCGACGGCCGCACGGCCGAGAACTTCAAGCTGCAGACCGGCACCTGGGTTTCCGTCGGCAAGCTGCGAGCCCAGCTGGTCGACCAGTTCGGCGGCCTGATCCGCGATGCCGTCATCACCGGTGCCGACCGCGATGAACTCGGCGCGCTGGTTGTGCCCTTCTATCCCGCCCTGAGGAAATTGGTCCTTGGCGGCGAGGACCTGAGCGATCCGGAAATCCTGGCGCGCCCCGAAGTGCGCGCCGCCCTGGCGGAAAAGCTGATGGCCCATGCCCGCGCAGCGTCCGGTTCCGCCACCCGGGTCATGCGGATTATCGCGTTGAAGGACCCGCCCCGCTTCGAGCGCGGCGAGATCACCGACAAGGGCTCGATCAACCAGCGCGCCATGCTGTCGCATCGGGCGGATCTGGTTGAAGCCCTTTATGAAGGCGGCGGTGACGTCATTCGATTTAAGGAGGAGAAGGCAGCATGAGGATCGAGGGCAGCAGTGCGCTGGTGACGGGCGCAGGTTCGGGCCTTGGCGAGGCAACGGCGCGCATGCTCGCGAGCCGTGGAGCCATCGTGCACGTGATGGACCTGAATGAGGCCGCCGCCGCCCGGGTGGCAAGCGAGATCGGCGGCGTGGCGATTACCGGCGATGTCGCGAGCGAGGCGGATGCTGAACGGGCCGTCAGGACGGCTGGGGAAGCCGGCGACGGGCTCAGGATCCTCGTCAACTGCGCCGGCATTGGCCCGGCCGCCCGCGTGATCGGTCGCGAAGGGCCGATGCCACTTGGCGATTTCGAGCGCGTCATCCGCGTCAACCTGATCGGCACCTTCAACATGCTGCGGCTCGCGGCAGCGCATATGACCGAGCTGCCCGAGCGCGACGACAGGGCGCGCGGCACGATCGTCAACACCGCCTCGGTCGCCGCAACCGACGGGCAGATCGGCCAGGCGGCCTATTCGGCCTCCAAAGGCGCGATCATATCCATGGCCCTACCGGCGGCGCGCGAGCTTTCCCGCTTCGGCATCCGGGTCAACACCATCGCGCCCGGCATCTTCGCCACCCCGCTTCTGCAGTCGCTGCCCGTCGAGGTGCAGCGGAGCCTTGCAGCGGCCATCCCCTATCCCTCGCGCCTAGGCGATCCCGCCGAGTATGCCGATGCCGTTCGCTTCTGCATCGAGAACCAATATCTCAACGCCGAGGTCATCCGTCTCGACGGAGCGATCCGCATGCAGCCGAAGTGACGCCATGTCAGTTTTCGCGCGACAGGCGGAACGAACCGCAGACCTGCTGCAGATCACGCCCGGCTGGAAGCGGCTCCAGCAACTGGACCCGGATTGCGATGACGCGACGGTGCGCGCCATTCTGGACGAGGCCGCCGGATTTGCCGAGCGTGTGCTTCAGCCGCTGAATACGCCGGCTGATCGTCAGGGCTGCACCGTGGTTGACGGCCGGGTCAGGACGCCAGCCGGCTTTGCCGATGCCTATCGCCGCTATGGCGAGGCGGGCTGGCTCGGCATGGATGTGGCGGACGGCTTCGGTGGACAGGGCCTGCCGCTCACCCTGCAAGCGGCCTGCGCATCGCTCTTCGAGCACGGCTGCGTCGCCCTGATGATGGCGGCGGGATCAGGCCGCGCGGCAGCGCATCTCCTTGCCAAGTCCGCCGACGCATCGCTCGCTGCCGAATGGGTGCCGCGGCTGGTTTCGGGCGAATGGGCCGCGACCATCTGCATATCCGAACCGGACGCTGGATCAGACGTCGGGCGGCTGCGCAGCCACGCCGAACGGATCGATGGGGACTGGCTGATCAGCGGCCAGAAAATCTGGATCTCGTTCGGCGACCACGACATGACCGAGCGGATCGGGCATTGCATGCTGGCCCGCACAAGCGACGCGCCCGGCACACGCGGCCTCAGCCTCTTTCTCGTGCCCAATCGCATCGACGGCCGGCCGAACGGCATCACCCTCGAGCGGATCGAGGAGAAGATGGGCCTTCACGGTTCTCCGACCTGCGCCCTGCGCTTTGAGGACGCGCGCGGCATCCTGCTCGGCGAAGAGGGCCGGGGCCTGCCCGAACTCTTCACCATGATCGAACTCATGCGCCTGTCTACCGCGTGCCAGGGCCTCGGCATCGCCTCGGCATCCGCCGACATCGCCGAGACTTACGCTGCGGAGCGGCGACAGGGCGGCGCACCCGATCGGCCACCGGTGCCGATCGCCAACCACCCGGACGTGCGCCGCCAGTTGCATGAGATCCGATCACGCACCGAGGTTCTGCGGGCTGCGGTGCTTGAGCTCGCCACCGTCATGGACCTTGCCCGCCTCGAGCCCGATCCGGCCCTTCGTACGGAACTCTCCGTCTTCGCCGGCTGGATGCTGCCGCTAATCAAGAACTTCGGTGCCGGCGCCGGCTTCGACGTCGCCAATGCCGCGATCCAGGTGCTTGGCGGCGCCGGTTACACGAAGGACTGGCCACTCGAACAGTACCTGCGCGACACCCGCGTGATGACCATCTACGAAGGAACCACCGGCATGCAGGCGCTTGATTTCCTGACCCGAAGGCTCTGGCGGGAGGAAGGTCGCGGCCTTCATGTCTTCCAGAAGCGGGCGCGGCAGGAGATCAAGGGCCTGGCAGGCCAGCACCCAGCCAAGGTAGCGGATGCTCTTCGCATCCTTGATGACTTCAACGACTTCAGCGCACGAATGATGGTACTAAAGGCAGACCCGGATTCCGGCCTCTACCTGGCGAATGACTATATGAAAGCCGCCTGGGCGGCGGTTTCCGCGTGGATGGCCTTGAGGCTTGAACTCGTCGGCCCCGAAAAACCTGCCAGATCTGAGTGACAGCCATACTTGCGGTCCCTCGCTTGAGGTGTCGCCTTCGCGGACAGAGAGCTTAGAGTCTTGCGGGCCGTGGCAAGATTCGGTTTCGGGTCCCGCTCTTGATGACCGTTGGCGATTCGGCGTGGTCAGGTCCGGCATCTTCAGCTTTGGCGGACTGCCGCTTCAAGAGCCGCGATATCGATCTTTCTCATGGTCATCATCGCCTCGAACGCACGTTTTGCTTCTTGGCCCCCGGCAGCCATCGCCTCGGTCAGCACGCGCGGCGTGATCTGCCAGGAGATCCCCCATTTGTCCTTGCACCAGCCGCATACGCTTTCCTCGCCGCCATTGCCGACTATGGCGTTCCAGTAACGATCCGTCTCCTCCTGATCGTCCGTGGCGATCTGGAAGGAAAAGGCTTCATTGTGCTTGAACACAGGTCCGCCATTGAGGCCGATGCAGGGAATGCCGGCGACGGTGAATTCGACCGTCAGCACGTCGCCGGCCTTGCCGGATGGATAGTCGCTGGGAGCACGCAGGACCGCGCCCATTGAGCTGTCGGGAAATGTCTCGGCGTAAAAGCCGGCCGCGGCCTCAGCGTCCTTGTCGAACCAGAGGCAGATGGTGTTCCTTGCAATCGTCATTGCTCATCCTTTCTGTACCACGTGAAGTCAGATCCGTTCCCCACGGGATTACCCGTCGCTATCCTGCGCGGATCCGCTGTCGCAGAAGAACCGCGAGCGGAGCGGGCCTACGGGTTGATCTCGGGCTCGACGAGTTTCTTGAGCTTGTGCAGGGAATCCTGCCAGCCGAGATAGCAGGCCTCCTCGGGGATGATATCCGGCACGCCCTGTTGTTCGATGTTCACCTCGGTCCCGACCGACACGGCCCTCAAGTTCACCGTGACCATCATCTCGCCCGGCAGGTTAGGGTCGTCGAACCTGTCGGTGTAGACGAGGCGTTCACCCGGAACGAGTCCGAGATAAGTCCCGCCGAAAGAGTGGCCGTGGCCAGTCGTGAAGTTGCGGAACGACATCCTGTGATGGCCACCAACCTTCGCTTCCAGCTCATGGACGGTGCAGGTGAACCCATAGGGCGGAAGCCAGCTCGCCACTGCGTCCGGTTCAAGGAAGGCGCGATAGAGCTTGTCGGGTTTGGCGGCGATGACGCGGTGCAGACGGATCGTACTGGGCATGGTTTTCTCCTTGTGTTTCGGTTTCCTCGGTCTCTCTTGGTCTGGCAGGCACTATGGTCATGACGAACGGAGCTCGGAGGAATCGACATGGCGTCGAAAGAAAACCGGCGCGCGCCGATTTTCTTCATCGGCCAACGGTTTCCCGCGGATATTCTAGCTGCATGGCGACCCCCTCGGTGGTGCCCACGCCGAAGCGCGCGGCGATCGCGTCAAGTGTAAGGTCCAGCGCCTCGGCCGGCTTGCGGTCTGGAAATGTAGACACACGGCGGTCTTCCGGCCAGTTTGCGTGCGCCCCGTCGGGCACAACGCGGACGCCATTCATGGTCATCACCGCGCCCGACGAGCCGGCATAGCTCTTCACATGCGAACGGTAGGTTCGCGACCATGCGTCGGCAACCAGCGCCAGCGACACCTCGTCCATGCCCGGTTCCAGCCTTATCCCAAACTCTTCCCGATTCCAGAAGGCCATCCTGTTGGCAAGCACCGTCATAGCAAACGGGCGGGTGAGCCTGAACGCGCCGCTCGCATGCTGCAAATTCCAGGTTTGAAGGCCGAGATCGCGAGCGACCGAATCTGCCTTGACCCGTCCGGCGATTGCCTCGATCAGCATCAACATTGTCGGCATGGATGCGGTGATGCCGGTCGTCGTCGCAACGGGCCCGTCCGCAACCATCCTCCGGTCCGGGACATAGTCGATCGTCGGGTGGCGTTTCAGCATCTCGCGGAGATAGTACCAGTGGGTTGTGGCTCGACGGCCGTCGAGCAAGCCAGCCGCACCAACCACTTTTGCACCCGCGCAAATGCCGATGATCCTCGCGCCTTTGCGGAACTGGCTCCGAAGCCAAGCAAGGACTACCGGATCGTCGTCGCGGCTCATGGCGGGGACAATGACGTAGTCGGCCCCCTGCGGATGCGTGGCGTCAAATTCTGCAATCGTTGCGTCTGGGAGAACCTGCAGTGCAGGATAGAGCTTGACGGGCCCCGGCCTCATCGCAAGCATCACCACATCGGCCACATCGGCGCGCCTTAGAATGCCCGGCGGCGTGAGGTAGTCCGTGGTCTCGGTTGCATCGTTCATGCCGATGACGGCTACGAGCGGGCGCTTTCCCTCGTCGGGTCTGAGGAAGGTAAGCATGGCATCCGTCTCGCCGCGTGGCACCGGCACAGGCTCAGCCGCAGGAGCCGCTGCGGGAAGTCTGGATATCCATCCGCCGAAACCGGCCAGACCAATGAGGACAGCAGAGACAACGCTCCAGGCGAAGATCGTTTTCCACATGACCGTCTCACTCCGAGGTTGGACTGAACCGACCTCAGGCTCACGAGCCTGATCGGCGCGTCCTTCAACTCACGAAAGTCTAGCAATCAGTCGATATGGCGGAAATGACAAAAGAGGGGTATTTTCCGCCAATGCATCACGTCGCCTTTATCGTCTATCCTGGCTTTGAGCTGCTCGATGCGTCAGGTCCTGCTTCGGTCTACAACGGCGCCAATCGCGCTCTGGGACAGAATAACCGGTCGGCCTTTTACAGCGTCGGACTTGTGTCAGCGAAAGGCGGCACGGTCGAAAGCAGCAGCGGAATTGCCGTCGAAACGACGGCGATCACCGAGCTCGGGCCGGGGGACGCCCAGACCGTTCTGGTCGCGGGAGCGGAACGGGAGCGACTCCTGCCAGCAGTGGCGGATCCGGTCCTTCGCGCAGCGCTTCCAAGATTGACAGCGAAGGCACAACGCTTCGGGTCTGTCTGTAGCGGCGGTTTCCTTCTCGCCGCGCTCGGCCTGTTTGATGGCCATCGCGTCGCGACCCACTGGGATTCCTGCAAGCCGCTCTCCGATGCCTTTCCAGCCGTGGCAGTGGACCCGGATGCGCTCTACGTGGCCGATGGGCGATTGTGGACTTCGGCCGGTGTCACCACCGGAATCGACATGGCATTGGCAATGATCGCGAGCGACCTCGACGCAACGATCGCGGGTGAAGTCGCGAAGCGGCTGATCTTGTACTTACGGCGCCCCGGCTACCAGTCGCAGTTCAGCCCGGTTCTGCAGGCGCAGATCAGCAGCGACAGTCCATTCGCAGACCTCATCGGATGGATACAGGCCAATCTGGACGCGCCGCTGGATGTGTCCGCTCTCGCGGAGCGCGCCGGTTTGAGCGAACGCACCTTCCATCGAAAATTCGCCGCAGCGACGGGTCAGACCCCCGCCCGATACGTCGAAACCGCCCGGCTCGATGCAGCCAGGATGCTGCTGTCGCGCGGTCTTTCGCTCAAGTCGGTCGCCGCGCAAGTCGGTCTGTTCCCCGCTACGCGCCTTTCGGAGGCCTTTGAACGCCGATTTGGCGTCGCTCCGAGACTGTTTCGCGACATGCATGGCGATATCTGAGAGCACGAGCGCCTGACCGGCAAAGCCTCCCCTACTAAGCGGCTGGAAACGTCTTTGGATTATCCCCATCTCACATCGAGGCCTCTCGAGAGGTCCTCGTATATGCGTGGCTTCGGCAGGCTTCCTTGCAGCTCGTCGGCACGGGCGAGCGGCCCGCTTGTTGTGTGCATGCGGTCTATTTGTGTGGCTATTTTTTGGGTTTGGTTGCGGGGGCAGGATTTGAACCTGCGGCCTTCAGGTTATGAGCCTGACGAGCTACCGGGCTGC
>Ga0172380_10005679_pt1 | contig 14958 bp, 19 predicted proteins | sample Leawe162metaG_FD_119747 | JGI IMG/M metagenome (GOLD analysis project Ga0172380, IMG submission 119747) | Leachate microbial communities from a municipal landfill in Southern Ontario, Canada - Leachate well 162 metaG | ecosystem: Engineered > Solid waste > Landfill > Unclassified | place...
ACACCGTCCCGGTGCGGCCATGGACCGGGCCCGTCCCCGAACGGATCACCCACCACGCGCACATGGCCGGCCTGTGGTCGGTGCCGTGGCTGCGGCGGGTGACCGGCCCGCACCCGGGGTTCCGGCTCGGGTGGGACACGATGATGACCGCCCTACCGTTCCTCGCCGGCCGACCCGTGGTGCTCGGCACACCGCTGTACCACCGGCACCGCCGGATCGGGTCGCTGACGGTGTCAGCGGACACAGGGATGCGGTCGGAGGCCCGCCGCGTGTCGGTCGCGAGGATGCGCAGGCTGTGGCCCCGGCTGGTGGAGGCGTCCGCCGCCGGCCCGGACGCCGTCGGTGCCGTGATCGCCTCCGATGTTCCGGTGGAGGTCCGCGACGCCGTCGCCGCCGACACGGACCGGCTGCGGAGCGTACTCGCCGGGGAATCAGGTGAGCCCCTCATGCAGGGCCGGGAGATCGGGCCTGGCCGGTGGGCGGTCGACGTGTGCGCCGACCAGGAGGCGTGGACCGGGTGGGCGCTGGACAGGGGCACCGCCGCCGAACTGGACGCCAGGCTCGCGACGCTGCGCCCGAAGGTCATCGTGGAGGCCGGGTCCGGGTCATCGACCGTGATCCTGGCCAGGTACGCGAAGGCGACCGGCGCGAAGGTCGTCACCCTCGAGCACCTTCCGGTGTTCGCTGACCGCACCCGGGCTGCGCTGGACCGGGCTGTGCCGGGGCACAGCGTGGATCTGCGTCTCGCGCCGCTGGTCGAGGCCGACGGTGGGCCCTGGTACGACACCGGTCTGCCGGACGACGTGGATTTCGCCCTTGTCGACGGGCCACCCGAGGGCGCTGGTGGCCGGGCGGCGGCGCTGCCGGCCCTGTGGCCGCACCTGGCGCCCGGGTGGGAGGCATGGCTGGACGACGGGACCCGCCCCGGTGAACAGGCCGCTGTGGCCTCCTGGCAGGCACTGTTCGGGGTGACAGTGGAGGACCTCCCGGGCGCGAAACGCCCGGTACGGATCACCGCCGGGCCGGTGCCCCGCGGCCAGGTGGACGCCTCCGATGTCGTGGTCACGGTCCTCACCGGCGCCCGGCCCGGGCTGCTGGCACGGTCACTCGCTGCGCTGCGCGCGACGGCCCCCGGGCTGCTGGACTCCGCGCAGGTCCTGGTGCTGCACAACGGTGGCGACCCAGCGACCGCCACGGCTCTCGACCGGCACCGTGACGTCGTCGACCACGTCACCACCTGCCCGCCGCCGATCATGTCGATCGGTGCCGCGACGTCGCAGCTCGCCGCGGCCGCCAGGGACTCAGGTGCCCGCTGGTGGCTGCACCTGGAGGACGACTGGATCGCGGCCACCCTCCACGACGGGTGGCTGGACGACGCCCGAGAGGTCCTGCTCGCCCACCCGGGGATCGCGCAGGTCCGGTTACGGCACCGCAGTGAGGCCACCCTGACGTGGCACATGGTCACCCGGGCGCCTCTGGTGTGGACCCCCGGCAGGGTCGCGCTGCACACCCGCGAGGCGCACTGGACGTGCAACCCGACGCTGACCCGCACCAGCGAATCCGCTCGGGTGTGGCCGGCCGGCAGCGAGTCCCGCGCCCAGCGCCGTGCGCACGTCGCCGGGCTACGCGGGGTCGCGCAACTTCTGCCGGGAGTGTTCGTGCACGCCGGCGGCGGCGGGGAGTCGCTGCGACAGAGAACCGGATGCCAGTGAGGGAGACGACGTGATCGCACAGAACCCGACGCCGAAGAAGACCCGGAAGACGACTACGAGATCCACCGGGTCTACCCCGAGGTCCAGGGCCCGCAAGGCGGCTCCGGTCCTGGACGGCGGTAACCAGACGTTCTACGACCGGTTCTACGCCGGGCCCGGGTTCCGCTACGACGAGGACCGGGAGAGGGCGTTCGTCCGCGGCGTCCTGATCCCCGCGGCCGGATGGGTGCCCGGGGACCGGGTCATCGAGATCGGCGCCGGGAAGTGCCTGCACGCCCGGCTGCTGGCCGAGGCCGGGCTGGACATCACCGCGGTGGATGTGTCCGCGACCGGCGTCGACTACGCGCAGGCCCGCTACCCGAACCTGGACGTGCAGTGCGCCGACGCCGCCCAGTGGGACACCGACCGGCCAGGGAACGTCTACGCCCGGGGCCTGTCCTGGTACCACTACGAGCTCACCGGCCCCGGCGAACGGAACTCCCGGGGCGTGGACGTCCACGCGTGCACCGAGCGGGTCATGCGGGACCTCGTCGCCCCCGGGAGCTGCATGGTGATGCAGATCGTGTCCGATCTGACGGGGCGGCACCCGGTGACCGAGCCTGATCTGACCGGTGAGAATCCCCCGGACCGGCGGGTGCACCAGTCCACGATCGACGAGTTCGAGGCGCTGTTCGCGCCGTTCGGCCAGGTGAGCATCACCGACTGGGCCGGGAGGGTGATCGTGCCCGGCCGCCGTCACGACCGCGGCGTCCTGGTCGTCACCCGCCGGGCAGGGTGAGACCAGGTGCCTGGGGTGTCGGTGGTCATCCCCTACCGGGGGGACGACGGCGGGCACCGTGACCGGGCGCTGGCGTGGGTGCTGCGCTGGTGGGAGGCGCAGCACCCCGCCTGGCAGGTGGCGGTCGGGTACTGCCCCCCGGGGCCGTGGTGCAAGGGCGCGGCCCTCGCCGACGGCCTCACAGAGCTGGACTCCACCGATGGGGTTGTGGTCGTCGCCGACGCCGACATGATCACCGATGGTGTCGGGGCCGCCGTCTCCCACGTCCAGGCCGCGGGCGGGTGGGCGATCCCGCACCGGCTGCTGCACCGGCTCACCGAGACAGCGACCGCATGCCTCATGGCCCGCCCCCCGGCCGGGGTCACCCGCCCCCCGGACACCTCGACCTGCGAGGCCCCGTACGAAGGGTTCGCCGGCGGATCCATGACCGTGGTGTCCCGGGATCTCCTCGACCAGGTCCCGATCGACCCGCGCTTCCAGGGCTGGGGGCAGCAGGACGAGGCGTGGGCCGTCGACCTCGACACTGTCGCGGGCCCGGCGTGGCGCGGCACGGCGGACATCTGGCACCTGTGGCACCCGCCGCAGCAGCGGGAGTCCCGAAGGTGGGGGTCGCCGATAAACCGGGCGCTGCTGCGCGAGCACCTCGTGGCCCGGCAGCAGGGCAGCACCCGGGCGCTGCTGGCCGAGGTCAGGGCCAGCCCGTGACACCGATCCTCGTGGGAGGCGCAACCATGGCGGTCACACCGTCCCAGCTCGTCACCGCACTCCAGGACTGGGGCGTGACGGTGAAGGCCTACGAGCCCGACGGGAAACGCTGGCACTCCCACACGACCCCGGGCGGGTGGTCTCCCGTCGGGGTGATGCACCACCACACGGCCGGGTCGTCGAAGCTGCTCACCGATGCCGCGTCGCAGGCAGCGATGCTGCGGCTGCTGCGCGTCGGCCGGATCGACTCCGTGGCCCGCGCCACCGGCGCAGCGGACCCGGTGCTCGCGGCGGACATCGCCGAGCACCTCGCGTGCGGGTTCGCCGAGAACCACGACCTCGACGAGACCGGTGCCCGGACCGCGTCCGTGCCCGGACCGCTGTGCCACCTCGCCCCCGCGATGATCCCCGGCACCAGCGACGCCCGCGTGTGGCTCGTCGGCTGGGGCAACGTCAACCACGGCGGCATGGGCAACTCGCGGACCCTGAACGCGGTGAGGGCCGGGAAGTACGCCGGCGCGGCCCCGGGCGCGGACGACATCGACACGAACCCCTGGTACTGGGGCATGGAGTACATGCACCCGGGGACCACGCCCACCTGGCCCGACGCACTGCTGGAGGTCGGCCACCGGTCCGCGTGCGCCATCTGCGAGGCGCAGGGCTGGTCCACGCCCGCCTGGCCCGGCAGCAACGTCGAGCACCGGGAGTCGACCCGCCGGAAGATCGACCGTTCGTGGGCGGGGGACCTACGCAAGGCCATCCGGGACACCATCGAGGGAGGCAAGGACATGGCGCTCTCCGACGCCGACAAGAGATGGATCACCGATCTCGTCGAGAAGACACTGCCGCGGACGTGGAAGTCCGCCGCGGTCGACGTCATCACGGTCAAGCGGCCCGAGAGGACCGGCAAACCGGCGAACACCGAGTGGCAGCCGAACTCCGTCCTGGCCAGGGTCATGGACGACGTGTGGACGGCGCTGGACGGAATCGACGGCCTCACCGGCGACACCAAAGCGATCCGCGCCACGCTCGGACAGCTCACCCAGGCCCTCACCGTGCTCCAGGGACACGTCACCGGTGTGACCGGCGCGCTGGACGCAATCGCATCCGCCCCCGGCGGCCTGGACGGCGAGCAGCTCGCAGCCGTCACCGAGCAGGTCGTCACCCGGGTCATCGACCGGCTCGCCGATGCGCTTACCAGCCCCCAGACGACCTGACATGCCCGACCACGACGGGACAGTCCCCGCCGAACAGCACACCATCGCGGTGATGGTGGCCCGGCTGGAGGTCACCGCGGCGACACTCCTCGAGGAGCTGCGGGACATCTCCGCGAGGCTGCGCACCGTCGAGCAGGTCGGTGGCCAGACAGGCAGCGTCGTCGCCAGCCTGACTGCCCGGGTCGAGGCACTGGAGGTGTGGAGGCGGGACTCGGAGTCCCGTCGCCCCACCTGGTGGTCGATCGTCGCCGGCATCGCCGGGATCGTCGCGATCCTCGTCGGCACGTTCGCGCTCGGCGCCCAGATCTACAGCCCGTAGGTGTCGGAACCCGGGCTGACCATCACACCGACGGGAGGACCCGTCATGCCGATCATCTACCGGGAGGATCCCGTGCCAGCTCTTGACGACCGGGCCGCGTGGCTCGATCTGCTCGACCGCCTGCGCCGGCAGGCCATCGACGTCATCACCCCGATCCTCGCCCTCGTGGCGGCCGGGCAGGTCACCGGCATCGACTGGGCCGGGACGGCCGGCCTGCTCGTCGGCGGGTCCATCGCATCGGTGCTGGCCTTCGTCGCCGGGACGACCGGGGCCGTGCTGTGGCAGCGGCTGGTCATCACCCTCGCTGGCGCCGCGCTGGCGGTGCTGGGCACCGACTGGGCCGGGTGGCTCGACGTCGACTGGCCGATGGCGCTGCTGGCGATCGTGGCGTCGGCGGTGCTGTCGCTGCTGCGCGGCGGGTTGACGCCGGTCGCGGCTCGCCGGGCACTGTCCTCCCGGTGACCGGCGGCGACCAGTACCGGGAGCGGATCCCGGAACGACCCGCGGTCGTCCCGGGGACGGGGCGGCTGGGCCGGAACGTCTGGCTCGACGCCCGGTCGAGGGCCTACCGGGCTCCGCTCGCGGCGGACGTGGTATCGGTGCGCCACGAGCGGCACATCCCGATCCTCGACCAGGGGTCGCTCGGGTCTTGCTTCCCGCCGGGCACTTTGATCCGCATGGCTGATGGCAGTGAACGCCAGATCGAGGACGTCAAGCTTCTTGAGCGGGTAGTGACCGCCGAAGGCCGTACAGGACGAGTCCTGCGAACCATGGTCCGGGACGACTCAGCGGGGCTCTTGAGCATCAAGCTCTGGGGACACTCCCACCTGTGCATGACCAGAGAACATCCTGTGCTCACCTCCCGCGGCTACGTGGAAGCTCGCGATCTTCGAATCGGCGATGAAGTCGCGCTCACGAAGTACGCAGGTGGTGGCAAGAGCTATCTCGTGGTCGTCCCACACGTTGGGAAGCTTCCAGCCAGCGCGAACACTCTTCCCGAGAAGATCGAACTCAGTCCGGACTTCGGTCGGCTGATCGGCCTGTGGCTCGCAGACGGTAACGCTGATGGGAACAAGGTCCGATGGACCTTCGGGTCAGAGAGGAAGCAGCAGCAGATCAGCGACACTGTGCGCATCTGCGAGCAGATGTTCGGAGTCACTCCGCACGTCGCGGTTCGCTCCAACAACTGCACGTGGGTGACTCTCTACGGGACTGGATGGTCGAGGCTGTTCCGATCGATCGGCGGAGACCATGCCGACCGGAAACGACTCCATGGGGACGTGTCCGATGGCCCGCGAGAGTTCCTCCGGGCCGTCTTCGACGGGTGGATCACGACCGATGGGTCGGTGAGGCCAGACGGAACTCGTGAAGGTGTCACGATCTCCCATCACCTGGCCGTCAACATGTACGACATCGCCCAGGCTGAGGGCTTGCACCCGGTACTCGACTACCGGGAGTCTCCTCAGAACGCGGCTGCGGTCCATCGCAAGCCGAAGTGGACGTTGAGCTGCGCACCAGGCGCCGGAAGGTGTCGACAGGACGCGTCGCACGTGTGGCGCAAGGTGCGCGAGCTCCAGGTAGCTGAGTACGACGGCCCGGTCTACAACCTCAGCGTCGAGGGAGACGAGTCCTACGTCGCGGAAGGAGTCGGGGTCCACAACTGCACTGGTAACGCGATGGTCGGCGGGCTGGGCTGCTCGCCGACGTGGGAGCCGCTGCAGGTGCTGCCGAGGGTCCCTGACCTGGACCAGGGCCTCGCTGTCGCGATCTACTCGGAGGCGACCCGTCTCGACGAGTTCTCCGGTGTCTACCCGCCCGACGACTCCGGTAGTTCTGGCCTCGCGGCGTGCAAGGCCGCGAAGGCCAGGGGCCTCATCGGCGGGTACCAGTGGGCGTTCGGCCTGGAGGAGACCATCCGGGCCGCGTGCCTGAACCCCGTGCTCATCGGGGTCAACTGGTACTCCTCGTTCGACCTGCCGTCCGACGACGGGGAGCTGTGGCTGGCGTCCCGGGCGTGGGTGCGCGGCGGCCACGAGGTCCTCATCACCGAGGTCGACGCCCAGCTGGAGCGGGTGTGGATCGACAACTCGTGGGGCCCAGGGTGGGGCGTCGCCGGGCGGGCGTGGATGTCCTGGTCGACCCTCGACCGGCTCCTCGACGAGCGAGGTGACGCTGTCGTCCCCGTGCCGGTGGATGTCGACGTGTACCCGCAGGTCGTTGACGGTCTCGCCTGGTGGCGGCGGGCGTGGCTGTGGCTGCTGCGGTGGCTGGGGGTGAGACCGTGATGCTGGCATGGGAGTGGCTGCTGGAGGCGTGGGCATGGTGACCGGTGAGATCCGCGCGATCCGGCGGTACTTCGAGTGGGAGCACCTGCCGCCCCAGCTGCAGGAGGTGTCCAGGCCGTTCGGGGAACTCGCAGACCGGATGATCGAGACGCTGCCCATCCGCGGAGACAGTGCCTTCGAGACGCTCGCCGGGCTCCGGCGGTTGCTGGAGGCGAAAGACTGCGCGGTCAGGGCCGCGCTCGAGTAGGGAAGCTGCCCGGCGACGTGGGTGCCGGGTGCCGGGTGCCTGGACGGGCGGCCCGGGCGTCACAGGGGCCCCTGCGGTGGTGTGTGTCCGCACCGCCGCAGGGGCCCTTCCTCTGTCGTGTCAGGGGTGGTTCAGCCATCCGACGAAGGCGGTGCCCGCGCCGACGAGGAACGTGGAGGCCAGACCAGCGGCTGGCAGCGACATGGCGGCCCAGCAGACGGCGGTGATGACCGCCCACGTGGCGGCTGCGATCCCGGCGGACATGGCGAGGCTCGACCCGTTGATACCCATGCCGGGTGTGTAGCAGAACCGGCGAGGCCCCCGTCACCTGTTCCGGTGACGGGGGCCTGTTCTTCGCGTTCATGCGGTCAGTTCGTCGTCGGGAGGCCGGGCGTCGATGAGGCGTCGGGCGGCGCGCTCGACTCCGGTCGACAGCTTCCGCATGGAGATCAGCTTGTAGACCCTGCTGATCTCCGCGCTGGAGTGGCCGAGGAGCTCGGCGAGCTCGTCGATGTCGAGGCCGGCCTCCGCCCAGGCGGTGGCTGCCGCATGCCGGAGGGTGTGGGCTGTCCACTTCCCCGGCAGGGCCCTGCTCATGAGCTTGCCGACGTACGGCGGGCTCAAGTGCGCGCCGTGGCAGGACGGGAACAGCCACCCGGGAGGCTGGGCGCGGATCAGCGCCGCGAGGGACGGGTAGATCGGCACGATCCGCCACCGTCCGCCCTTGCCGTGGACCCGCAGGATCCGGCCGTCGAGGTCGGAGGTGTGGACGCGGGAGATCTCGCATCGGCGCAGCCCGGCGAACGCCGCGAGCATGAGCATGAGCCGGACGCGCAGGGAGGCTCGGGCGATGGACTCGCGGATGATGTCATCGGGTGCTGGTCGAGGAACGCCCCGACGGACCTTGACCTTGGGGAGACGGGTCGCTGGTGACTTGGCGGGGTCGATCCTCTCCGTCTCCACGGCCCACCGGTAGAAGGACCGGACCGCGGTCCGGGCGGATCGACGGGTGGCGGGTGACCACCCGGGTTCAGCGAGCCAGGTGACGAGTTGTTCGCGGGTGACGGTCCAGGGACCAGCGGGTGCGGTTCGGGACAGGCGTCTCAGGTAGCGACGCCAGAGGTGGATTGTGCTGGGGGCCATGCCAGCGGCTCGCTGTTCGATGGCCCATCCGGTGACGGCGTTGTTCCAGGTGGGCTCCATGATCAGACGTTGCCACGGCGGTGATCACGCCGCGCCGGGCGCGGGGAGGATGTGGCCGAACGGCCGGGGGCGGGGTCGGGTGTCCGCGTGGTTGCGGTCGGCCGAACGGGTGATCGGGAGGATGTTGTTGCCGAGGAGGACGAGGCCGCGGTGCGCGCGGAGATCGTAAACAGCGGGTTCGGGGTTCGAGTCCCTGACGGTGCACTCTCGATCGTTTACCGTTCGGGCAGTCAGCCGCTCTGCGGCGACACCGTAGGCCGTCCTCGGGGCTGACCTGCTGCCACGGACCATCCAGTTGAAGTCGACCCCCCGTAGCTCGGCGTCGGTGACTGGCTCGCCACGTTGCCTTCGGTCCTCGGCCGCGCGGATGGTCGCGGCGCAGATCTTCTCGGCGACTTCGGCCATGTTCCGGGGGAGGCGGCCCTTGGTCCGCCAGCCTCGATAGGACTCCACAGGGAGGCCGCACGCGAGTGCGGCCTCCTTAACGTTTGTCCACCCGGAGATCCCTTCGACGATCGCCAGTCTGATCTTGAACTGCGAGTCGTCGGGGATCAGACCACGGCCCGGGTCTGATCCGTAGGGGCCAACAACTGGCTGAGTGCTCATGCAGCCCATGAAATCGGACAGTTGACACGCGTGTCAACGGATGACACGGACAGTTGTGCTTGACACGACTAGCAGTGATTGACACAATGCGTGCATGACATCGGTTCCGATGTACTACACGACTTCCCAGGCTTCGCGTCTCTTAGGCGTGAGCCGGCAGGCCGTTCTGCGGTACTGCACCGCGGGCACCCTCCCGGCACACCAGCTCCCTTCCGGTCACTGGAGGGTACTCGCGAAGGCGGTGCACGAGCGGGTCTCCTCGGAATCGCCGGCCGAACATCCGAGGACGTCAGGGTCCTCGCGCCGCGAGGCGGTGACGGCTCGATGACCGGTCTCCGCTCCCGCGTCCGGGCCATCGCCCGCAACCCCTGGACCCAGCTCGGCATCGCGTTCGCCGTCACCACCGTGACCGTCTGCGTCTGCCTGCCCGGGATCACCGCCAGCTACGCAGGCGGACCCCTCACCCCCCCGTGAGCTGGCGGCCCCTCACCCGGTGCCGCACGCAGAGCCCGGGGAGGGGCCGCCCCCAACCATGCACCACCCGGCGCCGCCGGCAACTCCACCCCCGGACACGACCCCGGCCCCCACCACACAGACCGCGAAGACCAGTGATGAGGGCCAGATACCAGGAGTCTCCCACATGAACCCCCACGACGCCCGCCCCAGCAGGCCCCTGGCCGACGACCTCGACCGCGGCCTCGCCCGCCTCGACCGCGGCCTCACCGCCCAGCCCACGGACCCCGGCACCAGCCCCCTGGCCGTCGACCTCGCCGAGAACACCGACGACACCTACACCCTCGCGATCGCCCCCACCGACCCCGGAGACGTGATCGCCCGGGTCCTCACAGCCGTCACGGCGAACCCCCGCACCCTGGCCGCCGCGCTGATCGTGATGTCCCGCTCCACCATCGGCACCCCCGACAAGGCCGAGTTCTCCCGCGCCGTCTACGAGCTGGCCATCGACCGCGACGTAGTCGCCGCCCTCGCCATCGAGATCAGCTCCGAGCAGGTCGAGGACTTCGTCTACTCCCTCAAGACCAGCGAACCGGACGGCTGCGCCCACACCCCCTGCAGCAACTACGCGGTCGCCGCCGGGCTGTGCGCCGGCCACGCCGCCGAGGAGGGCCTCCTCTGATGGGAACCGACGTCGCCGTCCACCAGCCCACCGGCGCCCTCGCCGTTGCCACCGACCAGCAGGAGTTCACCCAGGCCCAGCTCGAGGCCTTCGGCATCGGCGAAGCCACCCGCGGCGAGCAGCTGGTGTTCCTGCACACCGTCCAGCGCACCGGCCTCGACCCGGCCGCCCGCCAGATCTACATGGTCGGCCGCTGGGACAGGAAGGCCGGCCGCGAGAAGTTCACGATCCAGACCGGCATCGACGGGTACCGGCTCATCGCCGACCGCACCGGCACCTACGTGGGCTCCGACGAGACCTGGGACGAGGGCGAGAACAGCTGGCCTGTGTCGGCCACTGTCACCGTGAAGAAGCTCGTCGCGGGGAAGGTCTGGGACTTCACCGCGACCGCGCACTTCCGGGAGTACGTGCAGACCTACCGCGATCAGGGCGGCAACGAGCGACCCACCCAGATGTGGGCGAAGATGCCACACCGCATGATCGCCAAGTGCGCGGAGGCACTCGCCCTGCGCAAGGCGTTCCCCCAGGAACTCTCCGGCGTCTACACCGCCGAGGAGATGCAGCAGGCGGACGTCGTACCCGGCGAGGTCGTCGATGAGCAGCGGGTCCCCCAGCGGAGACCAACCTCCCCCGTCGCGTCCCCGGGTGAGGCCGCCGACACGGCGCGCGACGCGCAGACCGCGGCCGCGCCGCAGGAACAGCCCGAGGCACCGGGCCTGACCCCCGAGCAGGACGCCGCGCTCACCGAGGCCGTCCGCCGGGTCCTGGACTCCACCTCCGTCGCCCACCTCCAGGGCACCTGGCGGTCCACGGCACCCGCGGCCCTCCAGACCGACGTCACCGACCGCATCGACCAGGCCCTCATCGACGCCGCTGCGGCCGTCGGGCTCGGCCCCAAGGACGGCGTGTGGACCCTCGGCGGCCTCCTGACCGTGTGCGCGAAGCACATGACCTCCCAGGGCGGGATGCGGCTCCTGGACGCCGCCACCGCCGACCCCACCGCCGACGACACCACGACCACCGAACCCGCTGCTGGAGAGGACGCCTGACCGTGCGCATCGCAACCATCGCCACCTACCTCGCCGAGGCCATGCGCGACGAGGCCATCGTCAAGGCCAGGATCGCCGCGTGGCGCAGGCGCGCCACCGAAGCCGCGCAGGCCGAGCACCAGCGCTCCGGATCCGACCGGTGGCCCGCCGCTGACCTCGGCACCATCACCTGGGAGGGTCACTCCGCTCCCCCGAAGGTGATCGTCGACAAGCCCGGCCAGTTCGCCGAGCACCTCGCCCCCCGCAAGCCCGATGCCGTCGCCGCCCGGATCACGATCCCCGGCGACCCGAGCACCGTCGAGGCCGTCCTGGCCGCGATCCGGGACTGGGCGGGCGTCGAGGCCGACGTCGAGCTGGTCGCCGACCTCCACCAGGCCGAGGCGTGGATCGACGAGCACACCTCGCTGCGCACCGACCCCGACACCGGGGACCGGCAGGTCGTCGAGATGACCGAGTCCGGTCCGTTGCTCGTCCCGGGCCTCAACACGATCCGCTCCGCTCCCCGGCTGGTGTTTCGCGCAGCGAAGGGCGTGCAGGCCGACTGGATGGCTCTCGGCGAGCAGGCGGCCGAGGCCGAGCTCGCGGACGCGGAGATCCCGGACGCCGAGATCGTCGAGGATCACGAGCCCGAGGGCATGAACGGCGAGCCCTCCGCGGACGAGATCGGCGACCGGTGATGGGCGCCGTCATCCTCGTGGGGCACCTCGCGCTCCTGGCCCTCGCCGCCCTCGCCGGGTGGTACGCCCGCAGCTGGGACAACGACGAGAAGGCCCTCGACGCCGTGGCCGCGTGGAAGGCCTGCGCGCTGGCCCTCCGCGCCCAGCTCCAGCAGGCCGACCCCACCGCCCCGGCGACGCTCACCGGGGCGGACCTGGACTGGGATGCCGACCTCACCCCGGTCGGGGGGTGGACGCGGTGACCATCCCCGTTCCCGCCGCGATCGCGATCCTCGCGCTGCTGTTCGTCCTCGCGCTCATGCTCGCCTCGTTGCTGTCCGCCGGTGAGCGGTCCCAGGCCGAGATCTGGCGGCAGCAGTGGGCCGCAGCCACCGACGCCGTCCGGCAGCTCACCCGCGACGCCACCGCCGCCCGGGACGAGCGGGACCGCGCCCGCAACCTCGCCGTCGACCTCGAACAGGAGATCGCCGACATCCACCGGACCATCGACAAGGCGCATCTCCACGAGGAGTGCCGGAACGACCTCCAGGTGGCACTGGAAGAGGTCGGCCTGCGATGAACCTCGCGCACCTCGCCCCTGCGGCCACATCCCCAGCGCTCACCCAGCGCGCCGGCGGGGACTGGTCACAGCGGGCAGCGTGCGCGGAAGCCCTCGAAACCGGGCTGGACCTTGCCCAACTCACCACTGAAACCGAGACCACCACGATCCTCGGCACCTACACCGCCATCACCCGGGCAGGCAACACCGTCCGCGACTACTACGACGACGTCGAAGCCGCCCGCGTCCTCTGCTCCACCTGCCCCGTCCTCGAACCATGCCGGGCACGCGCACTCCTCCACACCGACATCGCCGGAGTCGTCGCCGGACTCACCGAGACCGAACGCACCGCGTGGCGGCTCGCCAACGGCATCACCGTCGACCAGCTCCGTCTCGCCGTCCTCGTCCCCGACGACACCGGCCACATCGTCCTCGACCTGTCCACCGAAACCCGCGCCACCGGCCAACACCGGGAGATCACCGGAGAGGAACTCGTCGCCGTCATGCACCTGACCGCAACCGGGTGGACCGCGTCCACCATCGCCGACCGGCTCATCACCGTCCGGTCGAACCGGTACGGCCACGAGGAGGCCGTGTCGTGGACGATCCACCGGGTTCACCACGCCCGGGAGATCCTCCTCGGCCGCGGAAAGGCCAGGAGGCGACCGGCATGACCACGTGGCTCGGCATCGACCCAGGCGGCCGGGACACCGGCGTCATCGCCCTGGACCGCTCCAGAGGCCAGGCCCCGCGACTGATCTCCCACGAGACCGTCACCCGCACCGTGGACGAGGACACCGTCGACCAGACCCGCGGCGTGCAGGTCGGGCCCCGGTACCTCGCGGAGGTCCTGGACGCCGTCGACCGGGCGATCGGCACCGCGACCGCCGTGACCGGCGGGGCGCCGCGTGTCGCCGTCGAGACCGTCGTCCCCCCGAACCCGCACGTCACCCGCCGCGACGGCAACTCCCTCACCAACCCGAAGGACGCGATCGCCGCCGCGATCGTCCTCGGCGCCGTCCTCACCCGCTGGCCGGACGCCGTCCGGGTCCCACCAAGCCGGAACGGCCGGGCGCTGCTCGCGACCTACCCACCCGAGCTCGTGACCCAGGCCGAGCGTCGCCTCGGCCTCAGCCGCCCCGCCCAGCACAAGGCGAAGGCATGCCACACCCGCTCGGCATGGGACGTCGCCCTCGCCGGCCCCGGCTACGCACGCGCCGCCCACGCGGCCCACCTGACACGACAGGAGCCACTGCTGTGACCGCCCCGACGATCGCGACCCTGCTGTCCGCCGTGACGGACCACGACTGGCGAGCCCGCTCCGCGTGCGCCCACGTCGACCCTGACCTGCACCACCCAGAAGGGTGGGGGAAGGCGTTCACCTCCCAGATCGACGAGGCGAAGGCCATCTGCCGGTCCTGCCCCGTCCGCGAGGACTGCCACGCCTGGATCACCGCATTCGAGGCCGGGAAGAGCACCTACAGCCGGTACTCCATCTGGGCCGGGAAGACCCCCGAGGAACGGGCCTACCAGGACCGGGACGCGCTCGCTCGGCTCCTGGCCTGGGACCGGCCTCACCCCACCGGCCGGCGGATCGACCCCCAGCTCCTGGAGAAGGTCCGGCACCTCGTCGACGTGGAGGGCCTGTCCCGGCGGGCCATCGCCCACCGGCTGGGGATCCCTGAGACCAACGCCCGCCGAGCCGTGGACGCCGTCCGGCTGGAGCAGGCCCGCGTCGAGTACCGCGCCCAGCAGGAGCGCCTCGACCAGGCAGAGCGGGTCGCGTCATGACGCTACGCCTCAACGACTGGTTCTGCGGCTGCGGCGGCTCCATGCAGGGTGCAAGCGCTGTCCCTGGTGTCGAACCCGTGCTCGCGGCGAACCACGACGCACTCGCGATCGCGACGCACGCCCGGAACTTCCCCGGTGTCGAGCACATCCAGGGCGACATCCGTGACGTCGACGTCGCCGGGCACCCATACGCCGAGATCTTCTGGGCCTCCCCCGAGTGCACGAACTGGTCTCAGGCGAAGGGCAACCCGGTCGACTTCGACAAGCAGCCTGGCCTGTTCGGCGACCCGGAGATCACAGACGACGTCCAGCGGTCCCGGGCCCTCATGCAGGACGTGATCCGCTACCTGGAGGGCATGCACCTGCGGCAGCGGCCGGTGCTCGCCGGTGTCGTCGAGAACGTCGTCGACATCCGCAAGTGGGAGCACTGGCACGTCTGGCTCGGTCGGATCCAGCGCCTCGGGTACCGCACCCGGCTGATCGCCCTGAACTCGATGCACGCCCAGTCCCGGTGGACGCCCCGCGCCCCGCAGTCCCGTGACCGGCTGTACCTGGCGTACTGGCTCGAGTCTCTCGGCCGGGATCCGGACTGGGACCGGTGGCTGCGCCCCCTGGCGCACTGCCCGCGGTGTGACGAGGACGTCGCTGCTGTCCAGGTGTGGAAGCGGCCCGGCCAGGACATGGGCCGGTACCGGC
>Ga0172380_10005680_pt1 | contig 14957 bp, 12 predicted proteins | sample Leawe162metaG_FD_119747 | JGI IMG/M metagenome (GOLD analysis project Ga0172380, IMG submission 119747) | Leachate microbial communities from a municipal landfill in Southern Ontario, Canada - Leachate well 162 metaG | ecosystem: Engineered > Solid waste > Landfill > Unclassified | place...
AGATGAGAAAGAATATACTACTGCTAATACTATTCTCTTTTTTTACTCAATTTATTTTGGCACAAACATACAGACCTTCGTTAAAAACGGCAGAGGTTGATACAATCCAACTTAGAATAACACAATTGGAAGAGTCTCTTCGGGAAAAACGAGATGCGGCTACTTATTATGAACTGGCCAAAATTTACTGGACACAAAGTTCTTACGAAATGAGGAACAAAGCTTTTGACTATGCATATTATGCGGTTGCCGAAGATAAAAAAAATATTAAATACAGATACTTCTATGCTGATTTGTGCCGGAGTTTTTCAAAGTTTGAAGCCAGAGACCAATGGGAAGAAATATTAGAGATAGACAGCACCCAAATTCCGGCGTTGTTAAACTTAGCTGAATATAGTGCCCGGGAATTTTTCGAGTGGGATAAATCTTACAGAAATTTAGGAGCAACTTTGGCTCCACTACATAAGTGGGCAGATGAAGATTTTTACGAAGCTGTTAAATATTACGAAAAAGCCTTGAAGATTGACTCTACTAATTATGATTTATGTATGAAAGTTGCTTTGTTCTTCGAAATGAATAACAAACCAAGATTGGCAATTAAACATTTGGAAAGATTAGCAAATCTTAATAAAGCTGATAAAGATGTTTATTTAGCGCTAGGATTGGTTTACTATCACACTGATGACTTTCAAAAAAGCTTTGAAAATTATTCTAAAGCATTATCCTATATGTCAAAATATGAATATGAAGATTATACCTATAATTCTGTGAAATTGATATTAAGTAAAGACTTTGAAAAAATGGGACTTAAAACAGAAGCGGAAATGAAGGATTATATCTCTTACTACTGGAATGAAAAAGACCCACTTAGGATGACAAAATATAACGAACGTCTGCTTGAGCATTATAGCAGAGTTGCGTATGCAAACCTAAATTTTGCCGAGCCGTTAAGAAATTTAGTAGGTTGGAAGACAGACAGGGGAGAAATGGTTGTAAGATATGGAGAGCCATTATATCGAATGAGGTTACGTGCTGAATACAAAGGGAAGTTAGGCTCCGAAAGACTAAGTAACTCTCAAGCTTATACTCCAAGTAAAGAGACATGGAATTATCCTGGATTTTCAATCTCGTTTGTCAATAAATCCTTAGGAACTCACTATCAAATTAGCGATGAGTATGTAAGTTATTTAAATGAAATAAAAAGTTACAATTCCACTATATATCAGCCAAAATTCAATGGTCCAATTTTCAATCTTATGTACAAAACATATCAGTTTGCATCAAAGAATAAGACCAAAGTTGATGTTTATTTAACCTATGATGTTGATTTAGCGGATTCCTTATCATTACCAAAATCTTTTTCAGAAGGTTATGATGTAAGCTTTTCACTTTACGATGATTCTTTTAATGAAAAGATTAAATACAACAATACTGTTACGGATATTTCTCAAGTAGAGAATCATTTGATTAACACATGTGTTATTAAAACTAAACCAACTGCTGGAAATGCAACTTTTGAGATTTTGAGAAAGCAAGATCGGGGAGTTGCTTCGTATCACGGTAGATTCAAAAACCAGAGTTTCAATACAGCTAACCTCGTCTTGAGTGATTTAGTCCTTTCGAAAGAAATTAAGATTGAAGAACAAGTACCCGGCGGTTTCTGGAGAAATGAATATTCAATTTTGCCCAATGTGACAAACACATTTGACTCAAAAGCGCCGCTTTACCTTTATTATGAGATCTACAATCTTAGCTTGTCATCAGATAAAGAAAGTAATTTTGAGCAAACTGTTACATTGAAGCCAAAAGAAGAAGAGGGGTTCTTTGACTCAATATTAAGTACAATCGGGTTAAAGCAAAGCGAGAAAAAATTATCGCTTACTTCCCAGTATAAATTGCCTAACGCAGATCAGCAAATGTATTTACAACTTGATATGAATAATTACCCGACCGGCACTTATATTCTAACTGTTACGATAAAAGATAAAAATGCAAACAAAACAGTTAGTATGAATTCAGAATTAATATGGCAATAATGGAATAAATGGTTTACTGGCGAAAAACATATGAACGTAACTATGCAAAGGGAATAGCCGGAAGTATTCTGCTTCACTTAGTTATTATTTTATTTCTGTTAATTCCTAAGTGCGAAGAACCGGTTATGCGTGAAAGAATTTACATTCATACCTACGATGTTACGGTTTTAAAGCAAGCTTTGGATGCAAAAGACATTATTGGAGACGGCCTAGGAATTGGCGGTTCATCCGGTTTAGGTAATAACCCGAATGCACATCCAACAAATAGCACACAAGCATTGTTTGCTAATCCGGTTGCTTCATCTACACCGGATGAAATGGATTTTGGCATGATAACCAATCTCAACAAACCGGATTCGACGGTAAAAGAAGGCTTTGGAAACCGCGAAGGAAGCGGTTACGGAAGCGGGAGCGGCAGTGGTAAAGGAGATGGAGTTGGCAGCGGAATTGGAACGGGAAAGGTTTATCAATCACTCCCGTTTGTCCCAAGACAAATTTTAGAAGTCTTGCCGGATAACGCAAATGAGACTAAAGGATACATCATTCTTGCATTAAGAATTGGAACGGATGGTAAAGTTCAAGGACATAAAATTCTTTTTAACTCTATGAATGATGCCGAATTGTTGCAGAAAGTATTGGAAGCCGCACAAAAATCCAGATGGCAGACAGTTAAGATGGAGGGGGAAAAAGTAGAATACTGGATAGAAAAGAAATACCGATTCGATTAGAAGAACTGTTATTTGCTAAGGAAAATCTCAATTCTAAATTCTTTATATTTGGTGGTAATTAAAGGAAAAACACGAAAGTGATTTACCAGTTGCCGCAGAAAAATATAATAGTTGTTGGCGGAAATGCCGCCGGTCCGGCTGCTGCGGCAAAGGCTAAACGTGTTGCTCCGAACGCAAATGTAACAATGTTCGAGGCGGGGGATTTTATTTCTACCGGAACGTGCGAACTGCCTTATGTCCTTTCTAACGTAATTAGTGGTTATGAAAAGATCGTTTTCTTTACTCCGGAAAAATTTGAAGCTGACAAAGGGGTTAAAGTTTTTACCAAGCATAGAGTTGAAAAAATAAACCGCAGTACAAAGACAGTCTCGGTAAGAAATTTAGTAAGCAGTCATTTAATAGACTTTCCATACGATAAACTTATTCTCGCAACCGGATCAAGAGCTAAGAAGCTTGATTGTTTTACGTCGAATTTGAGTAACGTTTTCACATTCAAGACTGTTGCAGATTTATTAGCGGTTAAGAAATACATAAAGCAGAAGAATGCTAAAAAAGTTTTGGTTGTAGGAAGCGGATATATCGGTTTGGAATTATGCGAGGCTCTAACCGCGCTAAACTGTGAAGTAATACTGATTGAAAAAGAATTGTTACCGATGCCGAGCGCCGAATCTGGAATAAGGAATAAGATCAAAGATTTGCTTGCTGAAAATGGAATAGAGTTTTACGGCGGAATAACTTCTCCCAAATTATATTATGGAGAAGAGAATGTTAAGAGTATCGAAATTGATGGCTGGCGGAAAGAAATTGATCTGGTAATACAAGCAATCGGGTTTGAACCGAATGTAGATTTAGCATTAGTAGCAAAGTTAGAAATTGGTCAGCGCGGGGGAATAAAAGTAGATTCCAAACTGCGTACTAGTGATTCAAATATTTTTGCCGCCGGCGACTGCATTGAGGTGGTTAATAGAATAACAAACAGAACGGAATTAATTCCGCTTGCAACCTACGCAAGAGATTACGGTTATACTGCCGGAGAAAATGCTGCCGGAGGAAACAGTTTTGTTCAGCCGGTAATTAAAAATATCTCGGTTAAACTGTTCGAAACTGTTTTTGCCGGAATCGGATTGAGTGCAGATGAATGTAAGCTTCATAATTTAAGAGTGAACACACTTAGCGCGGAAGCTAACAATCTAGTAAAGGTAATGCCCGGTTCAAGAAGCAGTTATGGAATAGTAGTTTATGAAATTGGAAGCGAAAGAATTCTTGGCGCAAACTTTTTAGGCGGGAATGAAGTAATTGGCTACGCCGATCTTATCGGATTAATGATACAAAACAAAATGAAAGTATGTGAATTGGCTAAACAAAACTTTAATTACACACCGCCTCTTTCTCCATTTGTTAATCTGCTTTCACTTCTTGGTAAAAAAATCGAAAAAGGAAATAAATGAAAAACTTCAATCTTATTGATAATCCTCTGGTAAAAAGAGATGTAACAATTCTGCGTAATAAAGAAACAGATACGGCGGCATTCAGAGCCGCATTGAACAGAGTATCTTATGCAATTGCTATTGAGCTTGCTAAAATGCTTGAACTTACCGAAATAGAAGTGGCGACACCGCTTGAAGTAACAAAAGGGTACAAACTGAAAAAACAAATTGTACTTGTTCCGGTTTTGCGCGCGGGATTAAGCATGGTTGATGCGTTTTTGAAAATGATTCCCGATGCTAAAGTTGGGCACATTGGGCTTCAGCGTGATGAAGTAACATTGCAGCCGATTGATTACTATTATAAAGCTCCGTCTCATTTAGATGAAAGCATAACAATTGTTCTTGATCCTATGCTTGCAACGGGGGGAAGCGCAGTTGCTTCTTTTAATTCTTTGAAAAATAAGGGTGCTAACAATTGTATCTTAGCATGTCTAATAGCGGCGCCGGAAGGGATCAAAAAAATGGAAGAAGAGCATCCCGATATTCAAATATTTTCGGCTGCGCTTGATAGGCAGTTGAGCAATATAGGTTATATTTTGCCGGGACTTGGCGATGCCGGCGATAGAACGTTTGGTACTTTTTAATTAAGCGATAACGAAATGGAAATCACATTTAGCATAAAACATCAGCGGATGCTTGACGATTTACTCGTCAATTGCCGTTCAAATCTTCCTACTGTAAATGAGGAAATGATTAAGAAGGCTTTTCAGCTGAGTTACGAATCGCATAAGAATGATTTCCGCGCATCGGGTGAGCCTTACTTCAATCATCCTTACGAAGTGGCGATGATTGTAGCAAAAGAAATTTCACTTGATGATATTTCAGTTATCAGTGCGCTTCTGCACGATGTAGTTGAAGACAGCGATATAAGTCTGGAGTTTATTACTAAAGAATTTGGTGTTGAAGTTTCCGAGATAGTTGACGGCGTTACAAAAATTGGCGGAGTGTTTAAGGGACAAGAAATTACACAAGCCGAAAACTACCGCAAGCTTCTTCTTTCGATGATTAAAGATGTGCGAGTTATTTTAGTAAAGTTCGCAGATAGACTTCACAACATGCGCACGCTGGAATTTGTTTCGCCGCAGAAGCAGAGACGAATAGCAAAAGAGACTTTGGAAATCTACGCACCGTTTGCCCACCGTTTTGGTCTTGGAATTCTAAAGTGGGAAATGGAAGACCTAGCGTTTAAGTATCTAAACAAAGACGCTTACGATGATATAGCTAAGAAAATAAAAGACACACGCCGCGACCGTGAAGCGTTCATCCAAAGGTTTTCAAAACCGATACGTGAACAGCTTGATGAGCATGGATTGAAATATGAAATTAGCGGAAGGCCTAAACATCTTTATAGCATTTACCGAAAAATGGTAATGCAGAATAGACCGTTTGAAGACATTTATGATTTACTCGCAATCCGCGCTATTATTGAAAGCAACGATTCAAACGATTGTTATTATGTGCTCGGTATGGTTAATCAGCTTTACAAGCCAATTGCGGATCGTTTTAAGGATTTTATTTCCATTCCTAAGAAGAATAATTATCAATCAATACATACTACTGTAATCGGTCCGGAAGGAAAGTTAGTAGAAGTTCAGATACGCACGCGCAAGATGCATGAGATTGCGGAGAAGGGTGTTGCGGCGCACTGGAAATATAAAGAGCATGTTGCCGCGCAAGACCAAGACCTTGAAGACTGGGTAAACTGGGTCCGGGATATTTTTGAAAATGCTTCCAAAGATGAAGCTTCAAAAGAAATTATTGCGAGCTTCAAATTAAATTTATTCCAGGATGAAATTTATGTTTTCACTCCAAAAGGAGATCTGCGCCGCTTGCCTATGAGTTCTACTCCGGTTGATTTTGCTTTTGAAGTGCACAGTAATGTTGGTTACCACTGCATCGGAGCAAAAGTAAATGGCAAGATTGTTCCTCTCGATACAGTTCTACACAGCGGCGATCAAGTTGAAATAATCACATCTAAAAATCAGAGACCGAATAAAAGCTGGCTTCAGTTTCTTCAGACTCATAAAGCAAAGAATAATGTTCGTAAATTCTTAAACAAGGAAGAAGAAAAACTTTACGAAACCGGAAAAGAAATTTGGGACAAGAAGATTAAAAAACTCAAGCTTACTTTTACTCCGGATGATGTAACAAAACTTGCGCGCAAACTGAAGTATGATAATCATCGCCAGTTTTACAATGCGGTAGCAATGGATAAGTTCAATCTGGATGAAATCTTAAATCCGGAACCGGAACAAGAACAAAAAACTGCTCATGAGGTTGGATTTGATAAGTTTGTAGACATTGCAAGAACATCTGCTGGAAACGTTCTTGTAGAAGGTGACCATAAGGGAATGGCTTATACTTATGCCAAATGCTGCAGTCCTATTCCCGGTGATCCGGTGATTGGATATGTAACAATTGGCGAGGGTATTAAGATTCACCGCAAGGATTGCAAGAACTTAATTAATATGCTTAAAGCCGGCGAGGAGAGATTAGTCCCGGTTGGTTGGCCAAAAGCTAACAATTCTTTCTTCGTTGCCGGTATAACTCTGCGCGGCGATGATATGCCCGGATTGTTAAAGGATATTTCTAACAGTATCACAACATATCAGAATACAAACATTAAATCGGTCAACATTGCTACGCAAGATTCGATGTTTAAAGGGACAATTACGGTTTATGTAAAGGATATTGAACATTTGAACAAGTTAATAGAACGCTTGAAAAAGAATAAAGGCATTTATACAGTAGAAAGATTCGATGCCGAAAACCAATAGAAGTGAATAATTGAAAGAAGCAAGAACGCTAGCACTTGATTACGGTCTCAAACGGATTGGAATAGCAATTACCGATCCCCTTAACATGTTTGCCTATCCGCTAGTAACACTCTCAAATGATACAGGCTTTCCCGAAAAGTTTAAGAAACTACTTACTGATTATTGTGTAGTAAGAATTTTAGTGGGAATGCCTTTTAAGGAGAGTGGAGAGGAATCTGTTACTAGTAAAGCCGTGCTGGAATTTGTAGAAGGGTTAAAAAAATATATCACATTGGAAATCATTTTTGTTGATGAACGTTATTCATCAGAAATAGCCAAACAGCGGATCATAGAATCGGTTCCCTCTAAAAAAAAGAGAAGGGATAAAGGATTAGTTGATAAAAATGCCGCCGCTGTAATTCTGGAAGATTACTTAAGAAACAATTAATTCGCCTAAAGGCATCTCTAAATGGGCGTTTATTATTTTGACATTTTTAACTATATAAACTATTTTGTAAACAAATAAAAAATCAAATTGGGAGCAAAAAATATGACACTTGATGCACTTGGAATGATTGAAACAAAAGGATTGGTTGGGGCTGTTGAAGCTGCGGATGCAATGGTAAAAGCAGCTAAAGTTGAATTATTGGGAAAAGAAACGATTGGCGGCGGATATGTAACTGTAATGGTTCGCGGTGATGTTGGTGCTGTTAAAGCAGCTACTGATGCCGGTGCTGCTGCAGCTCAGAGAGTTGGTGAATTAGTTTCGGTACATGTTATTCCACGTCCTCATACAGACGTAGAACTTATTCTTCCAAAACGCACTAAGTAATTTTACGTTATGCTCTTAGCTCTTGGACTTATAGAAACCAAAGGGTTGATTGGCGCTATTGAAGCGGCTGATGCGATGCTTAAAGCCGCCAATGTAAAGCTGGTCAGCAAAGAAAAAATTACTGCAGCGTTGGTTACAATCAAAGTAGTTGGAGAAGTCGCCGCTGTTAAAGCAGCAGTTGATGCGGGAGCAGCCGCAGCCCAGAGAGTTGGTCAGCTTGTAGCCGCACACGTAATTCCCCGCCCGGATGATCAGATAGAATGCTTAATTTCCGATATGCCTCTTCAAGAACCAGAGGAAGAAGTTCAGCCTAAAGTTAAAAAGGTAAAGGAAAAGGCTGAAGTAAAGCCGGTGGTTGATTCTCTTTTTAGTGCAGTTGAAAATGAGCAAAAGGAAAAAACTAAAAAGGAAGAAGTTGGAAAGCCGGTAATTTCCAGAATTGAGGAATTAAAATCGGAAGCGCTTGAAGAAGCTAAAGAAATTTCCTCCGATGAAGAAACTGAAGCAATTATTTACGACGGCGTTACTGTCCCACCCGAAAGCGAATTATTGGGATTAAATGTTCATAAGCTTCGTCATTTAGCCCGTTCATTCGAGAATTTCCCGATTAAGGGGAGACAGATTTCAAAAGCAAATAGAGAAGTTTTAATCGAATTCTTTAATCAGATCCGGTAATTATTATTAGGAATATAAGTTTGGCAAAACTCCACGTCTGTGGAGTTTTTTTTATATTTAAACATGAAGAAAAAAATAATAACCATTTCATTTATTGCATTATTATCAGCAGCTTTCTGGGGCATTGTGGCTATGTCGCAAGATTATATTGCCATGATCAAAGTACGTATTGTGTATACTGACTTGCCCAAAAACTATTCGGTTGGGTATACTTCACTTACAGAATCATATTTGCAAGTGAAGGGAAAGGGATGGGAATTGGCCAAGCTTACCGTTGGTTCGTATACTGACTTCTATGTATCAGTTCATAAAAGAGCCGGAAGACAGAAGAAAGATTTGGGCGACTTCATTGAATCGAATCAGTGGCTTTTTCCATCGATGCAAATTTTACAAATTTCTCCTTCTCAAATCGAATTTGATATTGACCGAATAAATTCGAAGATTGTTAAAATCTCGAATAATTTCAGACTGAATTTCAAACCGGGATTTGATTCAACATCGCAAGTAATTTTGCAGCCTTCAACTGTGGAAATATTCGGTTCAAATTCGCTTTTACAGTCGATTGATTCTATCAACACAACAGTTCAAGAGTTCAATGATTTATCGGAAACAATTAGTTATTACGTACAACTTCAAGAGATACCGGGAATAAGATTTTCTGTTAATAGAGTAAAACTTGATGTTGAAGTACAAAAAATTGTTGAAAAAAGTTTTAGCGGTATTCCAATTGAAGTTAAGAATGTTCCGGCAGCAAAGGAGTTGATACTGTATCCATCTAAACTTGATATAGTTTTGCGAGGAGGAATAAACAAACTTGGTAGACTTACAAACGACAGTATAAAAGTAGTAGTAGATTATTGGGAAGCGCTAAAAGAAGAAGGCGGAAAAGTTGAGCCGGAAATTATTGTACCGAACTTTACGAAAGTAATCTCAGCAGAACCTAAAAAACTAGAATACATAATAAAACAATACTAATATGTTCATAACATTTGAAGGTTTAGACTTTTGCGGTAAATCAACTCAAGTACAACTGCTTGAAAAATTGCTAATTGGAGAAGGTCATAAAGTTAAAATTATTCGCGAGCCGGGCGGAACAAACATATCTGAAAAAATTAGAAATGTGTTGCTGGATAAGAAAAATTCCGAAATGCTTATTGAGACGGAGCTTGTTTTATTTGCAGCAAGCCGCGCTCAATTAGTAGGAGAAGTAATCATTCCGTTGCTTGATAAAAATGCTTTTGTAATTTCTGATAGATTTCATGATTCCTCAATTGCTTATCAAGCATTCGGAAGAGGAATAAACTTAGAATTTGTTTCGGAACTGCAAAGATTTGTAATCGGAAAAGCTGTCCCCGATTTAACTTTCCTAATTGATATTCCTATTGATGAAGTTGTAAGAAGAAAAGCACTTGTTAAACAAGTTCAGTTGGACCGGATTGAGAGATCGAAAATGGATTTTTATGAAAAGGTTAGAGAAGGCTATCTTTACTTAGCTGAAAAAGAGAAAAGGTTTAGAAAAATTGATGGCACTTTTACGATAGAGCAAATCCATAAAATTATTGTTGATGAAATAACAGAATATTCGAAAGGATGATTTGATGAAGAAGAAAGTTTTGTATGCAGCTTTGACTGTATTTATTTTTTCCGGTTTTTTAACACGCGATAATGATATTTATTTTGAAATAAATAAAAGCATAGAAATATTCGGGCGAGTTTACAAAGAGGTCGCTCTAAATTATGTGGATGACCTTAATCCGGAAAATTTTATGATTGCCGGAATTGAAGGAATGCTCTCAACACTCGATCCATATTCCAACTTTATTGATGTATCGCAACAGAAAGACATTGAGATTATTACAAAAGGAAAATACGGCGGCATTGGAGCTTCTATAGGTGTTAGAAATAGTGAAGTTACTGTTGTCGATTTAATAGAGGGATTTTCTGCTCAACGACAAGGAATGAGGATCGGTGATGTAATTATCAAGATTAACGATCAACCAATAGGCAAAGATAATTATGATCGATTGGGAGATTTTTTGAAGGGAGATGTCGGTACAAATCTTTCTGTTACAGTGAAAAGAGAAAATTCTTCGGACTCAATTGTTTTTAACTTAGTCCGTGAAGAAATTGAAATCAAGAATGTTCCTTACTATGGTTTTATTCCGGAGAATAGTAATAATGCGTATTTGAAACTAAGCGGTTTTTCTCAGACTGCCGGAGAAGAAGTAAAGAGAGCACTCTTAAATTTAAAAGCAAAAAAAGAAATTAATTCGCTTGTTATAGATCTTCGCGGCAATCCGGGCGGATTATTGGATGCTGCGATAGATGTTTGCGAAAAGTTTTTGCAGAAAGGACAACTTGTTGTAACAGTAAAAGGAAGAGATTCCTTGAATGTAAAAAATCATTTATCCTTTGAAGAACCAATTCTTCCCGAAACAAAAGTAGTAGTTCTAATTGATGAAGGAACAGCTTCTGCAGCAGAAATTGTAGCCGGTGCGTTTCAAGATCACGATAGAGCAGTTATACTTGGCACCAATTCCTTTGGGAAAGGATTAGTGCAAACAATACTTCCTCTTCCTTATAATAATTCTCTTAAGCTTACAACTGCAAGGTATTACACGCCGAGCGGACGATCAATCCAAAAGATTAATTATTCGGGCAAAGGGAAAATCTTTGAAACAGATCATAGCATTACCAAAAGAGAATTTAAGACGGATAAGAAGCGCACGGTCTATTCTGCCGGTGGGATTATGCCTGATACTTTGGTTAAGAATGTAAGCAATTCGGAATTAGTGAAAAGATTACTTGCCGAAGGTGTTTTCTTCAGATTCGCTACACATTATTACAATATCAATCCGTCTTTAGATGTTGCATCAATTACGCAGCAAAAATTGCTTGGTGAGTTCTCTACCTATTTGGCGAAGGAAAAATTTGAGTTTGTTTCGAAATCGGAAAAACTAATTGAGCAATTAAAATCAGCGGCGGTTGATGAGAAACTAGATCAAAAGTTTATTGACCAGCTTGAGAAAATGAAAGCCGAGTTCGATTCGAATCATTCAAATGAAATTCAAAAGTATAAAGATGATATCTACAACTTTATCCGTGAAGAACTGATTGCGCGGACCGGCGGTAAAGAGAAGAGGTTAAGAGAATCTTTGATGTTTGATAAACAATATGATATAGCTTGTAAAATTTTGGAGAATCAGAAACTGTACGGCAAGATTTTAAGCAAGTGATGAATCTGTTTTCAAACCAAAAATTATGTTGCTATCTTTATTCAGAAACTAAACGGTTATATGGGAATATCTAAAATATTCATTTATCGAAACCCGCAATTATCAAGATGCCCGAGTTGTAATAGTCTTGCTACACTGCATAGATCTCGCGCGAGAAATATGTGGGAACAAATAGTGCGTCGCACTACATTCCTTAAGAATTATCGATGTAAACAATGTGGCTGGCGAGGGTTTCGTTCTACTATAATTATTTCGAAGAAATCATGGAAAGTAGTTTCGATGTATTTAGTTCTTGTTTTGTTAACCGCACTGATTGCTCGTTATATAATTACACACTTTGTTTTGGGTTAATTACTAATTGCGCACGAAAAGAAAATCAGCACCTAATTCTTGGGCGCTTGAGTAATCCTTTAGGTAGTGAATTTTAATCTGTCCCCGGTTTCTAATTAACCAGCTTAACCCAATTTTTAGTCTTTCAATATCTTTTTGTGTGAGCTCTCTGTTTGCATTTATTGATCCGGCAAAATATTCTTCTATCGCATTCTCAATCGAGGTCGATCCTTTTTCTACGAATAAATCTTTGAAATACATTTTCCCTTCGAGCAGAAGCACATATTCATTTTTAGGAGTGCTGGCAATTTCAACTAATACATTAGCTTTGTTTAATGGCTCTGAAAGTATGGATGAGCGCTGTAATTGATTAAGTATTCTTTGTACTACATCTCTAATTTGAGCCGCTTCTTCAAATTTTTGCTTTTCACTTAATTCTTTCATCTTATTCAGAAGTCTATCTACGGCTGACTGGTTGTGTCCGCTAAGAAATTCGTGCACGCGTAGTAATTCTTCTTGATAGATGTCATTGATATTCTCTTCAATGCAAGGGCCCTTACATCTCTGTATGTCCATCAAATAACATTTTCTACGTTTACTCAGTTCTTTGATGTCACATTCTCTTAATTGGAAAGCACGATCGATAATTTCTTTTGTTTCAGTAACAGAATTACGATTTGGATAGGGGCCATAATAATCAGCGCCGTCAAATTCAAAAGAGTTTGCTGTTTCGGCAGTAGGGAATTTATCCGAAGCGCTTATACGAATGAAATAACTGCGCGGAAAATTCTTGAGCATTGTATTAAAGCGGGGTTTGTGAACTTTAATTAGTTCAGCTTCAGCAAGAAGCGCCGTTAATTCAGAATTAGTTGTTTGGAATTCCAGAGAGTTTGCAGCCTGTACAATTTTTTTTGATTTACGAAGAGCCGTGCTCATGAAATGATTTTTTACACGGTCTTTAAGAGATTTTGCTTTACCGATATAAACAATATCACCTTTGGAGTTTTTGAAAAAATAAACTCCGGGCATCGCTGGAACTCGAAATAAATCATCCGTTAATTTTTTCTTTGTAGTATTTAGCTTAGCCGGAATAAATGTAGTGCTTTGGAATGAAATTAAGTCGCTAACGGAATCTATGTTGTGATCTTCACGGAGCGTTTTGAACATCTTAATCAAGACTTTGCCGGTGGCAGTTGCATCTCCCAAACCACGGTGTACATCGCGATGCCGGATTTTGAAATGCTTAACAATATTTCCTAACGATTTACTAGGTAAAGCTGGGAAAAGTTTTCTGGCTAATTTAAGCGTACAAATGGCTTCATTAGGAATCATTTCATTTTCGGAAGACATACATTCATTTCTTAGGAATGCGATATCAAAACCGAGATTGTGTGCAACAAGTACCGAATCGCTCATGAATTCTTTGATTTTAGGATATACTTCTTCGAAATAGGGAGCGTCTTCCACGTCAGAATTTGTAATTCCGGTGATTGTTGTAATGTAATAGGGAACCGGTCTGCCGGGATTTATATATGAAGAAAACGTATCAACAATTTTCCCTTTTTTTATTCGAGCCATGCCAATTTCAATTACTTTATCCGATCTGGCGGAAACACCGGTCGTTTCAAAGTCGAAAACGCAGTATTCGGCTTCTTCAAAGGGAATTGATTCTATTTTATTTTCACCTTTCATGGAACAAATTTAACTAAAAACAAAACGATGAGAAATTTTCTTATCCAGTTCATTTTAGATATATTTTGACTAAAGATGAGAGCAAATGACGACAAATATTTTATTTATTGGTGATATTGTAGGTGATCCGGGTTTAGACATTGCTAGAATGTGGCTGCCTAGCTTACAAAAGAAATATAGAACAGATTTAATCATTGCGAATGGCGAAAATGCAGCCGATGGAAAGGGTTGTACAGAGCGGGAAGCTAAAATCCTTTTCGAACTTGGCGTGAATGTTATTACCGGCGGAAACCATACTTGGGATAAGCATCAATCGCAAGATTACTTGAAGAAAGATTCGCGCGCTTTACGCCCTTTGAATTATCCAAAAGGAACATTTGGAAACGGTTATTACATAGCTGATACTCCAAAAGGAAAAGTCGCAGTAATAAATCTGCAAGGCCGTGCTTATATGTCTCCAATTGATTGCCCTTTTAGATCAGCTGAATGGGTGATTGCTAAGATCAAGCATGAAGCAAAAATGATTTTTATAGATTTCCATGCTGAAGCAACTGCGGAAAAACTGGCGCTTGCTCAGTTTCTCGATGGGAAAGTATCGGCAGTGGTTGGAACACACACTCACGTGCAGACTTCCGATGAAAGAATATTAAAAGGGGGAACCAGTTACATTACAGATGTTGGAATGACCGGTCCTTACGATTCTGTTATTGGAATGAAAACAGACGCGGCAATAAACCGTTTCCTATATCAAACGCCGCAGAAGTATCAGACGGCAACCGACAATGTTCATTTAACCGGTGTTTTTATTAGAGTGGATTCCGAAACCGGAAAAACTATTGGAATAGAAAGAATATTTATTCCGGAGTTTGATAAACAAGTTCAAGAAGTTACTGAATAAGAAGAGCAATAAAGTTTATGGCAATTATTATAGACGGCAAGAAAGCCGCAACAGAGATTAGGGAAGAACTAAAGAAAAAGTGTGACTGGCTAAAATCGGTTGCGCTTGATGTTCCCGGATTAGTTACAATTCTTGTAGGGAATAATCCGGCTTCAGAAGCTTATGTGAATTCGAAAGCTAAAGCTTGTCATGAAATTGGTATGCGTTCCATTGTGGAAAAACTTTCGGAAGATATTAGCGAAGCAGAGTTATTGGAGTTAGTTCAAAAATATAACTCCGATGAAAGC
>Ga0172380_10005681_pt1 | contig 14957 bp, 15 predicted proteins | sample Leawe162metaG_FD_119747 | JGI IMG/M metagenome (GOLD analysis project Ga0172380, IMG submission 119747) | Leachate microbial communities from a municipal landfill in Southern Ontario, Canada - Leachate well 162 metaG | ecosystem: Engineered > Solid waste > Landfill > Unclassified | place...
GCCAGTTATTTGCAAAATAGGCTTTATATTTTTAAGATATTTGTAAATTGTTGGTTTGGAGGTATGAAATTTATGTATATTTCAAAATGAGACTGTGAAGAACAAGGTTCTTTCACAGTCTCCAAGTTTTGGAGCGTAAAAAAACTCCCGTTTCAGAATATGTTACCATGCAAGATTTGGCTAAAACATTTGATATTGATTTGGGCAAACTATAACCTATGTCACGAAGTTAGTTTATAAAATCATTGACGATATTTTGGTGCTTCATATTATCGCTACCGGAAAAAGGGAAGATATGGGGGTTTATAAACAAGCTGACCAAAGAAGTAAGTGAAATAATCATGTGAAATCATTTCACTAATTTTCAAAATGAATTTTGGACTCTTTAAAGGATTTTTATCGTTTTTATAATAAAATGGGTAATCTTAAATAAAAATATGGTTTTTTGTTTATGCTATTTTGAAAATTATAAATCTGGAAGATATAGTGATAAAAGAAAGTAAAATAGAACAAGATTTTATAGCAAAATTACAAGATTTAAAATATATTTATCGCCAAGATATCAGGGATAAAGAGTCATTAGAGCAAAATTTTCGTCAAAAATTTCAAGAACTAAACCATGTAAATTTAAGTGATGCCGAATTTGCACGACTTCTGGACTCCATCATAACCGGTGATGTTTATGGCTCTGCAAAAATCCTAAGAGAAAAAAATAGTTTCGTCCGAGATGACGGAACTCCACTTTACTATACACTGGTAAATATCAAAGATTGGTGCAAAAATAGTTTTGAAGTGATAAATCAGCTTCGTATAAATACCGATAATTCTCATCATCGTTATGATGTCATTTTGCTTATAAATGGTGTTCCTGTTGTGCAAGTAGAGCTTAAAACTTTAGAAATCAGTCCAAGACGAGCAATGCAACAAATCGTGGATTATAAAAATGATATTGGCAATGGTTACACAAAAACGCTGCTCTCTTTTATTCAGCTTTTTATAGTGAGCAATCAATCTAATACTTGGTATTTTGCCAACAATAACAGCCGTCATTTTACTTTTGATGCGGATGAGAGATTTTTACCTATTTACAAATTTGCTGATCGTGATAACAATAAAATCACTCTGTTAAATTCTTTTAGTGAACATTTTTTAAGTAAATGTGTTTTAGGCGAAATGATAAGCCGTTATATGGTTTTGGTGGCAACCGAGCAAAAACTTTTAATGATGCGACCGTATCAAATGTATGCAGTAAAAGCCATAGTTGAGTGCATCCATCAAAATTGTGGCAATGGTTATATTTGGCACACCACGGGAAGTGGTAAGACTCTAACATCATTTAAAGCTTCTACACTGCTAAAAGATAATCCCGACATAGAAAAGTGCCTTTTTGTAGTGGATAGAAAAGACCTCGATAGACAAACAAGAGAAGAGTTTAACCGTTTTCAAGAAAATTGTGTAGAAGAAAACACAAACACCGACACACTCGTAAAAAGGCTACTTTCATCTGATTACTCCGATAAAGTTATAGTTACCACCATCCAAAAACTCGGACTGGCGTTAGATGATAACAATGCAAACAAATACAAAGAGAAGCTAAAACCATTAAGCGATAAAAGGGTGGTTTTTATCTTTGATGAGTGCCACAGGAGCCAATTTGGAGAGAACCACAAAGCCATAAAAGGGTTTTTTCCAAATGCCCAGCTTTTTGGTTTTACAGGCACACCGATATTTGAACAAAATGCAACCTATAAGCAAATAGATGAAGATGAGGCAAGTTTTAAAACTACACTTGATATATTTCAAAGAGAACTCCACTCATACACTATCACAAATGCCATAGATGATGAAAATGTCCTTAGATTTCACATAGACTACTACAAACCAGATGCAAAAGTAAAAACAGGGGAAACTATCACTAAAAAAGCAGTAGTTGAAGCCATACTAGATAAACATGACTCAGCTACCGCAAATCGTAAATTTAATGCCCTCTTTGCGACAGCATCAATCAATGAAGCGATAGAGTATCAAGCACTTTTTAAAACTATTCAAATTCAAAGAAAAGAGTTAAATGAAGAGTATAAACCTTTAAATATTGCTTGTCTGTTTTCTCCACCAGCAGAGGGAAATAAGGACATCAAACAACTTCAAGAAGATTTGGAGCAAGAAAAAGAGGATAACGAAACAGATCCAAATGAGAAAAAAGAGGCTTTAAAAGCAATACTGCAAGATTACAACAACCAATTTGGCACAAATCACAACCCTGCAAACTTTGACCGTTAACTACCAAGATGTGCAAAAACGCATCAAAGATCATAAATACCCAAATAAAGATTATCCGCATAAAAATAAAATCGATATAGTCATAGTCGTAGATATGTTTTTAACAGGGTTTGATTCACAATACCTAAATACCCTCTATGTCGATAAAAACCTAAAATATCATGGACTTATACAAGCCTTTTCAAGAACAAATCGCATCTTAAACGACACAAAACCTTATGGAAATATACTAGATTTTAGAGGACAACAAGATGCGGTTAATGAAGCAATCGCACTTTTTTCAGGTAAATCAACCAAACCCGCTAAAGAAGTGTGGCTTGTGGATTCTGCTCCAGTTGTGATAGAAAATCTAAATACGGCAGTTGAAAAATTGGCTTCGTTTATGACTTCACAAGGATTAGAAAATCGTCCAGAAGAGGTAAATAACCTAAGGGGCGATGAGGCAAGAGGTCAATTTATCAACCTTTTTAAAGAAGTACAAAGACTTAAAACTCAACTTGACCAATATACGGATTTGAGTGATGAAAATAGGGAAACCATCGAGCAAATCATCCCACAAGATACTCTTAGATCATTTAAGGGAATGTATCTTGAAACAGCTACAAGACTAAGAGAAAAACAAGGTAAAAACACTGAATCATCAATAGATCAGCTTGATTTTGAATTTGTCCTTTTTGCTCACGCATTGGTGGACTATGATTTTATCATGGGGCTTATAGCACGATATACTCAAACAACTAAAAAACAGAAGATGACAAAAGAGCAGCTTATGGGCATCATCGAGAGTGATGCGAAGTTCGTCGATGAAAAAGAGGACATTAGAGCTTACATAGACACTCTTGAAATAGGTTCAGGACTAAATGAAGAGACAATAAAAAATGGTTTTAAAGAGTTTAAGACAAAACTAACAGACATCAGACTTGAGACAATAGCAACTAAACACGGTATAGATAAAAAAGCATTTCACGATTTTATAGAGCTTATTATGAGCAGAATGATTTTTGATGGGGAGTATTTGAGTGATTTGCTCGCCCCTCAAGAACTCGGATGGAAAGCAAGAGCCAAAAAAGAGTTAGAACTTATGGAAGATTTGATGCCGTTACTTAAAAAACTAGCAGGTGAGCAAGAGATATCGGGACTTAGTGCTTATGAGTGAGAAGATGAAAAATATTCAAATTCCAACACAAGAGTATAAAGAGTTTATCTTAGAGATCAAGTCAAAAATTCAAAATGCACAAATAAAAGCAAGTATAAAAGTCAATGAAGCGTTGCTTCAACTCTATTGGGAAATAGGCTCTGCAATAGTTGAAAAACAAAAAACATCATCATGGGGAGATAATTTTTTAGAAAGTATCAGTCGTGATTTACAAAAAGAGTTTCCTAGTGTAAAAGGTTTTTCCTATAGAAATATGAGAGCTATTAAACAGTGGTATCTATTTTGGCAACAAGCTGTTGCCAATTTAAAAAGCACTCAATGGCAACAAGCTGTTGCCAATATATTTTTGATACCTTGGGGGCATAATTTAGCCATACTATCCAAATGTAAAAATATTGATGAGGCATTATTTTATATCAACCTTACTCTAGAAAATAACTATTCAAGAGCCGTATTATTAAAAGAGATAGAGAAAAATCTATTTGAGAGAAAAGCAAAAGCGATAACAAATTTTGAATACAAACTACCAAAACCACATTCACAACTCGCTATTGAAACACTGAAAAACCCCTATAATTTTGATTTTTTAGATTTGAGAATTTCCCACGACGAAAAAGAACTTGAAGATGCTTTGGTAGAAAATATTACAAAATTTTTACTAGAGCTTGGGGCTGGATTTTCCTATCTTGGAAGACAATACAAACTCAAAGTTGCTCATGATGAGTTTAAGATTGATCTGCTTTTTTATCATGTGAAGCTTCATTGCTATGTAGTCATTGAGCTAAAAACGATAGACTTCAAACCGGAGTTTGCAGGAAAGCTTAATTTTTATATCTCAGCAGTAGATGCACAAATAAAATCAAAAGAGGACAACCCAACCATAGGAATACTCATCTGTAAATCAAAAAATGATACAGTAGTCGAATACTCACTAAAAGATATAAACAAGCCAATCGGAGTAAGTGAATATGAACTAACTACCATACTCCCTGAAAATCTAAAATCATCACTCCCGACCATAGAAGAGATAGAAGCAGAACTTGGAGATATACGATGAAAAATATCCCAAAATTGCGATTTCCTGAGTTTGTAAATGCTGGAGAGTGGGAAGAGAAAATTTTTTCAAGTTATATAAAACTTTATAGAGGTAGCTCCCCAAGACCTATACAAGAATATTTAACACAAGATGTTTTTGGTGTTAATTGGATAAAAATTGGAGATACTAAAAATGCAATTAATTTTACTATTGATAAAGTTGAAGAAAAAATAACTTCAAAAGGTGCTGAAAAATCAAGGAAGGTTGAAATAGGTGAATTGATTTTGGCTAATTCTATGAGTTTTGGGAAAACTTATGAATTAAAAATTGAAGGATGTATTTATGATGGTTGGTTTGTTCTTCGTGAATATGAAGAATATTTTTATAAACCATTTTTATTACAATTATTGAATTCAGAATATATGCAACAACAATATAAGAACCTCTCTGCTGGTGGTATAGTTCAAAATATAAGTGGAGATATTGTAAATAAAACAATGATTTTTCACACATCAAAAAAAGAACAGCAAAAAATCGCTGATTGTTTAAGTTCGGTTGATTCTCTTATATCTGCGCAAAGCCAAAAAGTAGAACTACTAAAAGAGCATAAAAAAGGACTCATGCAACAACTCTTCCCACAAGACACAGAAGAAGTACCAAAGTTGCGATTTCCTGAGTTTAAAAATGCCACTAAGTGGGAAGAGAAAAGATTAGATAGTATCGCAGATGTTGTTCCATCTGGTGATTTAGACCCTGAGTGTTTTTCATTAATACCTACAGATAAACATATTTATCCTGTATATTCTAATTCAGTCACCGAAGAAGGATTGTATGGCTACTATACATATTCAAAATATGAAAAAAACAGTGTAACAATAACAGCTAGAGGAACTTTGGGTGTTGCATTTACTCGACATCAAGAGTTTATGGGAATTGGAAGGTTATTGGTTGTAAGTAATCTGCAAAATACTTTACCTTATTTTTTGAAAGAAAGCTGGAATTACTTAGCTAAAATTCCGCTTGAAAATGGTGGCATCCCGCAACTTACAGCAGTAAAAGCAAAGGCTGTGCTTTTAGCAATTCCAAAACCAAAAGAACAACAAAAAATCGCCGATTGCCTCAGTTCTATTGACGAACAAATTAGTTCTCAAACCCGAAAATTAAAAACCCTCAAAGAGCATAAAAAAGCACTTATGCAGCAGCTTTTTCCAAATGCAAATAGCAAAGATAAATGAGGAACGAAAAATGGATAAACTCATAAGAAACTCCACAGCTGAGTTTTTGATATTTACCTCACAAAGCGGTGAAAACAGCATAGAAGTAAAAGTTTTTGATGAATCTGTTTGGCTTACTCAAGCTATGGTAGCTCAGCTTTTTGATGTGCAAAGACCAGCCGTAACAAAGCATCTAAAGAATATATTTGAGAGTGGTGAATTAGATGAAAATTCAGTTAGTTCCATTTTGGAACACACTGCAAACGATGGAAAAATCTACAATACAAAATACTACAATCTTGATGCCATCATCTCGGTCGGATACAGAGTAAACTCCAAAAAAATAGCAGATGAAAAAGCTTTTAGTGAATTTGAAAAGTATCGTATCGTTCAAGATAGACTTTTTATGAGTGATTTTGACAAGCTGCTGCTAGAGATGGAAAATAAAAATGAGTAAACAACTCCAATCAACAAAAAAGCAATGTGCAAAATTTGCACTTTGCTCATTTGAAAAATAAAAAGGCACAAATATATGAGCGAAAAAGAACTAAGACAACTGGGTGCGACACTTTGGGAAATAGCAAATGATTTAAGAGGGGCTATGAATGCCGATGATTTTAGAGATTATATGCTCTCATTTATCTTTTTGCGATACCTCTCAGATAACTATGAAAATGCAGTAAAAAAAGAGCTTGGGAGTGACTATCCTGATAATTTAGGTCTTTGGTACGATGCAAACCATGAAGATGTGGCAGAGTTTGAAAAGCAGATGAGAAGAAAAGTGCATTATGTTATCAAGCCAGAATTTTTGTGGAGTGCCATAGCCGAGATGGCTCGTACTCAAAACGGCGAGCTATTACATACATTACAAAAAGGGTTTAAATATATCGAAAATGAATCTTTTGAGAGTAGTTTTTTGGGACTATTTTCGGAGATAAATCTTGACTCTGAAAAATTAGGAAAAAACTACACCGCAAGAAATGAAATGCTTTGTAAAATCATCCAAAAGATAGCAGAAGGCATAGCTAAGTTTTCAACCAATACAGACATACTCGGCGATGCTTATGAGTATCTTATCGGTCAATTTGCAGCAGGAAGCGGTAAAAGTGCAGGAGAGTTTTATACCCCTCAACAAATATCAGATATATTGTCTCAAATAGTAACCCTTGATAGTCAAGACCCAAGTAGCGGTAAAAAGAAAAAGCTAGACAAGGTTTTTGACTTTGCTTGTGGGTCTGGGTCATTGCTTTTGAATGTGCGAAAACAACTAGGCGCTCACGGTATCGGCAAGATTTACGGGCAAGAAAAAAACATCACCACTTACAACCTTGCCAGAATGAATATGTTGCTTCACGGTATGAAAGATAGTGAAGTAGAGATTCATCATGGCGATTCGCTCACCAATGATTGGGAAATGCTACGAGAGACCAATCCAGCAAAACAGATGAAATTTGATGCCATAGTGGCAAATCCACCTTTTAGTCTTAGATGGGAACCAAACGAGGCAATGGGAGAAGATTTTAGATTTAAAAATTATGGTTTAGCTCCAAAATCAGCCGCTGATTTTGCTTTTTTGCTTCATGGCTTTCATTTTTTAGGTGCAGAGGGGACAATGGCTATCATCTTGCCTCATGGTGTACTTTTTCGTGGAGGAGCAGAAGAGCGAATCAGAACAAAACTTTTAAAGGATGGAAATATCGATACAGTTATAGGACTGCCATCAAATCTATTTTTTTCAACAGGTATTCCTGTGTGTATTTTGGTGCTCAAAAAATGTAAAAAGAGTGATGATGTTCTTTTTATCAATGCTAGTGAGCATTTTGAAAAAGGCAAACGACAAAATAAACTACTCCCTGAAAATATCCAAAAAATAGTTGAAACTTATCAGTTTAGAAAAGAAGAGGATAGATATAGCCGTCGCGTATCAATGCAAGAGATAGAAAAAAATGAGTTCAATCTCAATATTTCAAGATATATCAGCACCTCTACTGCCGATGAAGAGATAGATTTACAAGAGGTACATAAAAATCTTGTGGAGATAGAAAAAGATATAACCAAATATACAAAAGAACATAATGAGTTTTTAAAAGAACTCGGATTGCCTATCTTGCCATAAGGCTTATTATCTAATACCAAAAAATGGCTCCCCAGCCATTTTAAAACTTCCCAACTTCCCAATTTTTGCCACGCACCAAAAAAGAAACCACCTCAATAATCTTTTAAAGCACTCATCTATCAGTTTCAGTTTTTAAGCAATTTCAGTCTAACGCATTATTTATTGCTTTCTCATGATGACGCTCAGAAAGCGGAGTATACAAAGATTGTTGATGCCAATAGAGGATTTGCAGCACTGGAGGCTAAAAATATTAAAAAGACGGAACGTTTTGTTAAGATGGAGATTTTTGTCATGTTGTGCTTCCTCTATAATCGTTTAGATATTTTACTCTGCACTATTGTAGATAAGGTTGGTAAACTGTAAGTGAATTGAGTTAGATTATACCTTGACTTTATTACTAGTTAGTAGTATAAAAATGATTGGGATTAAACAAGAAGGAAAAAAATCTCACACAATGATATTTCATATTTACACAAAGAAACAACAACGTGTTGCCGAATTTTGTCGTGCCTATGCACTAACTTTAAAAATAAAATTTTAAACAAGGAGTAATAGTGAAAACCATACTTATTATAAACGGACACCAATACTATGAGGGTTTTGCAGAGGGAAAATTGACTCAAGAATTTATCAAAAAAGCAGATGAATTTTTTCTCGCAAACGGCTTTGAAGTAAAGCATACGGTAATTGACAAAGGGTATAAACTCCAAGAGGAGCTTGAAAAGCTTGCATGGGCAGACGCTGTTGTATTTCAATATCCCGTCTACTGGATGAGTGTGCCATGGATTACGAAAAAATATATCGATGAAGTTTTTTCCGGCGGCGTAGGAAAGGTAACCTATGTGAATGATGGAAGAAGCAGAGAGGATGCTTCAAAAAAGTATGGAAGCGGCGGATTGTTGAAAAATAAAAAGTATATGCTCAGCCTCACATACAACTGCCCTAAGAGTGAATTTGATAACAAAAACGGTTTTTTTGAAGGACTGAGTCTGGATGAAGCCAACTTTGCTGTCCATAAAGTTTTTCAATTTTGCGGCATGGAGCAAGCTAAAACATATGCTATTTTTGATGTCTATAAAGGTAGTTTGGCTCTTGATGAAGAGCTTTCGAAATTTGAAAATACTTTAAAAGAGAACTTTTTATAAAACAGAGGAGTGTGAGTGTTAAGAGCCTCAAAATTAGTGTAATTCTGCGACCTCTATTAACGACCATAGAGCCTTTATGGACGTGCTCTTTGATATTATCTAGGTAAAGGTGTAAAACAAGATGTAAAAAAAATATTGAAAAAGTGAATAGATAGAATAAAGTTATTGATATAAGAATTAGTTATGAAAAATGTCTGAAAGTATCGTGTTTAAGGGGATTGTGTAAAAATGTGGTGGATCCTCAGAGATTCGAACTCTGGGAGGTATTACCCTCGCCGGTTTTCAAGGCTCTCTCTAGGAGTCCGCCTATGGCATAGAAAGCCGAGCACGACGGTGTTTTTGGCAGTATTGCCAAGTCTAAAACCGGTCTTTTTTTATGACTTTTTATGTGGTAGGTGGGTGTAAAAGTAGTCATGAAGCCTGAGACATCCTTGTCTCAAATAAAATTACTTGTCAACTACATATTGGGCTTAATGGATTTAATTTGGTATAATTACACCATGACATTACAAGAACGCAAAGATAAAGCCGATATTATTGCTAAGAGAGGTGAATTAATTTACAAAAAGTTATTGTTGCTCGTGGCAATTGCAGGTGGTAGCTGGATTTATGGTATTGGAAAGGCTGATATGGCGAGTTATTTCGCATTGTTAGCATTCTTTTTATCATCAGTAGGTGTGGTTGCTAATCTAGTTCGTTTAGGACAAACTATTATAAAGATAAAGGAAATTGAGAATGAATATTGAACTCTTATATGGAATATCATTGGTAGCAGCTATTGTAATAGGTGTGCTTGCAGTTAAAAACCACTGGAAAATAGCAGACTATTTTTAACTGCCTAATTTTTAGAGTTTGTTTTGCCATGTAGATAAATCAAAACAGTCTCTCAAGAGTAAAAAAATATTTTTATGAAATTTTGCACCCGTCCCACCCGTTGAAAAGCCAAGCTTCAAAGAGTGTTTCAAGTAGTCTGTATGGCGGTTAAAGAGTTCTTTCTTTTAATAGTTTTTTAACTTTTAAAACGGCTAGAGTTATGATGCCTAATACTAGAGCAGTAAATCCCAATACTACAATATAGTAAAGTAATTCTTCGTACATTAAGCACCTCCTATGTTTAATATTTCAAATTCTAGCAAATGGGATTGCACGGTTGTGTCGTTTTTTTCAAGATACATTGAGTAATTCTTTTAATTCATAAGTTTTTATTACCTTGTTGTTGACAAACAAACTAACCCCAAAATCAGCCTCAAATATACAGACAACTTGAAAGTATCCATCAAACTCCTCAATCATCTCTATATAATCGCTAAGCGGTTGTGGTGTATAAGATAAGGTGGTGTGTTGAAGTAAGATAGGACGGCGCAGTTCCTCAATAGATTCTATAACTATGAAATATCCGTAGGTTGGATAGAGATAATCATCTAGTAATTTGGCAAACTCCGCCTCTAAGCCATCTCGTAAGATTTTATCATCCACAAGCTCCATATCTTCAATAGAGTATATTGGTATCATGATGAGCGCTTTTTGAGTTCATTGGTTTGTTTGACAATTGCAACCGCAACTGCTACTAAGGCACATTTTATGACGAAGCATGCAGCATACTTATCGTCAAAAATCATTAAAAAAAGACAGGAAAAGAGACACGCCATTTTAGGTGAAGTGCTTGAAACATAGACGGGTAGGGTGTTTGTGAGGATGACCTCGCCGGATAAGGAAATTGGCGAGAGGATTTTATGATTTAATTAGTGCTTCATAATTTGATTTAATTTTTAAATAAATTTTTTCTTTTAAATTAATATTATTTTGAATACTAATTTGAGGCATCCATTGTTGTATAAGATTAATAATTTCTTGATCATCATTGTAATACATGTTTATTAGAATAGCATTATTATCATCTTCTATAATAAAATCAAAATTTTCTTTTTGTAAAAGTCCTTCTTTTTTGAAAAAATTAGCACTATATGGCTCTAATTTTAATGTCACATACTTTTCCTTTTCATAAAGGCCATAAGCATTACCTGTTTTGTCTATTCTAAAATTAGCATTATTTACGTAATCAATAAGGCTGATTTCTCCCATTCCATTAAACCCTAATGACCTATACTTACCAATATCTTTTTCATTTTTTTCATCGTAAGAAGCATATAAATAATATGTAAAGCCTGTTGATATTATCGTATGTGGTCTAACATACTTTGCCTCTTTTGGTTTTGAATTACCAGAATATTCAATTTTAAGGATATTATTATTATTTATTGCAATATCACATGAAACAATTTTTTGAGCTAAATCTGATAAAGAAGATGTGTCAATCATTGATAAACTGCTTTCTTCTTTAGTCATTGATTTACCAATACTAAGAAAATCATTTTTAATTATGCTATTTCCAATACTATTCTGAAATAGTTTGAAAAATGATTCGTATGAAATATATTTTGGTAATAAATTTTTAAAGCGATAACTACTTAATTTCTTATCATAAATAATATCATCTTTATAATTACTGACTGTGTTTTCAATTGTTTTTGTGCTTACATCAAATAATTCAGCGAAGTATTCTTTGGAACGGTGGGTTTTGTAAAGTTCTTTGTATATGCTTTTTATTCTAATTTCCACAACTCGTTCCTTACTCTTTCAAAATTTGTGGTGAATTTTACCTTAACTATTCTTATATTCTAATTTATTTTTATATTATATGTCTATTAAATATGTATATTTTAGAAATATTATTAAATATTATTTCAATAGTATTATATATTTTAGAATTTATATAAATAAAATTTCTAATAAATAATGATATTTTAGAAATGAAATTGACAATCTACTTGATATCAGGTATGATAGTGATAACCAAAGTAATGATTGGCCAAAATTAAGAAAAGGAGTTACAATTGAGTAACCTTGAAAACAATAGGGATAATATCCCTGGTAAAGAAAAAGAGTTTACTATTATCATAGGTGCTAATAGTTTCATATACACAGAGAAGGAAATCTCATATGAAAAAGTAGTTGAACTGGCAGGAGTACCAGTAGGTGAAAACACTATGGTAACTGTAGCCTATGAGCGTGGTGAACACGGTAAAAGTGGTAACTTAGTAATAGGTGAACTAGTAAAAGTAAAAGAAGGGATGTTTTTTCATGTCGAACCTACAAATCGATCATAGTCCAGATCTGAAACGACTTAGGGATGAAGGTTATACTGTATATATTAAGGGCGGTATATTAGTTGTGGAAGATATTCCATATGTAAATAACAAATGTGAAATCGCTATCGGAACCTTGATATCAACATTAACTCTTCTTGGCGGGCGAGCAAAATATGATCAAGATCACAAAGCATATTTCATTGGTGACGAACCATGCCATAAAGATGGCAGAGAAATAAGTGAAATCATAAATACTAAAAGTATTACAAATCACGGAAACGATATTGTATCAAAAATGATGCTATCTAGCAAGCCGCAAGGCAACTATAGAGATTATCATCATAAGATGACAGCATATGTAGCAATGATATCGTCTCCCGCTCAATCAATAGATCCGACTGTAACTCCAAAAAAGCATAAAGTATTCCAAGAATTGGATAGTGACTCTGTTTTTAATTATCATGATGCTAATTCGAGTCGTTCATCAATCTCTCATATTACAGATAAACTAAAACCATATAAAATTGGCATTATCGGTCTTGGTGGTACTGGGTCTTATATTTTGGACTTTGTTGCCAAGTCTCCAGTAGAACAAATTCATCTCTTTGATGGAGATGAGTTCTTTTCTCACAATGCATTCCGAGCACCAGGTGCACCAAGTATAGAAGAATTAAATTCAAGTATGAAAAAGGTTTCTTACCTTAAAGGGATATATTCCAAAATGCATCGAGGCATAACTGCTCACCCTGTCTTTATAAATGAAGATTATCTTTCTTTACTTGATGGTTTAAATTTTATTTTTGTTGCAGTTGATGATGGCAGTATCAAAAAAATAATCTTTGCACATCTTGATGAAAAAGAGATTGAATATGTTGATGTTGGAATGGGAGTTAGTATTAAAGATAATAAACTCTCAGGTATGCTGCGTACAACATCGTTTATTACACATAGTAGTAAGCATTTACAAAGTACTCTTAATTACAGTACATCTGAAGATGATATTTATGGAAGTAATATTCAAATAGCTGAATTAAATTCTATAAATGCGTCACTTGCTGTTATGGCATGGAAACAATCTGCAGGATTTTATCAGTCACTTATAGGTGTTGATCAAACACTCTTTACACTTTCAACAATGAACTTGATTCGGACAGAAAATGCGGCATGAGTTTGTAACCCTTATGCCTAAAAAGCTGCAGGAGGACGTTTTGTATATTTCGATTGAATATAAAACGGCAACACACCTGTGTGCTTGCGGCTGTGGTAATAAAGTTATGACTTCCATTACCCCTGCAGGATGGACACTCTCATACAATGGAGACAATGTTTCTTTAAATCCTTCTATTGGAAGTTGGAATTTACCATGTAAATCTCATTACTGGATTAGGAGTGGACAAGTTGTTTGGGCAGAGTCGTGGACTGAGGAACAGATTGTCGCTGTACAGAAGCGTGATGTTGTTGATAGAAATAGACACTACAAAAATAAAAAATCTGAAATAGAAAGTGAACAGCAGAGTAATACTATTAATCAAAGTTTTTTTTCTAAGTTCTTTCATAGGTTTTTTATTTAAAGTATACTACATAGTTATTGAGGCCGTACAGATGTTCGACCTCAAATTATACGTTTATTGCATAAACTTAATACGAAAAATTTTTGACAAATCTGCGACAAAAATCATCATAACCTGACAAACTAGACCGGCGAGTTGCCCACAAACTCAAAGACCGTTCTCATCGAATGATTACATTTTTATAGAGACAAAACTGCGACTAAAATTGTTCCAAAAGTAAAAAAATATTGAAAAAGTGAATAGATAGAATAAAGTTGTTGATATAAGAATTAGTTATGAAAAATGTCTGAAAGTGTCGTGTTAAAGGTGGTTGTGTAAAAATGTGGTGGACCCTCAGAGATTCGAACTCTGGGAGGTATTACCCTCGCCGGTTTTCAAGACCGGTGCAATCGACCAACTCTGCCAAAGATCCACATTTGTAAAAAGAAGTTATCATAAAATTTTGGAGGTGCCACCCAGATTTGAACTGGGGATAGCAGCTTTGCAGGCTGCGGCCTTACCACTTGGCGATGGCACCAGTTTCAACAAATTTTTATAATAGTGGTGCCCGAAGCCGGACTTGAACCGGCACACCTGAATAGGCGAGGGATTTTAAATCCCTTGTGTCTACCGATTTCACCACCCGGGCTTTGGGTTTTTTTTATCTTGTAAGATATCGGATATTTTTAAATATTTTAACTTATGGAGCGGGAAACGAGGTTCGAACTCGCGACCCCAACCTTGGCAAGGTTGTGCTCTACCACTGAGCTATTCCCGCATTTTGTGTACTTAAACTTTTTAAGTGAGCGGAATTATAGCCACTTTATTTTTGTTTGTAAAGAGTTTTTATAAAAAAAATTGAAAAAAATGCTATAATCTCATCAATAATAAAAGATAACAACTACAATAAGAAGGATTTTAATGAGAAGCGATACCATAAAAAAGGGCTTTGATAAGGCTCCTCACCGCTCATTGCTTCGTGCAACCGGTCTAAAAGACGAAGATTTTGACAAGCCGTTTATAGGGATAGCAAATAGTTATATAGATATTATTCCTGGACATTTTTTCCTGCACGAATACGGAGAGATTGTAAAAGAGGCTATTCGTGAAGCAGGCGGAGTTCCTTTTGTGTTTAATACCATCGGTGTTGATGACGGTATCGCAATGGGGCATGACGGTATGCTCTACTCTCTGCCTTCTCGTGAAATTATTGCAGACTCAATTGAGCCTGTTATGAATGCACATAAACTTGACGCAATGATATGTATACCAAACTGTGACAAAATTGTTCCGGGAATGATTATGGGTGCA
>Ga0172380_10005682_pt1 | contig 14955 bp, 7 predicted proteins | sample Leawe162metaG_FD_119747 | JGI IMG/M metagenome (GOLD analysis project Ga0172380, IMG submission 119747) | Leachate microbial communities from a municipal landfill in Southern Ontario, Canada - Leachate well 162 metaG | ecosystem: Engineered > Solid waste > Landfill > Unclassified | place...
CGAATACGAAGAGAATCGGCGCTAAACACAAGGCCTTGGCGGAATGTCTGTCGCGTTCTTCCGATTCTTACGTATTTTATTCTGTATCCTGAATTCTGACTCCTGACTACCTGAGTTGTTACTCCTGATTTTAATTGGCATGCGGCATCTTTGCCGTTCTCACGAACGGCGGCTACATCCGGAAGTGATTCTGGTGTAGCGGCGGTTCGTCAGAACCGCTTGGTCGTTTGCTGTGCCACAGGCGCACAAGTAATTATTCTGCCTTTATGTCCTTGGAATCTTTTATCCGTCATAAGTGCGCTCGTCTGGGTTTTGCCGCCGTCGGCTTCGCCGAAGTCGGGCCGTGCCGGACATTCGACCGATTCCAAAACTGGCTGAGCCGCGGTTATGCCGCCGGCATGGATTATTTGGCGCGCCGCGCCGCCTTGCGTTTAAATCCCATCCTGGTGGCGCCGGAGGCCAGGTCGGTCATCGTTGTGGCCGCCCGTTATCCGGTCTCGGCGCCAATCCGGCCTTTTTCCAATTATGCGCGCGGCCGCGATTACCACGCCGTCCTGCGCGGCAAGCTGAAACAATTGGCGCGGAGCATTGAAGCTCAATGCCGTGTTCCGCTGCGCGCGCGGATTTGCGTGGATTCGGCGCCGGTGCTGGAACGCGAATGGGCCGTGCGCGCCGGCTTGGGCTGGATTGGCAAGCAGGGCAGTCTGGTCAACCCGGAATGGGGCTGCACGCTGTTCCTGGGCGAGTTGTTCGTTAACCTGGAACTGGCGCCGTCGAAACCCAAGCCCAACAAGTGCGGCGCATGCCGGAAATGCGTCGCAGCCTGTCCCACCGGCGCCATTCAGCCCGACGGCCTCGTGGACGCCCGGCGTTGCATTGCCTGCCTGACGATCGAGCATCAGGGGGATATCCCGGAAGACCTGCGTCCGCTCATGGGCGTTTCGATCTTCGGTTGCGACCGCTGTACGGGCGTGTGTCCTTACAATCGGGCGGGCGGTGACGCCATTCTGCCGGAATTCGATCCGGTCGGCGCATTTATGCCCACGGCCGAAGAATGCTTAGGCCTGAACGAGGCGGACTTCCGGCAAAGATTCCGGGGCACGGCGGTTTATCGTTCCGGCCTGGCGCGGTTACAGCGCAATGCCAGGATTGCCGTTGCCAATCGCGGGGTTTTCCGTCTGCCATAATTTGTGCGGTTTTTGCATCCGCATGCGGATAAAAAGTTCACGGATAAAGATTGGTTTTTCCGGCCAACCTGCTATAGTATCCGCGATTCCGATGCGAAGGGACGCAAGCGATGAACCAACTAACTCGGCACCAGATGAAAAAAGTCGTTGAGCAATGGAGACGGGCCGGGCCGGAACTGGAACGTGTGCGTAAAGAAGAACTGCGGCGATGGCAGTATGATCACAAAGCGGTTGATGCCTTGCTGGATATGGGGGACAATTTTGGCAAATCCCGTCCGACCAGCGGCTTGGTCGAAATGCAGAAGTGGTTTATGAAACTGGCCGGGCGGCGGGGATTGCGCCCCCTGTCCGTCCGCGAACGCAAAGCGGATTATAATCGGTCCAAAAAGCCGGATAAGGGAAGGGCGCCGCATGAAAAGGTCTGAAATCAATGCCATTATGCGAGACGCGGTGGAGTTTATCGGCCGGATGAATTTTCGTTTGCCGCCTTTCGCCTTTTGGAGTCCGGCGGATTGGAGGCGCAAGGGCCGCGAGTATGACGAGATTCGCGACAACATGCTGGGGTGGGACATCACCGACTTTGGCAGTAACGATTATCGCAAAATCGGCCTGTTGCTGTTCACCATCCGGAACGGCAACTTCAGCAAGCGAAGCTATGCGAAGCCGTATGCCGAAAAAATCCTGCTTGTCGATGAAATGCAGGTTACACCGTATCATTTCCACTGGAAAAAAATGGAGGACATCGTCAATCGCGGGGGCGGCAACTTGCTGGTCAAGGTTTACAATTCGACCAAGGCCGGCCGTTTCGCCGATACCCCCGTGGCGGTTGCGCGCGACGGGCGGAATTATACAGTGAAGGCGGGGGCGGTCATCAAGCTCGTTCCCGGTGAAAGCATCACCCTGCCGCCCGGCCAGTATCACAAATTCTGGGGAGCGCCGGGCGCCGGGCGGGTGCTCTTGGGCGAGGTGTCGCAGGTTAATGACGACCGTGTCGACAACCGGTTTTATGAAACGGCGGGAAGATTTCCAGCCATCGAGGAGGATGCCGAGCCGTTGTACCTGCTCGGCAACGAATATCCGCCGGCCCGATCTTCTCGAAAATAAAAGGGCCGGCTAATGCCGAACGCAAGCGTATGGGAGTATGGGAGTTTGGGGGTAGGGGCGTAAGCCGTCACATATCAGGTGTAGTGGCCGTTCGCCAGAACGGCAATCCCGTATCTACATAAACCGTCGCATATCAGGTGTAGTGGCCGTTCGCCAGAACGGCGATCCCGTATCTACACACCCTTGTCACGGCCCCATTACTTCGCTGCCGATTCCTGGTTTCCGCATTCTTCATTCTGCATTCTGCATTTTGCATTTTTCATTTCTTCAGCGCCGGCAGGCTCGCGGCGGCAATGGCCTGGCCGACGCGCCGGCTGGCCTCATCCGGGACGGCCAAGCGCACCCGGTCGGCCGTTTCGGGATACTCCTGCTGGAGCACCCGGTTGGCCATGCTCAAGACCGCGTCGCCGCCCGCTCCGGAGGTGACGCGCCCCAGCATCAGCAGGTGCGCCATGTCGTAGAAGTCGGCATAGTGCGCCACAGTATAACCGAAATACACGCCAATGGTCTCGAAGATCGCCCGCGCCCGCGGGTCGCCCTTTTCCATGAGCGCCTGCACGTCTTTCAGGCGTTCGGCCAGCGTTTTCTCCCCGCGCAAGGGGATGCCGGCCTTGACGGCCAAGCGGTTGACCGCCACCTGCGAGAAATACTGCGAGCCGCAACCCGTGTCGCCCGACCATTCATCCAGCGGCGCGGCTGGATTGTAATCCACCGGCGCAAACGCCAGCTCGTCCAACCAGCCCGGCAGGTTGCCGTCCTTGTCCACGTAGCCCCCCGCCAGGCTGGACCCCATGGCGATGCCCAGCACCCGGTTGACGTCCAGCGACATCGAGCCCGCCAGGGCCGTCACTTCGCCGTCGTTGATCACCTCGAAAGGGACGTTGCCCCAGGCCTTGCGCAGTTCCTGGAACAGGCCGCGCACGCGTTGCTCGAAGAGGTCTTTCGGCACGCCCCGGAAAAGCGAGGCCACGCGCACGCTGTTGTTGACGTAAATCCCGGCGGAGGACCCGCCGATCGCGTCCACGCGCGGCAGGTAAGAGGCGGCCTTCTTGAGCGCCGCGTTGATCTCGTCGAAATGATACTGGGGATTTGTCTGCCCTTTGGGGTCCCAGATGACTTCCTCGCTGAACACCGCTTTGCCGTCAATGACGGCCGCGACTTTGCGGTCGCTGGCGCCCAGGTCGAACCCGATGCGGCAGCCTTCCAGGTGCCGGCCCAGTTGCTTGGCCGTGGATTTGTCGGGCGGCGCGTCCTCGCTCGCGGTAATTTCGACGACAAACGGCCGGCCGTAAACGGTGTTCATCAAGTCCACATCGAAGGCCCGCGCGCCGGTTTGGGAGTAGATTTTTTGGATGTGTTGCCCGATGGCCTTGGGGCCGCCGATCACCACGCGCCACCCGCCCCTCTGCCAGAGCAAAAATTTCACGATGCGCTCGACATAGGGAAAGTTGGACGCGAACCGTTTGTCCTTCTCGGAAAACACGGTGGTGCGATAACCGGAAATGGCGCCGTTATCGGCCTCGACGGCGATCGCGAGCGGCACACCCTTGCCGGAGCGGGCGACTTCCGCCTGGAACGTCCGATGCGCCGCCACGGCCGGCCGGAAGTCCTGGTCCAGCGGCGGGCTGATGCGGGGCGCGGCAAGATACCATGTCGCATTATCGGCTGGTTGCATGTCGAATCTCCTTGGTTTGAGGGCCGTTTAAAAAAGAATTATGCTATATATGATAAACCGTAGAGTCAAGCAATTAGCCTGATGCTTTTTTTTTAAAAAATATTTTGCTTGCATTGTATTTCCTTTTATGTATTATTTTCCACTGAATGAAATAAAAGGCGGAATAGGAGAGTGTAAAAACATGAAATCGGCCCATCGGTATGCGGTGTGCGGCGCAGTCGTGCTGGCGATAGTTTGCAACGCTTGGGCGGCAGAGCCGAAATCTGCGCCGTCGTCCGTCGTCAGTCCTCCGTCGTCCGTTCCCCAACCCGCGCCGGTCATGTTTGCGCCGATGGCCGGTGGACCGGTCAACAACGGCGGCACCAATGCCGCGGGCCGGACGGCGCCATTCTCGGCCGAGATCGGCGCGGATTTTATCAAGAAGGTCATGGAGACGAGCGCCAAGATCGACGAGGCCAAGCGTCAAATCGCCGAGCGCCAGGCGCAACTCTATGCGTCCAATTCGGAGATCAAATCCATTCGGGCGCAGATGATCGAGGCGCAAAAAGAAATCAACCGGATTTTGGACGCGGACCCGGAATTGGCCGAATTGAAAATGAGCCGCGATATTGTCTGGTCCACCATGCCCGCCCTGCCGAAAGGGCAAAATCCGGCCTCGTTGCCGCGCATGCCGGGGCCTCGGTAATTTATCTAATGTCCGCCCCGCTGCGGGGGCGATAAGTGCATGCTAAGGAAATTCAATCTGATGTAGAGCCGGTTTGATACCGGCTATCCTATGCCGAAGATAGCCGACATAAAGTCGGCTCTACATGAAAAAGCCGCCCCGCTACGGGGCCTAACTTGGTGCGCCATATAATATGAAGAGCGGGTCTTACTTCATTGTTTTGTTGCTGGCGGTCGCGGGCGTTGTCCTGACTGCGGCGCTGATCCTGATGGCGCGCACCAATCAGCGGTTGCAGGTTCAATTGCAGGCCCAGCAACAGACGCTCAATCAGGGTATCCTGGGACAGCAGGCCCAGCAGATCAGCTCCGGCGTTCTTCAGGATATGGCCGGCGCGGCTGTTGACAATGCCGGCATCCGTAAATTACTCGAGCAATACGGCTACCACGTGGCGCCTGCCCGCAACGCTACGCCCAGCGTTACAGGCGGGCCCGCCAAATCTCCGGCGCCCGTTAGTAAGCCGCAGCCGGTGTCCAAAAACATCGAGGCGCCAACGCCATGAATCCTTGCGAAGAAAACACAACGCGATTCACGCCTTTCTGGCCGCTGTGCTTGATGGCGCTGAGTTTGGCGGTCTTTCTGGGATGGCAGGTGACGATTGCGGCGCAGCAATACATCGGCTTGGTGCGGCTCGCCGACCAGCAGACCTTTCAGGCCGGACAAGCGATGCAAGCCGAGAAAAAACTCCAGGCCATGATGATGGATCTACTTGATCTTTCCAAGACCGATGCCGAGGCCCGGTCGATTGTCGTCAAGTACGGCATCAAGTTCAATCCGGCCAAGCCCCCTGTCCCGCCCCCCGAAACATTGTTGCCGCAGTCGAAGCCGACGCCGAAAACAGACGCCGTGGGAGATCAAGATAAATGATGAATCCTAAAAACAATCGTTATCGAAGCACGCGGCGCATCCGATGTATAACTTTGCGTCTGGCGCTTGGCGCGGCGCTGAGCGTCGGCGCGGCCGGCCTTGGCTCGGCGGGGATTTGGAACAAGGCCGATAACGCGAACAATCTGGGCGCGGCGGATAGCTGGGTGGAAAATTCCGGTTGGCCGCAGGTCGGCACGGACGTCGCTCGGTGGAATAATGCCTCCGGCGCCGCCGCCTCGGCGGCGTTGGGCGCCGACCTCACCTGGGGCGCCCTGAATTTTACGGCTTGGGGCGCCGACTTTACGATTAATGCCGGCAACACGCTCTCCCTGACTAACGGCGGCATCACGATGGCGGCCGCCAACGATCTGACGTTGAGTTGCCCCGTGACGCTTCTGGCCAATCAGGCCTGGTCGGTCAACACCGGTCGAACGCTGGCCGCCGGCGGAACCGTTTCGGGCGCCTTCACCCTGACCAAGGTCGGCGCCGGCACGCTCACTCTCAATTCCGCCAATACCTTTACAAATTTAGTGGTTGCCGGCGGCGCCGCTGTCGGCACAACCGATGCCGGCGCGCTCGGCGCGGGCACATTGATCCTGGGCGGCGGCGTCTTGCAATTGGCGAACGCGCCGGGGTCGCCGCTGAGCTTTAACCGAAACACCACGGTCAGCACATATAGTGCGATCGACAGCGATGTCACAGCGGCGGGGGCCGGCAACACTTACACTCTGGGCACATTGGCCATCGGCGCCCAGCAACTGACCATTAATAAGGGCGCCAACGTGACCAGCGGCACGGCGGGCGTCACTTTCGGCGCGACCACTCTGTCGGTCAGCGGCACGACGTTCGACGTGGGCGCGGGCGCCAATTTGACGCTGAACACCTTGACCGGCGCCACTCTTAATTTCTGGAAACAGGGCAGTGGAACTTTGACTTTTGCGTCCGCCGCTTCAACCGCGAGGACTACCGGGGCGACTTACCTGAATGCGGGCACAGTTGTTCTTGGTGGAACCGTAGGCACGTCCGATGCCTTGGGAACGGCCGGGGCAACATTACTTTTGAGCGGGGGAACACTCGATCTCGCGAGTGACACGAGTGTGCTGGCTCACGGCACCACGTTACTTGGAAGCGCCAGTATTCTCTCCGACAAAGCGACTGCCGCAAGCGCCGGTATCACGCATACTCTGGGCGCCTTGACCATCCTCGGCGCAAACACGTTGACGATCGACCAGGGCGCCAACGTCAGTGGCGGCACGCCCGTCGTGGCCTTCGGCGCGGCGACCATGAACGCCAATACCACGTTCCTGATCAACAGCGGCGCGCAGTTGACTCTCAGCACCCTGGTCAATAGCGGATTCACGCCCACCTTCAGCGGCGCCGGCAATGCCACAGTCACCGGCGCCATCAGCGGCGGCGGCGGCCTCGTCATGAGCGGCGCCGGCACTTTGACGCTCGCGGCCAATTCCTATACGGGCGCGAACCGCATCGAAAGCGGCACTGTGACACTGGGCGCCGCCACTGGGCTTGGGCCCGCGGCGACCGCGGTGTTGACCATGACCGGCGGCACGCTGAATGTGGGCAGTGTGGGTTCCACACTTTTGGCCCTCACGGGTAATCCCGGCAGTGCAATTACCAGCGCCAGCGGCACCCCGACTCTGACGGTGAACCCGGTTGCCAACTCGACATCGAGTTTCGCCGGCAACATCGGTGGCGGCGGCGGGACCCTGGCGGTGACGGTCAATGGCGCCACGGGCGGCGCGCTGACGCTTAGCGGCACCAACACCTACACAGGCCTTACCACTTTGACTGCCGGCCGGTTGAATATCAACAATAACAACGCTCTGGGAACTAACGCCTTGGTGCTCACCGCCGGCATTATCGATAACACCAGCGGCGGCGATGTCACCCTCGCTAACAACAATGCCCTCACCCTCAACGGCAACTTCACCTTCGGCGGCTCAGGTAATTTGAGTTTCGGAACCGGCAAGTTGACGAGTGCCGCCACCCCGAAAACACTCTCGCTTATGGGTACAGGCAATAAGACCTTGACGTTCGACACTTGGAGCAACAACGTCGCCTCCGCCGTGACCACGGTCTTGGCGATGCCGGATTCGACTTCGACGTTAAATATCGGCAAGTTTGTTGCCTCCTCGGCAACCGCCGCCACGTTCCAGGGTAACGCGAACGTTACCATCACGGGCGGCATTCAACCCAACACCGCAGCCACGCCGTTCACCTATTCCAGCGTCGGCACCTTGACCCTCTCGGGTGCCAGCACCTACACCGGCGCCACTGTTTTGAATGCCGGCACGTTGATTCTCGATGCCACCGGAGGCGCCGCGACACTGCAAACCACCGCCCCGGCATTCCGTGGCGGCACATTTGTTTTCAAGGGCGACGCCTCGGGCACGGGCCAGACACTTGGTAATGTCACGATGGACACCGTCCTCGGCGCATCTTCAATTCAGGTTGTCGGCGGCGCTCTCGGCACCACCTTGACCCTGGGCACGATGACTCCCACCACGGTCGGCACAATGATGAACATCAACTTGAGCGGCACTTCACCGGCTGTGACTACAACGACGGCAAATAATAACGACAACCTGTTCGGCGCCCGCGGCGCGGTGACGGTCACCACCGGCGGCACAACCGAGTTCGCCACCCGCAACGCCAGCAGTAACCTTGTGCAGTACACCGGACAGACCGCGTTTCTGGGCGCCGGATCGATCTCCACCATCAATTACAAGCTGAGTGGCAATGGCCAGCTCACGTTGGACGAGTCCATGAATTCGTTGCGGCTCACGACTACCGGGGCGGGTCAATCCCTCGACCTTAACGGCAAAGTATTAACGTTGACCAGCGGCGGTCTTTTGTTCGTGGGGGCCGATGCGTATGAAATCAAGGATGTCCTGGGCGGCGGCTCGCTGAAAAGTGGCACTGATTTGATCTTTCACAACTTTGGCGACGGCATCCTGACAATTTCGGCTGTGTGCACCAACACATCGGGCGTGTCGCTCGATGGCCCCGGCACGACGGTCCTTTCGGGCGTGAACACCTACACCGGCCCAACCCTCGCCGGCGGCGGCGCGGTACTCAGCATCAATGCCAATTCCGGTCTGGGCGCCGTTGCCACCGGCGCGGGTCTGACGTTGAACAACGCCACGTTGCAGGCGACTTCGTCGTTCGGCTTGGACAATGCCGGAGCGAATATCCGCGCGATTACACTCGGAGCGGGTGGCGGAACCTTTGACGTGACCGGCGCCAACACGCTGACCAACAGGGGCGTGATTAGCGGAACGGGCAGTTTGACGAAAAAGGGAACCGGCGCTTTAGTCACTACTAATGTCAACACCTATACGGGCGGTTTCACATACGTCCAAAACGGCGTCCTGCAATTCGGCGGCCCTGCCGCCAATTCGATCCCTGTGGCGAGCTTTGTCGTCTTGGGCAGCACCAATGGCAATACCTCCGGCGTCTTGGTCCTGGGCGATGCCGATAACACCAAGAGCCAAACCGTCGCCGGGCTGTTCACTTCCGGCGCCGGCGCGGGCAACGCCATTGTCGGCGGCAATGCCGCCAACTCCACCCTGACGTTTACCGGCAGTTTGCTGACTCCTTCGACCTTCTCCGGAACGATCGGCGGCGCCGGCGCAAACCAGAACAATCTGGCGCTGACCATCACCGCCGGTTCGCTGACCCTCAGTGGGACCAACACCTACACCGGGGGCACCACCTTGTCCGGCGGTGTGTTGAATCTCAACAGCACGAATGCGATCGGCACCAACACCCTGGCGATCACTGCGGCCGCGGCCGTCATCGACAACACCAGCGGCAGTGCCAAGACCAACAATAACAATGTCACCACCACCACCGGGTTTGTCTTTGGCGGCGCCAATGACTTGAGTTTCGGTTCCGGCACGCTTAGTTCCACCGCTGCCACGCCGATTTCGACCTACGGCAACAGCACGCTCACTTTCGGCGGCGGGTTGGTGAACAACATCGCCGCGGGCACCGCGCTTACTTTGACTGTGAACGGCAGTACCGGCGCCCTCAACCTCGGCGGATACAATATGCAGAACAATTCGGGCGGTATTATTACCGATATCATTAACGGTTCGGGCAACGTCAACATCACCGGGCCCATCACGCCGGGAAGTTTCAATGATGGCAATGCCCTGACTTACAACGGCACGGGCATCCTGACCCTTTCGGGCGCCAACACCTACACCGGCCTCACGACGCTGGCCAACGCCGGCGGCACCTTGAAATTCGCTCCCGGCGCCAGCCTCAACGGCGGCGCGGGGGACCTGACGCTGACCACGGGCACGGTGGATCTCGGCGGCCAGAGTATCTCGGTCGGCGCCTTCACGCCAGCCGCCGGGCGCGTCACCAGTTCCTCGCCTGGCGGCAGTCTGACGACGGCAAATCTTGTAGGTGGTGCGGCCAACTTTGGCGGGGCCCTGGCGCTCAATCTTAGTCTGGCCAGCGGCGCCGCGGCGGTCCTCCTCGACGGCAGTTTTTATAACACCGGCGATATCACGCTGAACAATGCCAGTGCCAACGCTATCACGGCCCGTGGCGCTAATGTCGTGAACGGCGGCAATATCACACTCAACGCCAATAGCACCGGTGGCTTTTTAATTTCCGCCGCGAACATCAATCCCACCGGCACAATCGTCAATAGCGGTTCGGGCACTGGTACGACAACGCTCAGCGGCGTGATCGGCACTAATGTCACGGCCATCGCCAACACCGGCACTTCCCCGTTGACGGTCAGCGGCGCGCTCTACGTCAATCCCGCCGGTGTCGTTGTCACCCAGAGCGGTACCGGGTTGCTCACGCTGGGAACGGCCACGATCAACGGCATCGGCAGTCTGACTGTGGTGAATAGCAGTACCACCGGAGGCAACATCACCTTCTCGGCCATCCCGAGTTTTGCGGGCGATCTGACGTTCCAGGCCAATGCCTCATCCGGCACCCCGGGCATCATTACCGCTTCGGGCACCCAAATAAACAATGCGGGCAGAGTCATCAATTCCGGCAGTGGCGTCACAACAAACACCATCAGCGGCATCATCGGCCCCAGTGTCACCGAGGTCATTCAGAACGGCGCCTCGCCGTTGAAGCTCAGCGGTGTTAATACCTATGCCGGTGACACGACCATCAGCTCCGGCACACTCATTTACGGCGGCGTGACCGCCATCCCGAGTGGGGCGGGCAAAGGCAACGTGACGGTGAACGGCACGCTGGACTTGGCGGGGGTAAGCCCAACGATCAACGGTTTGTTCGGCGCGGGCGTCATTGACAACAGGACGGGCACCCTCACGTACACGCTGACTGTGGGCGCTAATGACCGGGACGGCGTCTTCAGCGGCACAATCCAGGACACCTCCGGCTTGGTGGCGCTCACCAAGACGGGCGGCGGCACGCTGACTCTTTCGGGCGAGAACATCTATGCCGGCGTAACGACGATTAGCGCCGGCGTCTTGCAAATCGGCGCGGGCGGCGCCGCGGGAACTTTGGGCACCAACAATGTCGTCAACAATGCCGCCTTGATTTTCAACCGCAGTGACGCCATAACGGTGAGCAACCTCATCAGCGGCGCCGGCTCGTTGACCCAGGCCGGGTCGGGCACAACCACGCTCATCGGCGCCAAGACCTATACCGGCCCGACGACCGTTTCGAACGGCACGTTGCTCGTGCACGGCGCGCTTGGCGGCGGCGGACAGGTGAGCGTAACCAATACCGGCACGCTGGGCGGCACGGGCACGGTGGCCGGCGCGGTCTCCATCTATTCCGGCAGTACCCTCGCGCCGGGAACGAATTCCATCGGCATATTGACGGCGACCAACGGACTGGCTTTCAACGGCGGCACTTTCGTTGTCAAGGTGTCCGCCACGAATTCCGGCGCATACGGGCAGGCCAAGGTGACGGGCGGGAGCGTCACGATCGATGCCGGGTCGAAACTCGATGTCAGCGGAATTTTTGGATACGCGCCCGCGACCGGCGATGGCCTCTGGATCGTCAACAACACCGGCGCCGGGACGACCGCCGGTTCTTTCGCCGGTTTGGCGGAAGGCGCGCAAACCAATATCGCCGGCTCGGATTTCACGATTCACTATAACGCCGATTTCGGCACGCGCGCGATAACCGGCGGGAACGATATTCTTTTGGCGAATAGCGCCAATCAGGTCATCACGGGCTTCACGCCGGCGAACGGGTCGGTCTTTGTTGTATCGCAAAGCGCCGGGTTGTTTGCGCAGGCGAGTTCGGGACTGGCGGTGAGTTTCACGAATTTGCCCGGCGATCCGGTGAGTTGGTCGAATGCGACCTCGATCACGTTCACGGCCACGGGCACGGTCAGCATCGTGGCCTCGCAGGCGGGCGATGCGGACTGGAACGCGGCGCCGTCCGTGACCAACACATATATCGTGAAGACCGGCGTGACGATCGGCGGGACGTTCTCTGTGAGCAACAAGGTTTATGACGCCGGCACGACCGCCGCGATAAGCGTCAACAACCTGACGCTGGCGGGCACGAACGGGAGCGATGACGTGACGCTGAATGCGGTGGCGGCGTTTGGCGACAAGACGGTGGGCACGGGCAAGACGGTGACTCTGACGAACTCGACGCTGGCGGGCCTGGATGCCGGCAAATACGCGTTGCTGTTCACGGACGCGCCGACGACCAATGCGGACATCACGGTGAAGGAAGTGACCGTGAGCGCGGCGGCGAACAACAAGCCCTATGACGGCACGACGGACGCGACGATTACCGTGTCGGGCACGAACGGCGTGATCGCGCCGGATGACGTCGCGGTGACGAACCTGGTGGGGACGTTTGCGCAGGCGGATGTCGCCACCGGCATCGCGGTGACGCCGGCGCTGACGCTTACGGGCGGCGATGCCCCCAACTATAATCTGACCCAGCCGGCGGGCTTGACGGCGAACATCACGATCATCGATCAGACGATCGCGTTCCCGGCGCTTCCGGCGCAGGCGAAAACGAACATAGTGACCCTGAGCGCGACGGCCTCGTCGGGCCTGGCGGTGACGAATTTCACCGTGCTGAGCGGGCCCGGTTCGATCGAGGCTGGAACCGTCACGTTGACTTTCACGAATGTCGGTGAAGTCAGCATCCAGGCGGATCAGTCTGGGAATATAAACTATAATGCGGCGCCGCCGGTCACGATTACGTTCCCGGTCTATGACAGCACGCAGGCGGGGACCACCAACACCATTCCCTGGAGCGACAATTTCGACGATCATTTCAGTTATTTCAACCTCCATCCGCTGATCAACGGCACGAACGGCTGGTATGGGGATTCCGCCGACATCATCGTGCAAACCAACGTGTTCGCTCCGGGCGGCGGGATCAAGGCGGCGATGATCCCGATCGACTGCACGCTCTCCAACCGGTTTGCGCCTAATAGTTCGACCAGCGTCTGGATTCAAATGGATTTGCGTCCGAGCCTGTACGATGCGACCAATTCGCCGGAAGTGGACACGAACGTGGCGGCGATGTTCCACATCAACACCGGCGGTTATTTCGTGGTGCACGACGGCCCCGCCACGCCGACCAACTGGGTGACGCTGACCAACGTTCAAATTCCGACAAACGGGACGAACTGGATAGCGATTAAAATCTACGAAGATTTTGCAAATACGAACTGGGATTTATATGCGAAAACGAACGTTGGGTTGCCCGCCGACTGGGTTTTGGTGACCAACCAAATCGGATTTATCAACACGAACCTGGCAAATTTTGCCGGGTTTGGCGTTTATAACGGCGCGACAACGTCGTACTTGGACAATGTCTCCGTGACGTCGGCCTATTCCGCCCCGATAGCGGTCAAGGTGAACGTGGAGACGGCGCCCGACGGGACCGGCATTATCGTGCCGGCCACGAACATAGTTTCCGGTTCGAATCTGATGGTCTATGCCGTCACGCGCGACGCCTCGGATAATTTCGTGACGAACATCGCGGCCGATACGTGGTCCTTGATCGCCAGGACCGGCGGCGTGGTTGACGGCAACCTCGTGGCGGCGGGCGACATGAAGAGCGCGACCTTCACCGGCGTGCTGGCCGGCACGGCGAATATCCAGGCGACCTCGGGCAGTCTGACGACGAACGCCTCGGGCACGATCACGGTCGTTGCGGGCGCGGCCGACAAACTGGCGTTCACGACCCAGCCCTCGGAGTCAACCGCGGCGGGCGTGCCGTTTGCGCGCCAGCCGGCAGTGACAATCCAGGATGCCGCCGGCAATACGGTGACGACGGCGACGAACGATGTGGCGCTGGCGCGGACGGCCGGCAGCGGCGTTTTGGGCGGCACGACGAATAAGGCGGCCGTGAATGGCGTGGCCGACTTCGCGGGACTGGGGCTGAGCATCGACCTGGTTGGCGCCGACAAGGCGCTGACCGCGACCTCGGCCGGTCTGACGCCGGCGATTACCGCGCCGGCGTTTGCGATCACGGCGGGCGCGGCCGACAAGATCGCGTTCACGACCCAGCCGCCAACGGCCACGCCGGCGGGCACGGTGTTTGCGACTAATCCGGTGGTGAAGATCCAGGATGCCTTCGGTAATACGGTGACGACCGGCGCCGATTCGACGACGAACGTCGCGCTGGCGTTGACGGCCGGGCAGGGGGTCCTTTCGGGGACGACAAATGTGGACGCCATTGCCGGTGTGGCCGAATTCCCGGGGCTTAGCATCGATCTGGCCGGCGACGACAAGGTCTTGACCGCGACGGCGACGCTGACGGCCGGCGTCAGGACGACGAACACGTCCCCGGCTTTTGCGATCACGGTCCCCGCGCCGACGGCGCTGGCGGCGACGTTGGTGACGTCCAGTAATTTCGTGGCCAACTGGACGGCGGTGGCGATAGCGACGAATTACCTGGTGGACGTTGGGACGACGAACGATTTCTCGGCCTATCTGGGCGGGTTCAGCAACTTTGCGGCGGGCGATGTTCTCACCTGCACGGTGACCGGGGTTGTGCAAAATTCCACCTATTATTACCGGGTGCGGGCGCAAAGCGCGGGCATGACGAGCACGAACTCGGGGACGATCGACGTCACGATCTATGGCGCTCCTTCCCTGGGCGCGGCGACGGTCTCCAACGTCATGGCGACAACGGCCGATCTGGGCGGGAGCGTCACGGCGACGAACGGGTATCCGGTGACTGAGCGCGGCATTTATTGGGGCACGAATTCCGGGACGGTGTGGGCCGATGGAATCAAATATGCCGATAACGGCGTCTTCGACGTTGGCGCGTTCAGTTTCTTCGTGACCAACCTGCCGGCCGGGCGGACGAACTACTTCCTGGCTTATGCGGCCAATGACCAGGGCACGAATGTGACGGCGGAGAGCTCGTTCCTGACGCGGCCGGGCGCGCCG
>Ga0172380_10005683_pt1 | contig 14951 bp, 15 predicted proteins | sample Leawe162metaG_FD_119747 | JGI IMG/M metagenome (GOLD analysis project Ga0172380, IMG submission 119747) | Leachate microbial communities from a municipal landfill in Southern Ontario, Canada - Leachate well 162 metaG | ecosystem: Engineered > Solid waste > Landfill > Unclassified | place...
AAGCTTTTTACCCCCTTTCAGCGTCTGCATGCAGCCAGCGAGTTCGAAGGTTTCGGCATCGGGCTCTCCACGGTGCAGCGGATTATCCAGCGCCATAACGGCCGCATCTGGGCCGAGGGCGAAGTTGGAACGGGCGCGGTGTTTTACTTTACCCTTGCCTCCTGAAGGCGGGTCATGGAGGTTTATGGATATGGCAGAACACGGGGCCGCTTTTTGGATCGAACAACTGGGGCTTATCCGCCACCCCGAGGGAGGGTGGTTCCGGGAATCCTACCGCTCTGCCGAAACGATTCCCCGCAGCGGCCTGCCGGCTCGTTTCGACGAGAAGCGCTCCTTTGCCACGGCCATCTATTTCCTGCTGGAACAGGGGGACATCTCGGCCCTGCATCGCCTTAAATCCGACGAACTCTGGCACTTTTACGCCGGGGCGCCGCTGGTGGTTCATGTCATCGGCCCTGACGGAAAACATGGCGAAACCCTCCTGGGGCGGGATGTTGAATTCGGGGAGCAGCTTCAGGCCGTAGTGCCTGCCGAGTGCTGGTTTGGCGCCGAACTGGCCGGCGAAGGCGGTTATGCCCTGGTAGGGTGCACCGTGGCGCCCGGTTTTGATTTCAATGACTTTGAACTCGCCTGCCGGGCCGACCTGGCAGCCCTGTTCCCGGATCACGCCACGCTCATCGAACGACTGACCAGGGGGTAGCGAATGACGGCAGAAATACCCACGCAGGAGATCGCCTGCCAGCAGGTGCTGGTGGATGACGCCTCGGTATTCTCCATTCAGTGGAGTATTTTCCCACCCGGCATAGCCACGGAACTGACGCCGGAGATGCTCCTGAGCCGCTATCTGGCCTACATCCGTCGCTGCACCGCCACCATCATCCGCCCTTGCCCGGCACCAACCGGGATGGAATTCCGTCTGTTTGGCTCCGCAATCAGCCTGATCAGCTTCCTGCCTGCCGTCATGGAGGGGGATTGCCTTGTCCTGCGCATCCGGGGCGGGTTGTTGGTGCAGCCGCGCCAGTGCGACCGGGGCGAGATGCGCTTCGGGGTCGCCCCGTTGCCGGAAGGCGTTCGAGTATCCTTGCAGCTCTCCGACTATTGCCCCCTGCTTCTCGGCAGTTCCTCTCCCTCTGTTGTCCGCCGCTGGCTCTACAGCCTTACCCAGGCCTTTATCCACCGCCTGGTTACGGTCCGCTTCCTTGTAATGTTCTGTCGGGAACTCTCCGGTTCAGCCCGCCTCGTGAAGGTGGTCCCTGTTCGGATCCGCGAAGGGCGCCCTGTCTAGCACTTTGAATGTCTCCCAAAGTATGTTATAAAACGATATAAAATTGATCGGCAAAGGAACCGGCCACCATGCCCCATACAAATATCGAAATACCCGAGAAACTGCCCCTTTACTCCCAGAAGGAAATGGTTCCGTTTCCTTACATGATCTTTCCGCTTTATGTGAATGACCGGGATCTGCTCCCCTTCACCGAGGCCGACAACTACGACAAATCCGTGGCGGTGGTGCTGCGCCGCCCTGACGCAGCCAATGGCAATCAATTGAGCGATATCTTCGAGATCGGCACCCTGTGCCGGGTCAACCAGATCAAGAAGGTCAGTGACGGCAGGTTCAAGGTGACCCTGGAAGGGGTGGCTCGTTTGCGCATCCAGGAGTTGGAATCAGGGGAGGTTTGCACCCTGGCCCATTGCGAGGTGGTGCGGGAATTCGTTGAAAAAAACCTGGTTTCGGAGGCCCTGGTTCAGAGCCTGAACGCCCTGCTGAAGATCTCCCTTTCCTATGGCAAGCCGCTGCCGGACGACGTCATGAAGATGATCGATTACATCGACAACCCGGCCAGGCTTTCGGACCTGGTGGCCCTCTATGTCAACCTGCCGATCAGCGACCTGCAGGAACTCCTGGAAACGGTCGATCCGCTGGAGCGGCTCAAAAAGGTCTACGTGCACCTGACCAACGAGGTGCAGCGGCTGCAGGTCAAGAGCGAGATCAATACCGAGGTCAACCGCAAGGTGGGCAAGAACCAGAAGGAATACATCCTGCGCGAGCAGATGAAACATATTCAGGAGGAACTGGGCGAGGAAGATCCCCGCGTGGCCGACATGAACGAGCTGCGCCGCCGCATCGATGAGGCCGGCCTGCCCGAGGACGTCAAGAAGATCGCCGATACCGAGATCAAGCGCCTGGAGCGGATCAATCCCGCCTCCCCCGAATACACGGTCTCCCGCACCTATCTGGATTACCTGGCCGGCATGCCCTGGAGCAAATCCACCTCCGACAGCCTGGACATGGTCAGGGCCGAGGAGATCCTCAACGAGGACCATTACAACCTGAAGAAGGTCAAGGAACGCATCCTGGAGTTCCTGGCGGTGCGCTCGCTCAAGGAAAACATGAAAGGACCGGTGCTCTGTTTTGTCGGCCCTCCGGGGGTCGGCAAGACCAGCCTGGGCAAGTCCATTGCCCGTTCCCTGGGGCGCAAGTTCGTACGCATCTCCCTGGGGGGCGTGCGGGACGAGGCCGAGATTCGCGGCCACCGCCGCACCTACATCGGCGCCTTGCCGGGCCGGATCATCAAAGAGCTTTTCCGCTGCGGCGCCAACAACCCGGTCTTCATGCTGGACGAAATCGACAAGCTGGGGCTGGATTTCCGCGGCGACCCGGCCAGCGCACTGCTGGAGGTGCTGGACCCAGAGCAGAATTTTTCCTTCAACGACCATTACCTGGATGTGCCCTTTGATCTGTCCAAGGTCATGTTCATCACTACCTCCAACCAGCTGGACCCGATTCCCGGCCCGCTCAAGGATCGCATGGAAGTTATCCGCCTGTCCGGTTACAGCACCGAGGAAAAGCTGCACATTGCCCGCAACTTCATCATTCAGCGCGAGATCGACGAGAACGGGCTGACAAATACCCCCTTGGAATTCACCGATGAGGCGGTCGTAAAGATTATCGACGATTATACCCGCGAGGCCGGCGTGCGGAGCATGCAGCGCACCATTGCCTCTGTCTGCCGCAAGGTGGCCAAGGAGATCACCCAGAACAAGAAACCGCGCAAGATCATCAATCCCGAGGTGGTATCGGAACTGCTCGGGCCGCGCAAGTTCCACAACGAGGTGGCGGCGGAGAATGACCGGATCGGCGTGGTGACCGGCATGGCCTGGACTGAAACCGGCGGTGACATCCTCTTTGTGGAGGTTACCAGCATGCCGGGCAAGCCGGAGCTGATCCTGACCGGTTCTCTGGGCGACGTGATGAAGGAATCGGCCAGGGCGGCCCTTTCCTATGTGGAGGCCCACTACCAGGATTTCGGCATAGCCGGGGATGCCTTCGAGAACAAGACCTTCCACATCCATGTCCCGTCCGGCGCCATCCCCAAGGACGGCCCTTCGGCCGGCGTGACCATGGTCACGGCCCTGGTGTCGCTCCTGACCGGGCGGCCGGCAAAACGGAGCGTTTCCATGACCGGCGAGATTACCCTCACCGGCCGGGTCCTGGCCATCGGCGGCCTCAAGGAAAAGGTGCTGGCGGCCCACCGGGCCGGGGTGCGCCGGATCATCGCGCCTGACCGCAACCGGGACGACCTGGAGGATATCCCCGACAACGTGCGCAAAGAGCTGGAGTTTACCTTCATCAACGAGGCGGCCGAGGCCGTGGCGGTGGCGTTGCAGGCATGAGCATCGCCATTGTCGACAGGATCATGCTGCGGTTCTTCGCCGAGTTGCAGGGGTGGTTTCGCCTTGCGGCCAGGACCTTTGCCCGCATGTTCCGCCGGCCTTTCTACTACCGCGAATTCGCCATCCAATTCGACAAACTCGGTTTTTCCTCGCTGTTCATCTGCATCCTGACCGGCCTGTTCACCGGCATGGTCATGGCCCTGCAGGCTCTGATCCAGCTCAAGCCCTTTGCCGCCACCAGCTACGTGGGGGGCATGGTGGCAGTTACCATGATCAAGGAGCTGGGACCGGTCCTGGCTTCCCTGATGGTGGCCGGCAGGGGCGGTTCGGCCATCACCGCGGAACTTGGCACCATGGTGGTCACCGAACAGGTCGATGCCATGCGGGTGGAGGGCACCGATATCATCCAGCGCCTGGTGGCCCCCAGGGTCAAGGCTATGCTGCTGGCCATGCCTCTGCTGACGGTCGTGACCGATGTTATTTCCCTGGTGGGAGGCTACATCATCTCGGCCAGCTACGGCATCAATCCCACCATGTACGTCAAGGGGCTGCCCCAGTTCATGGTGTTCCAGGACCTGATCGAAGGACTGGTCAAGCCGGCCGTCTTTGGCCTGCTGATCACCCTGACCGGCTGTTACGTGGGGCTCAACACCAGGGGCGGGGCCGAAGGGGTGGGGGCCGCAGCCAAGCAAGCAGTGGTGCTGTCGTCGGTGATGGTCCTGGTAACGGACTTTTTCCTCACCAAGGTCTTCGTGACGTTCCGGGGATGAGTTTTTTGGTAGTTATGCATTACGAGCGGAGCCATTGACGGGAGGCACGGGCCATGGCGGATCCGGCGGAAAAGACATCGCAGCGGTTTTCGTGGAATGACTACAAGGAGTGGCCGGAGGACGAGCGCTGGCAGATCATCGACGGCCAGGCCTACTCCATGACAGCCGCCCCGAACATCAAGCACCAGAGGGTAGCCGGCAACCTGTATGTTGCACTCCGGGAGAGGCTTAAGGGCAAACCGTGCGTCCCCTTTATTGCTCCCACCGATGTGGTGTTCGACGATTTCAACATCGTGCAACCCGATGTGCTGGTGGTCTGCGACAAGGGCAGGATCACCGAGGCCAACATCCAGGGTGCGCCGGACCTGGTCATCGAGGTTGTCTCCCCCTCAAACTCATTCCTGGACAAAAAGCTGAAGCTGGAGATGTACGAGCGTTTCGGGGTGCCGGAATACCTGGTGGTGGACCCGGTGGGTGACCTGGTGGAACGCTATTGCCTGGTGGAGGGAAAATACGGCCGTGCCGAGATCTTCCCCTGGTATGGGGAGTTGCCGCTGGTGTCGCTGCCGGGGATGGCGCTCAGTCTATGGGAAGTCTTCGAGCGGGACCTGGCGGAGTTGAACGTGGTGAAAGAGGGACCGAAAGGGTATGGGGTATGAGAGTACTTTTCCGGACGAAACAAGCTGAAAGCGCAATTGCCGAGGAACGGCGCAAAAGGCTCAGTCGGTAAAGCCGGAGGAGGCTTACTGGACGGGGCACGACGAAGTGTCCGTCCGGAATATCTGGGATAATTGAGCCTTTCTGTAAACCACCTGCTATGCAGGTGGTTTATGACTGGACTTTAAAGCCGTCACATCACAGCTTCTGTCAGCCTTTAACCGGGAACATGTTTCCTATGCACTTATAAGCGGTTTTGCGGTCAGTCTGTGGGGTAACCAGCGTGCAACGGTTGTGAAAGGGTAAGAATGTTTCTAATTTATGTAGACGAAACAGGCAATCGAGATCCGCGTTTAGAAATTCCACAAAAAGACGGTTCTACGAAGCCGGGGGATTGGCTCTATGTACTGACAGGGATAAGTTTGTTCGAGCATCAATGGCATGGATTTGAGAAGACTTTGAACCGTCACAAGCAGTCTCTGATGGCTCGTATTAATCGTGATGATGGGTTACGACTCGATCTTGCAGATAGTGAGATAAAATCTAATTGGGTCAGAAATCCCAAGGAACGTGCAAAAAGACCTTTCCTCGCCAATTTGAAAGCAGATGAGCTAACCGGATTAATCGATCTGTATTTTCGTCAACTTGCCCATCACAAAATGCACATCCAGTCAGTTGTCATCGACAAGCGGCATCTCCACGATTATATGGACCAGGAGAAAATCCACCGCAAATCTTGGGAATTGCTTCTAGAACAGGTTGAGCAGATGATGCGCCTGAAGTTTAACAGGCATCAGGCTCTGATGGTAAATGACGATATCGGCAGAGAAGTTAACCGCTCACTGGCAATGAAGCATGCTTTTTTGCAAGATCAGGGCACTCGAAGCGAAATGAAACTTGCCCACATTTGCGAAATGCCGATGTTTGTCAGAAGTGAACTGTCAAACGGCGTGCAGTTGGCTGATCTGTGCAGCTACAGCATTTATCGGGCTTTTAGAGACGAAGATTTGGCGTATCAATACTTTGATAGGATTTCACCGTGGATATGGTCAAAGACATTGCCTGTTAGTCATCCCTTTACCGGGATAAGGATTTTCCCGGAGCACAGCCCATTGAAGTTATTAGTTGATGAATTTGAAACAAAAAGAGCCCTGACCAGTGGTCAAGGCTCTGAATAATTGATGTCCAGCGGGGCGAACCCTATCGAGCCGACAAGCGGCACTGGACGATAGAGAATTTATTTTTTAGCTGACTACGCTGAAAATTGTCAAGTAAAAATTACGTCGAATTTTCATGACCAACTATATCATACTTCAAAATATTTTTTGAGAATATTTCTCCCGGACAATGGCCGGTAAAGGTTGTGGGAACGTGTCACCTATGTACTTGTTGGCGGGGGAATGCAGGAAATTTTTGCACAATCGAGGCACACCATATGCTGTTGTGAGCAGATTATGAACTACTGGCTCTTAAAAACCGAACCGGGCTGTTTCTCCATCGACGATCTGAAGAACCGCCCGGACATGACCGAGCATTGGGATGGCGTGCGCAACTACCAGGCTCGCAATTTCCTGCGGGACGCGATCCAGGTGGGGGATGGGGTGCTTTTCTACCACAGCAACATCCCCGAGCCGGCCGTGGTCGGCATTGCCTCCGTGGTGCGGGCCGGATATCCCGATTTCACTGCCTTGGACCCCGGTAGCGAGCATTTCGATCCCAAGGCCTCGCCAACAAATCCGATCTGGTACATGGTGGATGTGCGCTATGTTGAGGAGATGCCATCTCCGGTCACCCTGGAAAAGATCAAGAACAATCCTTTGCTGTCAGGGATGCCGCTGGTCAAGCGCAGCCGTCTCTCGGTGCAGCCGGTTACAGCCGAGGAATGGCGGATTATCCGGGCCATGGGGGGATTGGAGCCCAGATGAGCGTTGCCGACTGCATCCGCATGGAACAGGTCTGCTATTCGATAGGGGGCCGCAAGATCCTGCAGGATTTCGACTTCTGCCTGGACCGGGGCGTCAACCGCACCATCCTGGGGGTCAGCGGCGCGGGCAAGACCACCATCCTCAAGCTTCTGCTCGGCCTGCTGGAGCCAGATTCCGGCCGGGTCTGTATCGGCGATGTCTGCATCACCGGCTTGCCCGAGTCCCGTTTCATGGAACAGCGCAAGCGGATCGCCATTGTCTTCCAGGGGGGCGCGCTGTTCGACTCCATGACCGTGGGCGAGAATGTCGGCTACCGCCTGTTCGAGGCGGGGCAGTTGGCCGAGAACGAGATCGAGCGGATCGTGCTGGAAAAGCTCTCCTTCGTGGGGGTGGAGCAGGCGGTCAATCTCTACCCGGCCGAGCTTTCGGGCGGGATGAAAAAACGGGTCGCCATTGCCCGGGCCCTGGCCGCCGATCCCGATTACATCTTCTTTGACGAGCCGACCACCGGTCTCGATCCGATCGGGGTCTACAACATCTGCAACCTGATGCTGCGGCTGCAGGAGGAGGGGAAGACCACCCTGATGGTCACCCACGATCTGGCCACCGCCTTTACCACCTCGGAGCGCTTTACCTTTCTACACCAGGCACGGATGGTGTTCGAGGGGACCGAGGAGGAGATCAGAGCCAGCCAGGTTCCGGAGGTGCGGGAATTCCTGGCGCCTACCGAACAGGTGCTGTTCGTGGATACTATGAACAGGAACGGACGGGGATGATATGAAACGTAGCAATCGCATAGGCTGGGCGCAGGTCCGCGCGGGGGTGTTCATCTTCGCGGCACTGCTTTTTATTGCCGGTGGGGTGCTCCTGATGGGACAGAAAACCAAGATGTTTGTTCCCAAGGGGGAGCTGCGGGTGGTGATGGACGATGTGGCCGGGCTCAAGGAAGGGGCGCCGGTCTGGCTGGCCGGGGTCGAGGTGGGGGTGGTGACCGATCTGCGCTTTTCCCGGCCCGAGGTGAGCAACGAGGTGGAGGTCAAGCTCCAGATCGATAAAGAGGCGCTGAAGAAGATCGGCCCTGATTCGAAGATTACCATCAAGACCCGTGGTCTGATGGGCGAAAAATACGTGGACATCACGCCCTCCCTGCACTACTTCGAGCATCCGGCAACAACAGTACTGCGGGGCACTGCGGTGATCAAGCTGGATGACGTGGTGCAGAAGGCCGGCGTCACTTTCGAGAAGATCAATACCATAGTGGACAACATCAGCCAGGGCAAGGGCACCTTGGGCAAACTGACCAACGACACCGAGTTGTACACCAGCATCGTCAAGTTGACCCGGGAGATGTACTCCCTGGCGGTCACCATCAATCGGGGCAATGGGACTCTTGGCAGGTTGAACCGCAGCCCGGAGCCGTTTGACAAGCTGATCAGCATCCTTAATCGGGCCGACAAGACCTTGCAGGATATCCAGGCCTCGGAGGGGACGTTGAATAAGCTGATCTATGACAAGACGCTCTATGCCAAGCTGACGGAACTGGCGGACAGGAGTATCCAGGCGGCCGAGGACGTGCGCGAGCTGAACCGGAAGATTACCTCCAAGGACGGCACCCTGGGCATGCTGATCAACGACCGGTCATTCTACGACAAGGGGCTGTCGCTTCTGACCAGGGCCGATAATTCCGTGAAGTCCATCGAAGAGATCACCACCAAGATCGATAAGGGGGAGGGTACGGCCGGCCAACTGCTCAACGAAAGGGAACTCTATGACCGCTTGAACCGAATGGTGGAAGATGTGGATGCCCTGGTCAAGGATTTCAAGGAGCATCCGAAAAAATATGTGAAATTTTCGCTATTCTGATGTGTTGACTAAAATTTATGTAAGGACGAGGTTGTTAAAGTATGAAAAGAGTTTGGTTGATCGTAGTAACGCTGTGCCTGTTTGCCGGTACCCTCCATGCGGCCACCCTGGAGGAAAAAGTCATTGAGCATACCTTGAAGAACGGCATGAAGCTCCTGATGGTCGAGCGCCATACCTCGCCCACGGTGGCGGCCTGGATCCGCTTCAGGGTCGGGAGCGTGGACGAACGGAGCGATGAGCGGGGTATCGCCCACCTGCTTGAGCATATGCTGTTCAAGGGGACCAAGACCTTGGGAACAAAGGATTATGCCGCGGAAAAGCCGATCCTCGACAGGGTCGAGCAGACCGCCCAGGCGTTGATGACCGAGCAGGCCAAGGGCGCGAAGGCTGACAAGGCAAAGATGGCCGATCTGCAGAAACAGTTGACCGCGTTGGAGGCGGAGGCGTCGAAATATGTCATAAAGGATGAATTCTTCGAGATTTATTCCAAAAACGGCGGGGTCGGCTACAATGCCTTCACCAGCAGGGACGGAACCACCTACCTGATCAACCTGCCCGCCAACAAGCTGGAGTTGTGGGCAGCCATCGAGTCGGACCGGATGCAGAACGCGGTACTGCGGCAATTTTATTCCGAGCGCTCGGTAGTTATGGAGGAGCGCCGGCGTTCCACCGACGCCGAACCGGAAGGCAAGTTGTGGGAAAACTTCCTGGCCGCCAGCTTTCTGGCCCACCCCTATGGCCAGCCCACCATCGGCTGGATGTCGGATATCGAGAATCTGACCCGCACCAAGGCCGAGAAGTTCTTTCATACCTATTACGGTCCCCAGAGTGCCATTGTGGCGATTGTGGGGGACATAGACCCCAAGGCCACCATTGCCCTGGTGGAGCGCTATTTTGGGCCAATACCGCCCGGCAAGACGCCACCGCCGGTCATGACCGTGGAGCCGAAGCAGGAAGGGGAACGGCAGATCGAACAGTTGGCCGAGGCCGAGCCGACCCTTGTGCTGGGATTCCACAAGCCGGCGATCAGCTCGCCCGACGACTATGTCTTTGATGTGATCAGCATGATCCTGGGCAATGGCCGCACCTCGCGCTTCTACAAAAAACTGGTGGTCAAGCAGCAAATCGCTACCGATGTCGGTGTGTTCGACGCGCCGGGCAGCCGCTATCCGAACATGTTTGTAATAAATGCCAATCCCCGGGCGCCCCATACGGTCAAGGAGGTGGAGGATTCACTCCTGGACGAGCTGGAGCGGCTGAAGACCGAACCGGTTTCAGAGCATGACCTGCAGCGGATTCTCAACAAGATCGAATACGAGGAGGCCCGTCGCATGGGCACCAATGGCGGCCTGGCCCGCAACCTGACCGAATACGAGGCGGTTGCCGGCAGCTGGCGCTATATGATCGAATATCGCCATAAGGTGGCCGCGGTCACCGCCGCCGATATCCAGCGGGTTGCCCGCACCTATTTCACCCGCGAGAACCGTATCGTTGGGTTCATCACCAAGAAGGGGGGTGAAGTCAAATGAGACGGATAATTTTTTCTTTCCTGCTGACCCTTTGCGCGGTCACGGCGGTGTTTGCCGCTGAAGGCCCGAAAGCCGATCCGCGTACCATGACCTTTCCGCCGCTCCATTTTGACATCCCCAAGGCCGAGCGGGTGGTGCTGGAGTGCGGCATGCCGGTATACCTGCTCCATGATCCGGAACTGCCGATCGTCAATATCACGGCCATGGTCCATACCGGCTCGGTCTACGACCCTGCGGGCAAGTCGGGCCTGGCATCCCTGACCGGCGAGGTCATGCGCAGCGGCGGTGCCGGCGGTGTCCCGCCGGAAAAGATCGATGACGAACTGGAGTTCATGGCATCGGCAGTGGAGAGCGGTATCGGCAGTGATATGGGTACGGTTTCCCTGACCTCGCTGACGAAGAATTTCGACCGCACCCTGCAGATCTTCAGCGATGTGCTGTTGCGCCCCGACTTCAGCGAAAACCGGGTCGATCTTAGCCGCAAACAGCTGATCGAGGGGTTGCGCCGCGAAAACGACGATCCCAAGGGCATTGCCAACCGGGAGATCGCCAAGGCCATCTATGCCGGGCATCCGCTGGGGGTCGTGCCGACATTCGCCTCGGCACGATCCATCACGCGCCAGGATATGGTCGATTTCCATCGTCGTTTCTTCAGGGTGGACAATATGATCCTGGCGGTGTCGGGCGACTTTGACCGGGACGCGCTGCTGAAAAGGCTGAACGCCATGTTCGTAAGGCCGGCAGGACTGGCTCCGCTGGTGCTGCCGGAGATCCCCCAGCCTTCACCGGTGGTTGCCCCTGAGGTGTTTTTGGGCCAAAAGGATGTCAACCAGACGGTCATCCGCATGGGGCATCTGGGTGTTACCAAGGACAATCCGGGCATCTACGCCCTGCGGGTCCTGGATTACATCCTGGGCGGCAGCTTCAGCTCGCGCCTTACCTTGGAGATCCGCACCAATCAGGGGCTGGCCTACAGCGTGAGCAGCCGTTTCGATATCGGCCGGCGCTTCACCGGCACTTTCCTGGCCGAAACCGAGACCAAGGCAGAATCCACGGTGAAAACCATCGGCCTGATGAAGGACATCATCAGCGGCATGACCAGGGAGCCGGTTAAGGATCAGGAACTGCAAGCCGCCAAGGATTATATCATCAACTCCTTTATCTTTGCGTTCACCAGCCCTGCCTCCATCGTGACGCAGCGCGCCCGGCTGGAGTACTATGGTTATCCCGCCGATTTTCTGGAAAAATACCGGGCCAATGTTGCCGGGATAACGAAAGAGGACGTGCTGGGCGCTGCCAGAAGGCACTTGAAGCCGGAAGCATTCAAACTGGTGGTGGTTGGCGATGCGGCCAAGTTCGACAAGCCTCTCGCGACCTTTGGCCATGTGGTGGAACTGAACCTGAAACAGGCCACGGAATGAAAGCGGGGTAAAAGCCAATGTCACGTTTTGTATGGGATGAGAGCATAGCCTTGAACATTGCCGCAATCGACGACCAGCACAAAGCCTTGATCAGCTGGATCGACGCCCTCGACGAAGCGGTGCGCAAAGGCGAGGGCAGCCAGGTGATTGGCGATGTGCTGCAAAAACTGATCAGCTATGTCGTCATGCATTTCAACGAAGAGGAGCGCCTGATGCTGTCCTTCAATTATCCGGCCTTCAGCAGCCATCGTCAGGAGCATGACTACTACGTGACAAAGATGAAGGACTTGCAGGAGCGCTTCCAAAAGGGGGAGGAGATCAGCAGTGATATGCTCGATTTCATGGCCGACTGGATCGTCTGTCACATAAAGGGAACAGATCAGAACTTTGGCCGTCATATCAATGGGATACCGAAGAAGTGAATATCTGTTAAAGGTTCGGTGCTGATCGGCCGATACAATAAGCAGACGAAAAAGCAATGTTGTACAGGAGCAAGCTATGAAAATCGCGGCCGATACTCAAAAATACCTATCACCAGCGGATACCGCCGTGAAAAAAGCGGCGGTGCGGCAGACTGAAGAGAGCGGTAAATCCGCCAAGCAGCAAAGCGATGCGTTTTCCGTCCAGCTCTCCGGGGCTGTGGAGCAAATGAAAACGTCCTCTGATGAAAGTGATGCTGTCCGTCAGGCCAAGGTCGATGCCATCAGGCAGCAGTTGGCCACCGGCACCTACAACATCAGCGGCAAGGATGTGGCCGACAAGATCATAGGAGTTCTAAAAGGCTGAATAAAAAAGCCCCGCTGGAAACAGCGGGGCTTTTTACTGGAAACCGTCTTCTTCTCTATGTGCTGAAGGCCTGCGAAAGCAGGCCTTTTTGCGTGCAGAGGCAGTTTATTTTCTACCCGCCATGCCCACGGCCATTCTGATGGCCGCCAACAGGCTCATCTCGGATGCCTTGCCCGTTCCAGCCAGATTGTAGGCCGTGCCGTGATCCACCGAGGTGCGTATGATCGGCAGCCCCAGCGTTACATTGACGCCATCGTCAAAGTGCAGCAGCTTGAGCGGAATCAAGCCCTGATCGTGATACATGGCCACCACCCCGTCATATTCACCTTGACGGGCAAAATGGAAAAGCGTGTCCGCCGAGAGCGGGCCCCGGGCGTCGATGCCAGCGGCCTGTGCCGCCAGAATGGCCGGGGCGATGATCTCCCGGTCCTCGCTGCCGAACATGCCACCCTCGCCACAGTGCGGATTCAGGGCCGTCACGGCCAGGCAGGGGTGCTGGATGCCGGTCAGCCTGCGTACGCCGGCCTCGGCTATGCGGATGGTCTTGAGTACCCGCTCAACCGTGAGCAGGCCGGGCACCTCCCTGAGCGCCACATGGATGGTCACCAGGGCCACCCGCAACAGGTCTCCGGCCAGCATCATGACATAGTCGTCCGTACCGCACAGTTCGGCCAGAAGTTCGGTGTGACCGGGGTAGTCGTACCCTGCCCGGTGCATGGCCTCCTTGCTGATGGGCGCCGTGGCCATGGCTGCCACCCGGCCATCCAGACAGAGGCGCGCGGCAGTGCAGATATAGCGGTATACGGCCTCACCCGCCGCTGCGGTCGGCTTGCCGTAGCGCAGATCTGCCTCAGCCAGGCTGGAGAGCGGCAGCAGTGGAATGCTGTTGCCGGTTGCCTGCAAAGCTTCTTCAGGCTCCTTGATCTCCAGCAGTGCAAAGGAGGAACCACAGACCTGGATGGCCCGCTCCAGCGCGGCCCTGTCGCCGAGCACCAAGGGTGTGCAGGTTTCTGTAACAGTCGGGTGCCCCAGCGCTTTGATGATGATTTCGGGACCGATGCCGCAGGGATCGCCCATGGTGATGGCGATGAGCGGTTTATCGGCCACGTTGGATTCAGTCATGTTCTCGTACCTCTGCCAGTGCCATGGTAACGTTGTCGGATTTGATCTTTTTCAACAGCAGCCTGCCGCCTCCCGAGGCGAGGATTGCGGCTGGTTCGGCAACCCCGGCGGCGCCGATTGCCGCCAGGGCATGCTGAGACGGCGGCGAGGGAACAGGCACGCCGTTCAATTCGTCACTTTCGTAGAAGACCAGCGGGAGGGCGTGCTTCGCGGCATAGGCGATCAAGCCCGGCTCGTCGCTTTTGGCCGTTGCCGAGGCAATGCAGGCTACGCTTCTCAGGGAGAGGAAAATCCTCTTCAAGTTGGCAATGACAAGCGTTTCGATCTCTTCCGCCGGCGTGCCCCGGTTGCAGCCGATTCCGAGCACCAGGTTGCGGGGACGCAGGATCAGGAGGTTGGCCGGCTGCGCCTGGGGAGGAAGGTGGCGATTGGTGACGAACAGAAAGCCCTTGGCTCTGCTTTCCAGGGCCTCGGCAAAGGTGTCGTAGAAACAGAGTTTACCGCGGCCGTGAAACCAGCAGCGGGTCAGGCCGCTGGGATCGACAACAGCGATTTCCTCATTATCCAGCAACAGCCTGTTGAGCAGTTTGACCCGGCCGATGTCGTCGATGTCCCATCCCGATTCCTTTGCCAGCAGGTCGAAGGAGGGGAGACCATTGGCATCGGTGGCAGTGGTGATGACGGCCCTGGCCCCGGTGATGAAGGCACAGCGCTCGGCAAGTTCATTGGCGCCGCCCAGGTGGCCGCAGAGCAGGGAAATGGCAAACCGGGCGGCATCATCCATCACCACCACGGCCGGGTCCTTTTCCTTTGATTCCAGGAGCGGGGCAACCATTCGTACCACGATGCCGGTGGCCATGATGAAAACAAGGCCGTCACACTCCTGCCAGAGTGAGGCGGCCAACACTTTCAGTTCCGTGGGCTCGAATGCCCGGCTGCCGCTGCCAGCCTGGCCGGCATAACGACCGGATACGTACAGCGTCCCACCGGCCACCCCTTCAGTCAGTTTTTGCCCAAGCAGGGCCCCGTTGCGGGTTATGGCGATGATGGCAAGGCGCATCTCAGGCTGGCCCTTTGTCGCGGAAGCCGTGGCTGAACTCGCTGTCGTAGAGGAGCGACTTTGCTTTAAGTCCCTCGCGCCGTACCGCCAGCACGTCCCCCACGATGATCAGTGCCTGGCGGTCGATGCCGGACTCGCGCACC
>Ga0172380_10005684_pt1 | contig 14947 bp, 13 predicted proteins | sample Leawe162metaG_FD_119747 | JGI IMG/M metagenome (GOLD analysis project Ga0172380, IMG submission 119747) | Leachate microbial communities from a municipal landfill in Southern Ontario, Canada - Leachate well 162 metaG | ecosystem: Engineered > Solid waste > Landfill > Unclassified | place...
AAGCGCAGTGGGACCTTTTGCGCGGGTTCGGTCTCCAATTGCGTGACACCTACGGGGCGGGGCTTTGCGTGAGCCTGCACCACCCAAACACGAAAGGCGACCATCGCAATGTCCACGGACACATTTTCATGACGACCCGCGTCGTGGACGCCAACGGCAATTTTTCAAAGTCGAAGATCCGCCATCTCGATGACCGGAAACTCGGCCCGGTGGAAGTGGAACGAATCCGCGAAATGTGGGAGGTGCGCTGCAATCGCGCCCTGCGAAAAGCGGGATTCTCCGAAGGGGTCAACCGGCTTTCGCTCAAGGCCCAGAAAATTGACCGGCCCGCGACTCAGCACCTTGGCCCCCAGGCATCCGCCATGAACCGCAACGGCTGCAAAGTGCGGAAGGCCGAAATCAACAAACTCATTTCTTCCGACTCCCGCCGTCTGGCGGAAATCCACGCCCAACTCCACCAACTCAAACCCCATGATCGCAAGTCCCGCAAACAGTTCGTTCAACAACAAATCCGCCACGGTGAGAAGCCCGGTCTGGAGGGAACACGCCGGTTGCATCAGTCCAAACCCGCTCGCCAAACCCACCGGGTGGCTGTGCGTGGAAAATCGGGCGATTCCCATCATGGAAATCGACCTGCTGGAAATCGTTCCCGCCCGCGGTCTGCATATCCGAACCCGGCAAGAGAGCTGGCTGATCTCCTTGCCCGAGGAGCTTCAATCGGACGAATTGCTCCGGGCCATTACTTCCGGGGAGGTCAACTGCTTATCGGGTTCCTGCGAACTCTACGAATTTTCATCCGAATCCTCGAAAACGAGCAGCAGCGACAACAGCAGGAGCGTGCTGGAATACGAATGAAGTTGTGAATGCTGGAGAAAATTTCCCGGCTACAGAGGATTTCTGGCGGACAATTGGCGGACATTTTTCGGCCACTTCCAGTCTTTTCCATCCGTTGCCTGTCCGTGCGCAAAAACTGTGGAGTTTCGGCGGAACTAGGCAGTTTTATCTGTGTAATATGCTTATTATCAACAAAAAGCCCCGACACCTTTGCGGGTTGTCAGGGCTTTGAAATTGGTTGCGGGGGTAGGATTTGAACCTACGACCTTCAGGTTATGAGCCTGACGAGCTACCGGGCTGCTCCACCCCGCGATTGAGACTGTAGCATCAGCTTGATCCGTTGGTGATGCAAGAAAAACTTCGTGGAGAAATTGCGCCGGTTGCCGGGCCGGGCGCTGAAGATTCAGACATCCTGACGCGCGAGGAAAGCAGCTGAGACGAGATTTGGCCCCGCCGTCACTTTGTCCCATGGCACGCCGCCACTGCAACTTCCCCGCACGTTTGCTCACGCCATCACCGCACGGCCTTCGCGGCCAGCGGTGGGGCGGTGTTTCAGCAAAAACATTTGTCGTCCGAGAGGTTGTTGTTGCCACAACCGGGAATTTCGCGAACATCCCCACCGTGTCGAAATCCGTTCCCATGCGTCCGAGGCTGGCCCACAAGGCCACACTTTCCTTCGCGATCGTGGCCAGCCAATACAACGCGCAGTTCACCCAGCCGCTGGTGGACAATGCCTACCGGGAACTCAACATGCTCGAACCTGGCGCGACCGTCTCCCTCGTCTCAGCCCCGGGATCGTTCGAAATTCCCCTGATAGTCCAGTCCGTGGCAGATCTGGAGCGCTACCAGGCCATCATCGCGCTCGGCCTTATTGTCCGGGGAGAAACCCCCCACGCCATGTTGATCGCCCAAAGCGTGACCACCTCCCTGCTTGATATTTCGCTGGCCCGCAGGGTCCCGGTCATTCACGGGGTCTTGCTCGTGGAAAACGAGGCACAGGCTCGAGCCCGGTGCCTCGATCAGAAATTCAACCGGGGGGTGGAAGCCGCGCGGGCCGCCGTGGCCGCCGCCCGCACGTTGCGCGACATCAAGTAAAAAGTCATGGGAGTCCGGCGAGATGCCCGCGAGGCAGCGGTCCAATACCTTTACCAGCGGGAGCTTCAGGCGGACGAAAGCGATGAGCTCCTCGAGGAATTCTACCGCCTCCGCGGCCTGAGCCCCAGCGCGAGGCGGTTTTGCGAAACGCTCCTGAAAGGGTGGGTGAACCACCGGGTGGAAATCGATGCCGCCATCCGCGAGCACGCCCGTAACTACGAGTTCTCCCGCCTCTCCGCAGTCGACAGAAACGTGCTTCGGGTCGCCTGCCAGGAACTCCTCTTCTGCGGGGACATCCCACCGGCGGTCGCCATCAACGAAGCCATCGAAATCGCCAAAAAATTCAGCACCGAGGAATCCGGAAAATTCGTCAACGGTGTCCTCGACAACATCCGCCGGACCCGCCGGAGCCCCTGATTTCATGCCGCTCGGTTTCCTGAAATCCTTCGTGCGAAAATTCGCCTCGCGTCCCGTGGACTGGGACGAGCTCGAGGAGGCGCTGGTCCGGGCGGACCTCGGCGTTCCCATGACCCTGAGGATCCTTGAAGCGTTGAGGGGCCGCGGGAACTCCGTGACCGGTGAAACCGCCGCAGAGGTGGCGAGGGAAGAAATCCTGAACGTGCTGCCGCCCGCGCTCCCGCTCCTGCGTCCCCTCCCATCGAAGCCAAAAGCCATCCTGGTGGTTGGGGTCAACGGGACGGGCAAAACAACCTCCTCCGCAAAACTGGCCCACTGGCTCAAATCCCACCGCCACTCCTGCCTTCTGGTCGCGGCCGACACTTTCCGGGCCGCCGCGATCGAACAGCTGGGAATCTGGGGGGAACGCCTCGGCATCGATGTCGTCAAAAGCCAGTATCAGGGAGACTCCGCCGCCCTCTGCTACGACGCGTGGACCAGCGCGCAGAAAAAAAACATCGAGTTCCTGGTCTGCGACACCGCCGGACGCCTCCACACCAAAAGCAACCTCATGCAGGAACTCTCCAAGGTCGCCAGAACGCTCGCCAAGCATGACGGGGATGCCCCCCACGAGAAGTGGCTCGTCGTGGACGCGACCACCGGAGCCAACGCCCTCGTGCAGGCCAAAGAATTCCACCGGTCCATCGGCCTCACCGGCCTGATCATGACCAAACTCGACGGGAGCGGCAAAGGCGGCGTGGCCGTCGCCATCCAACACGAACTCGGAATTCCCACCCGCTTTATCGGCACAGGCGAAAAGCCGGAAGATTTCGCGCCGTTCCAACGCGAGGCATTCGTCGCAAAAATCCTGTAGGCGTTCGGTGTTCAGGATTGCACGCTTTCAGGGGGGAGGCCGCATCACCGGTGTTGTCAAACCCCGCCGCCCCGGTTAGGAATGGTGGCCCCTAGGAAAAGGATGGGTGGCAGAGTGGTCGATTGCGCACGCCTGGAAAGCGTGTTTACCGAAAGGTAACGAGGGTTCGAATCCCTCCCCATCCGCTCTCTGTATCCCTGATAAATAGAGGCTTTACGAGCAGTATCCACTTTTAAACACCTGGCAGGAATTGTCAAAAAATCAGCGGAAAGGGTCAAAATTTGTCCCGGATTTGCCCCATGAATTATGGAGAGTGTTCTTGACTCTGCCGGGTTTTCCGGGTTAGACTGGCGGGACTTCTTTGCCGCTGATTTTGCGCTTCCGAGCCGATCCAAAACGATGAATTTACCGCTTGCTCATAGAAAAGTGCTGGTGGTCGATGACGAGCCTCTTGTCCGGCAGACGCTCGATTTCTGCCTCAGGGACGAATATGAAGTCATGACCGTCGCATCGGGTGAGGCGGCGCTGGAGGCCGTGCGGAAGGAGCCGTTTCCCGTCGTGATCCTCGATCTCTGCATGGAGGGGCTTTCCGGGATCGAGACGCTGAGGAAGCTGAAGGAAATCCGCGAGAACCAGAACGTGATTATTCTGACCGCCTACCAAACGATGGAGAGCGCGGTCAGCGCGTTGAATCTCGGGGCATTTTGTTACCTGACCAAGCCCTTCGAACAGGCGCAATTGAGGGAGGCGGTGGCCCGTGGAGTCGACGCCTTCAACCACCAGGTCCTGCGCGAGCGGGAAATGAAGGACCGCCTCCTGCATGTCCACGATGCGTTCTTCTCCCTCCTGTGCCATGAGTTCAATACGCCGATGAATATCGTGCTCGGGTTCTCCGATCTCCTCTCGTCCGCGATCACCGATGCCGAGCACATCTCCTGGGTGGAGGAAATCCAGAAATCCGGCACGCATCTCCATGAGATCCTGATGGAAATCGTGGATTACACGGCAGCATCCCACAATGCAGCCAGCGGAAAAAATTCCATCTTCTGCCCCAGGGATCTGCTGGCTTCTCTGGTCCCCCACTTTTCCTCCAGAAAGGTCAATCTGGTGCTGTCCGAAGGTTGTTCTCCCTCCCGGTTTGTCACGGGGCCTTCGGAATCGGTGGTTCTCATCGCCAGGAAGCTTGTCAGCATGGCCTCGCATAACGACTTGGCGGAGGTGCGCCTCGACAACTGGGTGGATGCCAGGGATTCCTCGGGGAAAGGGGTTCTGCACATCGAGGTCACCGGCACGGGACTTTCCCGGAATTGCCTTGGCCCGGACACAGTTTCCGAACTGTTGGAGCCCTATCGGTTTTCCAGCGTCGATGGGACGGGGCTGCGGATGGCTCTCGGCCTGGAACTCGCCACCAGCCGGAAGATCGCGGAATATGCGGGTGGGGAGATCGAGGTGTTTCCCGCCGAAAATGACGAGCTCGGGTTCCTGGCCAAAATCCCCGTCCGTTTCAATCCGGATTTGTAAGCCCAAATCATCACGGTCATCGGGCACCCGATCAACAAAGGCGGCAAACCAATCAGCTCTTTGCGGCCCGTTTGCGGGCTGTGGCGTCGAGGATTTTCTTTCTGAGCCGGAGTGATTTCGGGGTCACCTCGACATATTCGTCGGGCGCGATGTATTCGAGCGAGCGTTCGAGGCTCATGACGAGAGGAGGCGCGAGGGAAATCCCCTTCCCGTCTCCCTGGCTTCGCATGTTGGTGAGCTTTTTGGCCTTGCAGGGATTGACCGGCATGTCGTCCGGGCGCGCGTTTTCTCCGACGATCATCCCCTCGTAGATTTCCTCCTGGGGCCCGATGAAGAGGCGTCCGCGTTCCTGGATGGTGTCGAGGGCGTAGGCCATGCTGGTGCCGCCCTCCATCGAGACGAGGACGCCGTTGTTGCGGCTGGGGATCTCTCCTTTGTGAGGGCCGTATTCCTTGAAAAGGTGACTGGCGATGCCGTGTCCCTTGGTGACGTTGACGAGGTCGGTCTCAAAGCCGATGAGCCCGCGGGTCGGGATCGTCGCCTCCACGAGCACGCTGTGGGATTTGTGCTCCATGTTCGTGATCTCGGCCTTGCGGGAAGCGAGGGATTGAAGGATGTCACCGAGATTCTCGCTCGGAACGTCGACATACAATGTTTCCAACGGCTCCAGGGTCGGGCCGTCCCCCTCCCGCTTGAAGATCACCTCGGGGCGGGAAACCAGGATTTCAAAACCCTCCCGGCGCATCTGTTCGACCAAAATGGCGATCTGCATTTCCCCGCGGGCTTTCACGTCGAAATGCCCGGCGACCTCGGTGTCGCTCACCATGATGGAAACATTCGTCCGGGTTTCCTTGATCAGGCGGTCGCGGATCTGCCGGGCGGTCAGGAGCTTGCCCTCGCGCCCGGCAAGCGGGGAATCGTTCACGCAAATTTTCATCGCGATCGTCGGCGGGTCGATGTCCACAAAATGCAGCGCCTCGCGGTCCTCGGTGTCCGTCAGAGTCTCGCCGATGAAGACATCCTCGAAACCGGTGAGTCCGATGATGTCACCGGAGAACGCCTCTTCGATCTGGACTTTTTCGAGCCCCTCATGGCCGAAAAGCGCCGTGACTTTGCCGCGTTCCTTGCGCCCGTCGGCATGGATGCAGACGATGCTCTGGCCGACCTTCACCGAACCGCTGATGATGCGTCCGTAGGCGATGCGCCCGAGGTAATCGCTGTAGTCGAGGTTCGACACCAGCATCTGGAAAAATCCTGCATCCGAGGCTTTCGGGGCCGGGATGTGCCAGGCGATCGCCTCGTAGAGCGGGGTCATGGTATCGCTGGGATCAACGAGTTCGCGCTTGGCGTATCCATCCCTGGCGCTCGCATAAACGTGCGGAAAATCGAGCTGCTCGTCGCTGGCGTTGAGTTCGATGAAAAGCTCGAAGACCATGTCCAGAACCTTGTGCGGGCGCGCATTTTCCCGGTCGATCTTGTTGATGACGACGATCGGCTTGAGGCCGTTCTCCATGGCCTTGCGGAGCACGAACTTCGTCTGGGCCTGCGGGCCGTCGTGGGCATCGACCACGAGCAGGACGCCGTCCACCATCTTCATGATGCGCTCGACTTCGCCGCCGAAATCCGCGTGGCCGGGGGTATCCACGAGGTTGACGTGGTAGCCGTTCCAGCGAAACGCGGCATTCTTGGCGCGGATCGTGATCCCTTTTTCCTTCTCCAGGTCCATGGAATCCATCATGCGGATTTCGGTTTTTTGGTTCGCCCGGAATGTTCCCGCCTGCTTGAGAAGCTGGTCGACAAGCGTGGTCTTCCCGTGGTCGACGTGGGCGATGATGGCAATGTTGCGAATTTTATCCATAGAGTCAGCCGCTGGTAGGCGGGGCCGGACTATGCGGAGGCAAATGCCGCCTGTCAACCTGCCGTCGCTTTCTTTTCCATCCGACCTGATGCAACGGATTCCTGTTGAACCGGAACCCAAGCCTGCAAGACTGGCCGGATGAACAGAAAAACTCTTCTGGATATTCTGGCGACCCCCTCTCCCTCCGGATGGGAAAAAGCCGGGCAGTCAAAGTGGATGGGCTTGGTCCGAAAGGTCTCCGACCGGGTCAAGACGGACGCCTACGGCAATGCCTGGGCCGAGCTGGAGGGGACATCGAAATCCGCCCCCCGCGTGATGCTGGAGGCGCATTCCGATGAAATCGGCTTCATCGTGCGCCATATCGACGAAAAGGGCTTCCTCTCAATCGGCCCCATCGGCGGCTCCGACAAAACCCTCGTGGCCGCCCGGCGCATCACGATTTTCGGATCGATGGGCCAGGTTCCGGGCATCATCGGAAACACGGCGATCCACCTGAGAGACACGGCGAAGGACAAGGTTCTGGATTGGAAAGACCATTTCGTCGACATCGGGGCCCGCTCCGCCGAAGAAGTCACCAAACTGGGCATCCGGGTGGGGAATCCGGCGGTCTTTGATTCGGCATCCACGGGATTTCACGGGGACCATATCGTCGGACGCGCGCTGGACAACCGGATCGGCGGCTTCATCCTGGCGCTCACACTCGACAGGCTTCACTCGATGAAGAAAAGACCGCGCGCGACAACGCTCGCCGTAAACTGCGTCCAGGAGGAAATCGGCAGCCACGGCGCGAAAATGGCCGCCCACCGTCTCGCTCCCTCGTCCGCCATGATTTTTGATGTCACCCACGCCACCGACACCCCGGGCATCCAGGCCAGGGAACACGGGCGCGTGGAACTCGGAAAAGGCCCGACCCTCTCGCACGGGGCCGCCAACCATCCGCTGGTTGTCGAGCGGCTGATCGACGTCGCCGCCAAAGAAAAAATCCCGCTCCAGCACGAGGCGATCTCCCGCTCCACGAGAACCGATGCCGATGTCATCTATACGGCGCTGGACGGGATCCCCTGCGCCCTGATCTCGATCCCGCTGAGATACATGCACTCCCCGGTGGAGATGGTTTCCATGAAGGACGTCGAATCGGCTGCGCGGCTGGCCGCCGGATTCGTCGCCGGACTGTCCGACAAGGACACGTTCCGCGTCCACGGATGAGACGCCTTCCTGACGTGGCATGGGCATCTTGCCCCTGCGTAAAAACAGTCGGTCAAAACATGGGAAGGATGCCGGTGCCATGTCGCAACATGTTCGGGAAATCTTGCGGCTGCCTCTCCGGCCTGATTTCCTGAGGAACAGCATGTCCGAGGTTTACACCGCCGATGATCTGATTTCAGGAGGCAAGGTTTTTGCGGATCTGAATCCCCCCGCCCGGCTGGGTGTTTTCGGCGACCCGGTCGCGCATTCGAAATCCCCCGTTTTTCACAACGCCGCTCTCCGGGCGGCGGGCATCGACATGGGCTATGTTCGGATCCATGTTCCTGTGGAAAAAGCGCAGGCGGCATTCCATGCACTCCCGAAAGCCGGATTTTTGGGGGCCAATGTGACGATCCCGCACAAGGCCGCCGCGCTCGCGGCCGTGGACGAGGCCGATGACTACGCGCGCCGCTCCGGCAGCGTGAATACGGTCGTCGTCCATGGAGACCGGCTTCTGGGTTTCAACACCGACGGGCCCGGACTCGTGCGCGCGATCCGCGAGGAATTTGGCGTGGACCTTCACGATCTGCGGGTCGTGCTCCTGGGGGCGGGCGGAGGGGCCGGACGGGCCATCGCCGTCCAATGCGCGATGGAATCCTGCGAGCGGCTGGTCTTGGTGAACCGGACACTCGAAAAAGCGCAGGCGCTCACCGCCGAGCTCGCTTCCGCATTCCGGACAGACCACCTCGTGGGACCGGTCGACCGGATCCAGGCGATCCCGTTTGACGAACCGGCGCTGCGCCTGCAGCTCGCCCACGCGGATCTTGTCATCAATGCCACATCGGTCGGGATGCGGCGCACCGACCCCCCTTTGATTCCCTCCGCGCTGATCACGCCGAACCTCATGGTTTACGACACGGTTTACGCCTCGGGCAAATCGCGCCTGCTGGAAGACGCCGCCGGTGCGGGGGCGCGATGCGCGAACGGCCTCGGCATGCTGCTCCACCAGGGCGCGCTTTCCTTCGAGATTTGGTTCAACCGCACCGCACCGCTGGAAACCATGCGGCAGGCCCTCGCATCGCTCCCATGATCATCTCCATCGCCAGCACGCAATTTGTTTTTCTCGCCCTGGGCATGCTCGCCCTGAACGTCCTCCTCAAAGCCGGCGGCTACGCCCCCAACGTGGCGGGAACATTCCCGCCGCTGGCCCTGACGCTCGCCCACCAGGGCCTGTGGCTGTTCTGCGTGCCGCTCGCGTGGATCGCTTTCGCGACGGCCTGCGCGCATTTCAAGAATGCCGTGCTGAACGACAAACTCGCGCGGGCGACCGGGGTCGCGATCTCCTCCGCGATCTTTGTCGTCTACGTCTACGCGGGTTCGCGGTTTTTCTGACTCCGGAGAACGCAGATCCCGCTGCGTTCCATGTTTTTCGAGACGCAGCGGGAGCCGCCCCCAATCGGCTACTTCGCGGGCAGGCGGGCCTTGAATTCCGGGCGGTAGAACCAGTCCGACCAATAGCTCCAGCCCGCCTTCGTCATCTCCACCGGCGAGTCGATCCAGCCGCCTTTGCCATCCGGGCGACAGATTCGGTAGGAGTTTTTCCACATGACGGAGGTTCCCTGCGGGACATAGAGGAAGAGGTAGGGCTGGTCGCGGTAGATGATGTCCTGCATCCGTCCGGCCATGGACATGATTTTGTCGCGGTTGTATTCCTGCCGGATCGACTGGAGCAGCCTGTCCACCTCGGGGTTCTTGTAGCCGACGACGTTCAACTGCTCGGGGTTGGTTTGCGAAGAATGCCAGATCTGGAATTGGTCGTAGTCGTTTCCGAGCACCCAGCCCAAAACCATGGCATCGAAATCGCCCTTGTTCACATGGTTCTTGAGAAAGACCGCCCACTCGTAGAGTTCGACTTTGACCTCGATGCCGATCTTCCGGAATCCATCCTGCGCGAGAGTGGCGATGTCGCGGCGGATTTCGTTGCCATTGTTGGTGATGAGGGTGAACGAAAATCTCGTGCCATCTTTCACGCGGATGCCGTCCGGCCCGGGGACCCATCCCGCAGCGTCGAGCAGCGCGCGGGCCTTGTCGGGATCGTAGGTGAACGGGATCACCTCCGGGTTGAAAAACCACATCTGCGGTGTAAAGATCCCGGTGCTCTGGAGGCCGTGGCCGTAGAGGATGTATTTCACCATGTCAGGGACATCCACGGCATGCGCCATCGCCTGGCGGACGCGCTGGTCCTTGAAGAGCGGGCGGTTCAGGTTCCAGCCGATGTAGGTGTAGGAACCGGATGGCGACGAGAACACGTCGAAGCGCGGATCTTTTTCAAATGTGGAAACGGTCCAGGGCTCCGCCGCCCAGAAATCCACCTGCCGGGTTTCGAACGCCAGCCGCAGAGAGAGCTGGTCGGGAAGCGAACGGAAGACCATGCCATCGAGCCACGGGCCGGGGGAATCGAAGTAGTCCGGGTTCCGCACCACACGGATAAACTCGTTGGTCCTCCACTCGCCGAACCGGAAGGGGCCGGTGCCGACGGGAGCGCGGTTGAAATTCGAGGTCCACCAACCGGGGGATTTGCCTTCGAGGATGTGGGCGGGGAGGATCGACATCATCCAGCTCGTGAGAGCGGGGGAAAACGGTTTGCGGTAGGTGACCCGGACGGTCCGGAGACCCGGAGTCTCGATCTTTTGAATGAGATCGAAGTCGGGTTTCCTCGGCGAGGCGAACGCATCGTCCATGATCGACTCGTAGGTGAACGCCACATCGCGCGAGGTGAACGGCTTCCCGTCGTGCCAGCGGACGCGATCCCGGAGCGCGAACACGACGAGCGGCTCGGCAAGAAACGGGACGGCATCGCCCACCGTCACTTCCCCGCCTCCATGTCCGGAAAGCCAGGCCTCGATTTCGCTTTTCACCTCCGGCGCGGCGGTCAGTTCGAATGCTCCGCCGGATTCCACCCAATCCCTCACGACGCGGGCCGCCGGATTTTCGTCCCGGAAAGATTTCAGAACCGCTTTGGCATTCTCCTTGACCTGCACCCGGACCGTGACGAGCGGCTGGAGGGATTCAAGAGGCAGGCGGGAAAAGATGGCCTCGGACGCGCTCATTCCGGGCTCGGTAAACGAAAGCAGGAGAAAATTCCCCTCCAGTCGCGCCGCTTCGAGCCGCCAGCCCTCCCATTCCGCCCTCCAGGACTCCACCATTTTCAGGGCCGCCGACGACGAGGCGGAATTCTTGAAAACCACCGTGGTCGTCTGGCTGAGGGTCCATGATTTTGCAAGGTCCCCGACGATTTCGAGATTCTCGTCGTATTTCAGCAGGCCGTTGAAGATCGTCGCGAAAACCTGCGAAGCCGCCGAGTCGGCCTGCTGGATGGGATTCAGCGAAGACGGCTCGCCGAGAACCCCGATCGACATCTCATTTTTTTTCCCGGTCGAGAGGAAGGCGGAGTTCAGGAAACTTGCGGCGATCAGGACCAGGAGGAGGACCGGCAGACCGTAGATGAAGTATCGGGCGACGCGCATGGCGATAAGCGCTCAGGAATTTTTCCCGCCTCCAGCAAGGCGTCAAGCGGGATTTAGTCGGACTCGAACTGGCTCATGAGCCGGAGGAGGCGGGAGCGGTCCTCGATCTGGGCGGCATCGACGGTCTTGAGACGCTCCAGGCTGAAGGCCTCGACGTTGAAGCTGGCGAGGACGGTGCCGAAGACCACCGCGCGACGGAGGGATCCAAAATTCACGGGCCCCGAATCGTTCTCGCGGGCAAGCACCCCGGCCAGGCCGCCGGCAAACGTGTCGCCGGCCCCGGTCGGATCGCGGATGTCTTCCAGCGGGTAGGCCGGGCAGCTGAAAAACTCGCCGCTTGCGCCGAAGAGGAGACACCCGTGCTCTCCCTTTTTGATCGCGACGTATTTCGGACCGAGCGCGAGAATGGATTTGGCGGCCTTGACGAGATTCGTCTGGTTGGTGAGCTGCCGGGCCTCGCCGTCGTTGAGGATCAGCATGTCCACCCGCCCCAGGAGACGGATGAGGGATTCTTTTGCGATGTTGATCCACAGGTCCATCGTGTCCGCAACGACGAAGCGGGGCTTCAGGACCTGGTCCAGAACGTGGTGCTGGAGGTCGGGGGCGATGTTCGCGAGGAGAACAAACGGCGTGGATTTGTAATTCGCGGGAAGCGTTGGCGTGAAATGCTCGAAGACGTTCAGTTCCACCGAGCGGGTCTCGCGCGTGTTCATGTCCCACATGTATTCGCCCGACCAGCGGAAGGTCTTTCCGGGGACGGTCTGGAGGCCCTCCAGATCGATCCGGCGGCTGCGGAGGAGGTCGATGTGGTCTTTGGGGAAATCCTCGCCGACAATGCCGACGAGGTTGACCGGGCTGAAATACGAAGCTGCGACGGCGGCATAGGACGCCGAGCCGCCGAGGAGACCGGGATGCTCCTCGACCGGGGTCTTGATGTCATCCAGCGCGATGGAACCGACGATGAGGACGGACATGTGGTTGCCTCTCAGATCGTCTTGCAGAACTCTTCGATCCGGTCGAGGCCGGTCTTGATGATGTCGAGGCTCGTCGCGTAGCTGAGACGGACGGTCCGGTCATCGCCGAACGCCACTCCCGGCACCAGCGCGACATTCGCCTTGCTGAGCAGGCGGTCGGCAAAATTCTGGGACTTCAGGCCGAACGAGCTCACGTTCGCCAGGACATAGAATGCGCCGAGCGGACGCACCGCCTTGATGCCGGAGATGGCGTTCAGGCGCTCGAACATGTATTGGCGGCGGATATCGAACTCCTCGCGCATGTCGGTGACGCACTGCTGGTCGCCGGTCAAAGCGGCTAGGCCGCCGTATTGCGCGAACGAACACGGGTTCGACGTCATGTGGCTCTGCATCGAGTCGATGGCTTTGGCGATCGGTTCCGGCGCCCCGAGATAACCGAGCCTCCAGCCGGTCATCGCGTAGGCCTTGCTGAAGCCGTTGACGGTGATCGTGAGGTCGTAGGCTTCGGGGGTGAGCGACGCGATGCTCACATGCTCCGCCCCGTCGTAGGTCAGCTTCTCGTAGATTTCGTCGGAAAGGATGTAGATATCCTCCTCGGCAGCCACCTCGGAAATGGCCCGCAGCTCCTCACGGGTGTAAACGGAACCGGTCGGGTTGCCGGGCGAATTGATGATGACCATTTTCGTGCACGGGGTCATCGCATTTTCAAACTCCTCCGCGGTCATCTTCCAGTCGTTTTCCTCTTTGGTCTGGACGATCACGGGCACGCCGCCGGCGATGCGGACCATCTCCGGGTAGCTGAGCCAGAAAGGCGCGGGAATCACCACCTCGTCTCCGGGGTTCACCGCCGCGGCGATCGCGTTGAAACAGGCCTGCTTCGCCCCGTTGCTGACGATGATCTGGCCGGGCTTGTATTCGAGCTTGTTGTCCGTGGCAAATTTCCTGGAGATCGCCTGGCGGAGTTCGGGGATGCCGGAGCTTGGGGTGTATTTCGTGTGCCCGTCCTTGAGGGCGGCGATGGCGGCGGCCTTGATATGCTCGGGCGTGTCCAAGTCGGGTTCTCCGGCTCCGAATCCGCAAACATCAACGCCTTCGGCCTTGAGGGCCTTGGCTTTGCTGTCGATGGCAAGGGTGAGTGACGGGGTGAGTTCGGTGAGTCGGGACGCAATTTCCATAATGTAGAGAAGGTTGGTATTTAGACGCGCACGCCGTGCGCTTCAAGCAGCGGTTTCAAATTGTTTTCGGCGACCCGGATGATCTCCATCTCGCGGCGCGCGTTCTCCGGGGAGTCCGACGCGTGTGCCGCGTTGATCATGACGGTTTGGCCGAATTCTTTCCGGATCGATCCGGGGGGGGCTTTCGAGGGATCGGTCGGGCCGAGCACCTCCCGGATTTTTGCGATGGCATCGATCCCGCGGTAAACGAGGGCCACGCATTTCTCCGTTCCCGGAACATCGCGTCGGTCGGGGGGGCACTGGGCCGGGCGGGAGCCCGCCATGAATTGCACGATCGACTCCCAGTGGGCGCGGCCGGCGATTGGGCCGAGGAGTTCGCCCATCGAGGACTCGGTGGCGGCATCGAGCGGCACGCCGAGTTCCTCCTCGACAACAAGCCTCGCCCGCTTGCCGCTCGGCTCCCGCATTTTGTCGAGCAGGACACCGAGGACCGGGCCGTAAAAAACCTCCGCCTCCGCCACGCTCATATGGTGGACCTTGAAACCGATGATCGAGAGCCCGCTTCTGGAAAACGTGTCGATGACGCCGCCCGGACGGGCGTTCGGGAAACGGAAGTTGTCGGGCTTGATCAGGACGAGCGTCGTCTCGACGTTCTCGCCGGCCGGGAAAATCACGCTGTCTTCGAGAACTCCTCCTTCGGAGTCGGAATGCTTCGCCCACAGGGCCAGGTGGGCGGATGCGGCGGCGGAATCCGGTGCCGCAAGCACGGCCGGTTCGAAATAGACCACCTTCCCATCCTCCACGATGCAGTCGCCATAGGTGTCGCGGATCGTTTCCCCCCTGGGCCGGTCCGCGACGATGTGGCCGGTGACGGCCCGGGTTTTCAAAACGGCGTCCTCGCCGCGAAGGACCAGAAGAAGAACCCTCGGAGGGGTCCCATCGGGGGCGGTCACGAAATTCTTGCGAACATATGTCCGGATCAATTCCTGGACGGCCTCGTGTTTCGGGTCCGGTTCGCCGGCGGCCATGTCTGCGTAGGCATCCGCGAGTTCCTTTCCCGGAGAAAACATCCTGCCCCCCACCAGTTCCAATCCCGTCCTTGCCAACAGGCGGGAAATGATTCCGCCCGTCCGCGACTTGCGCAGGGAATAAGGTGTGAGGAGAACGTAGGAAAGCTCGTCGGCCATGAATTTATTCTGGACCGCCCGCGACAAGGCGGACCGGTCTCGGGCAGTCGGGGAGCCTACCGGGGGCACACGCGGCCCGTCAACTGGGATTTTTTCGCATGTCGGCGGCGGGGCACCCAAATCCGCGGGTAAGGGAAGAAATGAGAGGAGAGCGGATCGACGACATGTCGATGACGCGGGAGGGCGAAGCTCCGTCCCGGGAGGGCGAAGCTCCGTCTGAGCCGTAATTAATGGGCTCACACACCACCGGCAGCCGGGAGGCTGCGGGGAAGCCTGCCGCAGGCAGCCCGTCAGGGCATGACCTGCTGGGAAGCGGGCATG
>Ga0172380_10005685_pt1 | contig 14947 bp, 14 predicted proteins | sample Leawe162metaG_FD_119747 | JGI IMG/M metagenome (GOLD analysis project Ga0172380, IMG submission 119747) | Leachate microbial communities from a municipal landfill in Southern Ontario, Canada - Leachate well 162 metaG | ecosystem: Engineered > Solid waste > Landfill > Unclassified | place...
GTATCTCTTGCTCTTATAACTAAATAAATCTCTTCTCTGTGCCCTCCGTGATTATCTCTGTGTTCTCTGTGATAAAAGCTCTTGCTCTTAGTAATAAATTAATTTTTCTCTGCGCTCTCTGTGCGCGAGTCGCAGATTCGACGTGGCGAATGGTAAAATCTTTTCTTTATTTGTCGCTCTGTGGTAAAATTTATTTCTTGCTTGTAGCTTTTAATATTTCGTATTTATAAACTTAAATATTTTAATTCCTCCCCCTCTGCACTTCCTTATACCTTCTACATTGCACTAAATGGTCATTCACCATCCCCGCCGCCTGCATAAACGCATAACAAATCGTCGAACCGACAAACTTAAACCCTCTCTTCAGCAAATCTTTGCTCATCGCATCCGACTCTTTCGTCTTTGCAGGAATTTCTTTTAGAGTTTTCCATTTATTTACAATCGTTTTACCGCCCGTAAACTGCCATATGTATTTGTCAAAACTTCCGAACTCTTTTTGTACTTCCAGAAATGCCTTCGCATTCGTTATCGTTGCTCGTATCTTTAACCTGTTTCTTATAATTCCCGCATCATTCATCAATGACTCATATTTCTTTTCATCGTATCTTGAAATTTTCTTTGCATCAAAATTATTAAATGCCTTCTTGAAATTTTCCCTCTTGTTGATTATCGTATTCCAGCTTAGCCCTGCTTGAAATGCATCTAATATTATGAACTCAAATAGCTTTCTGTCATCATGTAGCGGAACACCCCATTCTTCGTCATGATATTTTACCATGAGCGGATTTTTTCCCGTCCATTCACAGTCTTTATTTTCTTTCTTCATATTTATAAAATTATTTTTTAATTAGTAAAAACACAGTTCTTATACTATCAATTAAACAAATTTCACTTTTTTTCTATAGTTGGCTCTCAGTTGGCTCTTAAATAGCTCTAAGTCTGCTCCCGGGTCCCTCTTCAAAAGTTTCAGCCTCAAACTCTCTGAATTCGCACTTTCTCTAAAATTCAAAATTAAAACGCAGTGTCTATACTCCGAAATTCTTTATTCTGTTGCAATTTATCTTCATTCGCTTCGAAGAAAAATCCGTCCGGGTAAATCCCCCCGTCTATTCTATAACTGCAAGGTGAACTTCGTTTTTTGCCATAACAATCTCAGTATATTTTCTCCTGCCCTTTAACCGAAGTGATAAATAAAATTAATGTAAAAAAGTATCTGATGTTTTTATCATAATTATGTAATACGCATTCTAATTCCAAAAAGTTAAACAATATATAAAATTCCTTCCTAATATTAATTGCTAAATGAAAACCCCGAAGGACTATTTGCCGCGAGCAGGGGTTTAATGTAAATAACCCCTTGCACTACTGTTTTTCTTAAGTCAACAACTCTTTAAAAAACCCCGAAGGGGTTTAATGTAAATAACCCCTTGCACTACTGTTTTTCTTAAGTCAACAACTCTTTAAAAAACCCCGAAGGGGTTTAATGTGAATAACCCCCGGCGAAGCCGGGGGCATAAGAAAATAAAAGTCCAACCCCGAAGGGGTTGAATATAAAATGAAAATGAAATAATTTACAACATAAAACACATACACTAATGAGCAGCTACAGACAAATCCTATATCATATTGTATTCGGTACAAAAGAACGCCAAAAAACAATAACTGATGAGTACTCATCAGAGCTCTATAAATATATCTGGGGTATAGTTAAAAACCACGACTGCCATCTTTATCGCATCAATGGTGCAGAGGAACATATTCATTTACTCTGCGACCTGCACCCTTCAATTTCTTTAGAGAACCTAATCAAGGATATAAAGGTCGCAAGCTCATTATGGCTTAAAAAGAATCCCGGCTTTAAAGGCATTAAAGGATGGGCAGAAGGATATGCAGCAATAACTATATCTATCAAGGAAAAAGATATCGTTGTAGAATACATAAAAAATCAGAAAGAACACCATAAGAAGGTAAATTTCTTTGATGAGTATAAAAAGTTTCTTATTGATAATGGAATAGAGTTTGATGAGAAATATCTTATAAAGTAAATGTTCGTTCAACCCTTTCAGGGTTGTTCTATTTGTGTTTTTACTCCTGACTTCGTCGTGAGTTATTCATATTAAACCTCTTCGAGTTTAAAAAATATCTTTTCTTAAATTCAAATTCATCTTCTTTTCCCTAATCCGTGTACATCCGTACCATCCGTGAAAATCCGTGTTCTATTTCACTTCTGTTTTTCGTCTGTTTTCCTTCTTTTCTTTAAGGTTAATTGTCCCTTTCTGTCATTCCTATTTGAATTTAAATTCATGGCAATAAGTTGTAATTTATAAGATGAACAAATTATTTCTATACAACACTTTCTCACGCAGCAAAGAAGAGTTTATTCCTATCGAAAAAGGTAAAGCCGGAATGTATTGCTGCGGGCCGACTGTCTATAACTTTGCTCACATCGGCAATCTCAGGGCTTACTTTTTTGAGGATATCCTCAAAAGAGTTCTTCACTACAACGGTTATGACGTCAATCACGTTATGAACATTACCGATGTCGGTCACCTTATCTCTGATGATGATGAAGGCGAAGACAAGATGGAAAAGGGCTCAGCACGCGAGGGAAAGACTGTATGGGAAATAGCAGAGTTTTACGCAGAAGCTTTTAAGAAAGATATTGAACTGCTCAACATTCTTCCTCCTACCGTTTACTGCAAAGCAACCGATTATATAAAAGAACAAATTGACATGGTTGAATGCCTCGATAAAAAAGGATATACATACACTACCGGCGACGGTGTTTACTTTGATACAAGTAAGTTTCCGGATTACGGTAAGATGGCTCTGCTCGATGTTGAAGGTCTCGAAGAAGGAAGAAGAATTGCATTCTCCGATGAAAAGAAAAGCAAGACTGACTTTGCTCTTTGGAAATTCTCTCCAAAAGACAGTAAACGCCAGATGGAATGGAAGTCACCTTTTGGCATAGGCTTTCCCGGCTGGCATATCGAGTGTTCTGCAATGAGCATTAAGTTTCTCGGAAAGCATTTTGATATTCACTGCGGAGGCGTTGACCATATTCCAATCCACCACACAAATGAAATTGCACAGTCAGAAGCATGCACAGGTGAAAAGTTCGTGAACTACTGGCTGCACGGCGAGTTCTTGATTGAAGAAAAAGGAAAGATGTCTAAGTCGGCAGGGGAATTTCTTAGACTCCCTACGCTAATTGAAAAAGGTTATTCCTCCCTCGACTACAGGTACTTCCTTCTGATGACTCACTACAGGAAGAAAATAAAATTCTCATTCGAAAATCTTGACGCCGCACGCAACGGTTTCCAGAACCTTAAGAATAAGATTAAAGAAGTTAAAGCAAATACTAAAAATTCAGAAAGCACTGCTAATTCCGAAAATGTTCTGAATTATAAAGAAAGATTCACAGAAAGCATTAACGACGACCTGAATATATCCGAAGGTCTTGCGTTAACATGGGAGGTCCTGAAAGACGACAAGCTAAATCCTGATGAGAAAATATATCTCGTTAACGACTTCAATAAAATACTCGGACTCGATCTGGATAAACTTGAAGCAGATACCGGCGACGATTTTCCCGCAGAGATAATTGATCTGGCTAAAAAGCGCAAGGAAGCAAAAGCAAACAAAGACTTCAAACTTGCCGATGAAATCCGCCAGAAGATTAAAGACCTTGGATACGAACTGCTCGATAAAAAAGGCGGTGAATTTGATATTAAAAAGATATAGTCATCATGGCAAAAGCTAAGAACGAAGGAACAAAATATACTGTCTCTTACAAATCATTTAAAAGCAAAGTCTTAAAATCTTTGCCCCCGGCAATGCTTTTGTTTCTTTCTGAAAAGGTTCTCATTAAAGAAATCATATCAGACCTGGCAAGCGAATTTATCGGAAAGAAATACAACCCCAAAGAAAACCTCAAGACTTTTTTCTCCGATGAAACCTCAATCGAGGAGGTCATTAACGAATGCTCAAACCTGAGTTTTCTTTCCGAAAAGAAAATCATCATCTACAGGATAGTCAAGAAAACAGGCACAAGGGGTTTGCAAAAGGATGCAAAAGCTGGTTTCCTTAATTACCTCAAAAATCCGAACCCCGATAATTTGCTTATTCTTCTTAATACGGAGAAAGAGTTTACCTTCTCAAACTTTGAAGAATTTGAAAATACAGGAATACAGATTTATGTTGTATCAAATGATACTCAGCAGGAACTGCTCGACTGGTGCCGCGATAAGCTTAAAGGATACGAGGTTGATGAAGATGCACTCATTCACCTTCTTCAGTTTGTTAATCCTTCTTACGACGAGATTTCCACTGAAATAGAAAAGCTCAAAACTTACTGTATGGATTCGGAAAAAATCACTATAAACGACGTTAATCTCTGCGTTGGTATGACGAAAGATTTTACTGAATACAACCTTTTCGAAGCAATCCTTAACCGCAACTTTGAAAAAGCTATCGAAATTTATGACAATATGAGCGGAAAGCAGACCGATTCCTCTAAAGAAGTCGAGCTGAGGTTTGTCGCTTTCATGAATAACCTGTTTATCAACATCCATAAACTTCAGGACCCCGTTTTAAAGAATATGACCGAAGGTTTTGACCTTTATAGAGCCCTGAAATTGTACAAAGATGGTCCAAAAATGTATAATTTGTATAAAAACTACATGTCAGGCGTGAATGAACTTAAAATTCAAAGGGCTTTTGATTATATTTATCAAACGGATAAAACCTTAAAATATACGGAGAAAGATAAAAGACTGGTTATTAACAATCTTATTCATAACCTTGTAAATCTTTAATATATTAGGAACAAAATATCATAAACTTAAGTAAAATATTATATATTGCCGGAATACAGGAGTAATACCGACGAAGAACTTATTCTGATGTTTCAAAATGATGATGTCGAAGCGTTCAATGAAATTGTATTCAGGTATAAGAATAAAGTTGTAAACTTTCTTTACAGATATACGGGCAACAGGGAAGAGGCTGAAGACCTCGCCCAGGATACTTTTATTAAGGTGTTCCGCTCGAAGCATCTGTATAAAGAGATTGCGAAGTTTTCAACCTGGTTCTATACTATTGCGGTTAATACCGCGAAAACAAACGCTAAGAAGAAAAGCAGAATGAGTACAATGTCTTTAAGCGATTACGACCCCGAGAACGAAAAGGACTACGAACTCAAAGATCCCGGATTCACTCCTGAAGAAACCGCAAACGCAGGTATTGAGAATTATTATATTCAGAAGGCTATAAATTCGCTCGATGAAGATTTTAAGAAAATTATCATCCTGAGAGATATTGAAGATCTTGATTATGAAGAAATTGTGAAAATAACAGGTCTGCCCATGGGTACAGTGAAATCAAGAATTAACCGCGGAAGAGAAAAATTAAAGAAAATTTTAAGCGATATTTATCCTTACAATGAAAAGTGAATAACGACGAACAACATATTGACCTGAGAGAAAAACTACTCAAACTTCCCCGCATGAAAGCGCGCGGCGGATTTGAGAATGAACTCTTAAGGAGGATTAATCTGCTTGAACCTGTTTCCGTAAAGTCTGAACCCGGCAAAAGTAGTCTTTGGGAAATGCTCTTCGGCAAAAAATCCCTCGCATGGACAATCCCGGCTGTATCTCTTGCTGTTATCGGAATTGTTGTACTTTCGGTTTTTTTACCAATGTATAAAACCGATGACATGACAAAGCAGACATCAGAATTATCCTCAGGAAAAGATAAACTTCCTGTTACTTCTGGTACGCTGCCAAATGAAACCACCGGAAGCAGTATCCCGGGCAAGGATATAGTTAACGACCTTGATATCGGAAAGTCGCCAAGCCCTGAAAAGAAAGACGAAATTAATAAAGGCTATAACGAAACCTTTGTTCCGCGTTCTACAAAAACAGAATTTCCTTCAAATACTAATGTAATCGATTCCAGAAAAGAAACTACTCCTCCCGAAAAAGGAACCGAAGTCAGCAAAAATCTGACTCCTCCTGTCGAAATAGATAAAGCCGTGGAGAAGCCTGTCATTAAAGAAGAATCACGCATTGAAAATAATAACAAAGGTATTGAGCCCGATAAAAAGATTTCCGCCCCTTTGATAAAGGATAACGAAAAGATTACATTCGATGTTGACAGAAACACAGGGATAAAAGCAAAAGAAGACGTAAAGAAAAAGCTGGCAAAGAATTTAACAAAAGAAATCCTTGAAAACCTTAAGCAGAAAATTATTGATAATTAACCTACTATAATGTACACAGCTCGGATATTGATAACCTTAAGAAAAACCATTCTCGACCCTCAGGGCAAAGCAGTTGAACATTCACTCAAATCACTCGGATACGGTAATATAGTCGATACGCGTATCGGTAAATATGTTGAACTGAAAATTGATACCGCCGATGAGCTATCCGCAAAGTCTGTAGCAGAAGAGGCATGCAAGAAACTTCTTGCCAATCCTGTTATGGAAGACTATTCCTTTGAGATTGTAAAAGTCGGAGCGTAAATGGCAAAAGCAAAAGTTGGCGTTGTTGTTTTCCCCGGTTCAAACTGTGACCATGACGCGTACTATGCCTTTAAGGATATAGTCGGCGCCGATACTAAATTCCTCTGGCATAAAGAAGGAAATATAGGCGACAGAAATATCATAGTTCTCCCGGGCGGATTTTCTTACGGCGATTATCTCCGCTGCGGTGCAATCTCCCGCTTCTCATCCATTATGCAGGATATCGTTAGGTTCGCTGACAAAGGAGGAATCGTAATCGGCATCTGCAACGGATTCCAGATTCTTTGTGAATCGGGATTACTTCCCGGCGCGCTTCTCAGAAACGAAAACCTGAAGTTTATCTGCAAAACTGTATCCTTGAAAGTGGTAAATAATAAGAGTATTTTTACTTATAAGTACGATGTAAAAGAAAATATCGATATTCCCATCGCTCACGGCGAAGGAAATTATTTCTGCAGCGAGGAAACACTTACTGAGCTGATAGGGAACAATCAGATATTGTTTACGTACAATGAAAACCCGAATGGTTCTGTCTATAACATCGCGGGAATTCAAAACCTTAACAGAAATGTTATGGGTATGATGCCTCATCCTGAAAGGGCTTCCGACCCCAAAGTCGGAGGAACAGACGGATTGAGACTTCTGCAGGGAATTGCAGAAAGCGTAATTTAAAAATTAAAAACGGAGTATAAAATGTTCGGTCTCGGAACACCTGAAATAATTCTTATAATCGTAGTGGTTCTTGTTCTCTTTGGAGCAAAGAAAATTCCTGAGCTTATGCAGGGAATCGGAAAAGGCGTAAAGGAATTTAAAAAAGCGACAACCGATATAGAAAAAGATATCACAGAAGCTTCTAAAACTGAAGTTAAAACCGAAAAGAAAAGCGAATAGTCTTTTCAGCTCAGTACATGCAGCAGGAAAACCTCACAAGCGAAGAAAGATTAATGGCAATGCTTTCGCATCTGTCGCTCCTTTTCGGCGGAATTGTACTTCCAATAATCTTCTGGGCAACCCAGAAAGATAAATCACGCTTCATTAGATATCACGCTCTCCAGTCAATATTTTTTCAGATTGCTTATGTCGTTATACTCGTTATTCTCATCGTCGCATTAGCATTATTTGCAATTTTCTTCGGTGTCGGTCTCGGAATACTGACTGCTAGTGCCTCCTCCGACCCTGGAACATTTCCCATACTGATTGTTTTGTTCGTGGTACTTTTTTACGCCGCAATTATCATCTCCGCCTTTGGACTTATGGGATACTCAATATTCCTTGCAGTAAAATCGTATCAGGGCTCTTACATAAAAGTCCCCATAATCGGCAGCATCATCTACAAAAAAGTTTACACCCCCTGAACCCAATTTTTTGTCAGTACTGTTTCAACACTAATTCAAGTGCACGGAAAGATCAGCCATTGTGCACGGAGAGACCACCCAAAGTGCAAAAATAGACCAACCCAAGTGCAAGAACAGACCAACCCAAGTGCAAAAATAAACCAACCCAAGTGCAAGAAAAGATCAAATCAATCGCAAATCAATCGAAAACCAACTTAGAAGATAAACCCCGTTTGTCATTCCCGAATGTTTTTATCGGGAATCCATTTCGTTTTCAATATTTCTTTATTGTTTTTGTTTTGAGACAAGCTTAGCGGTAATAATAATTTATTTATTTCCTCTGCGTTCGAGTTGCAGATCCGCCTGACACAGTCATGGTATCTCCGTTCCTATCTATGCTCTTAGGGTAACGCAAGCATCTTGCTTGCGATGCCATTATAAGATTCGCTTTCTTTTCCAATAGCTGTCCCCTTAAAATTGCTATTTCTATTAATTTCCGTCCCCTTAAATTGCTATTTCTATTAATTTCCGTCCCCTTAAAATTGCTATTTCTATTAATTTCCGTCCCCTTAAAATTGCTATTTCTATTAATTTCCGTCCCCTTAAAATTGCTATTTCTATTAATTTCCGTCCCCTTAAATTGCTATTTCTATTAATTTCCGTCCCCTTAAATTGCTATTTCTATTAATTTCCGTCACCTTAAATTGCTATATCTATTAATTGCCGTCACCTTTAGGTGACGGATGAAGAAATAGCACAACACCCGGGCTTTAGCCCAAATAAAATTATTAAGAATATTCTATACTCTCTTTGTCGAAGATTCGCTGTGACGAACGCCCTCTGTGTTCGAGTCGCAGATCTGCCTTCTTTTTTGGGGGACGTCCCCTTGGATAAATTCTCTGCTAGCTCTTATCTGCGTAAATCTGCTTCATCCGCGAAAATCTGCCTGCCTGCTGCAGGCAGGTGTTCTATTTTACACAGCAATCAAACAATTCCCAGTTTCTTCCTTCCTTAATTTCATTCTTGTTTTCTTTTGCTATCAACTAACAACGACCAACTATGAACTGCTCTTAAGTATGCCCTCCTACTATTAATCACAACATTTTTCAAAACTTGGACATGGAAAATTTTCTTTTTATGTAAATATGCTTTATAAACAATTGTTTTTAATATACTTAAAATATTTTATAATTTTTCTAATTGAGTAAATATGTGTCACAATTCTCGTTTTTGTTGTGATTAATAGTAGGAAGGCATACATGAAATGTTTATTCTAAAATTTTCTTTGGTGTTTTTAGTGTTTTGGTGGTAAAAAAACTTTTAACATTTCAAGTCTTGTAAAAACAATCTTTTATTAAATTTAGTCAGTCAGAGAATTTCTTGTGCTCTAATTAGGTTCAGCTTGGTCTCTAATTTGGTCTTGTGTTTGATGGTAGAAAACCTGCAATTCAGCGATTTTTGTTTTTTATTTAGAGGGATTTGTAATATCAGTTATTTAGGCTTATTGGGTTTTCTTTCTTCTTGTGGCAGCATCTGTATCTTCTTTCTGATTACCTTTTTCTTTTCGTCAAGAATTTCTCTGTTCTCCTCAGTGCTGCTCGATTTCTTTATGGACTCCCGTATCTTTCTGTTCACGCTGTGAAGTTTCAGCATGTCAATTATGTCCTTTGCCATTTTCATGTAATCTATCGGAGTTCTTTCCACAATCGATAAAATACTGTCGGTGGGTAAATGCTCGGTTGATGTTATTTCATATTTCTGTGTCGTCTGGCTTAGTAGCAGGTCTTTTATTTCTTCATCGTCAATTTTGGATAAGAGTCTCGCAACATCAATCTTCTCTTCGTTGTGCCATTCGTCGAGAAGCATTTCTACTGTCTTAAGTATAGTTTTGTTTGAAATAAAATCTATGTAAACGTTGTCAACGATGTAGTTTACACCCTTTTTGTATGAAGGGTTTTTGTAATCGTCGTTTACAAACATGTTCACAAGTTCTATTTCTGCTTGCGGCGGCTTCTTTTCGTTGTCCTTCTTTCCGTATGCTCTTCTTTCGGGAAGTACGACCGATGATTTTGGGAACTGCGCCTTCTTATACTGCTGCGATGCCCTGTTGTACTCGTCTCTCATGTCGGACTCGTACAACTTGTATTTCTCTGCAATCTCTTTTATGTAAAACATGCCTTTTATCCTGTCGGGCATTCTAACAATATATTGAATGATTTCTTTCACGAAGTCCGACTTCTCTTCCGGCGAAGAAAGCTTTCCCTCGCGTTCGTATATTGAACTTATAAATGAAACTATCGTGTTGCTCTTTTCCAGCTCCTTCATAAAAACTGCTTTGCCGTGCGTCTTAACGAATGAATCGGGGTCTTCACCGTCAGGTAAAGAAACGACCTTTATGTTCAGTCCTTTTTCGAGTATAAGCTCCATTCCTCTTTTTGCCGCTTTGATTCCTGCAAGGTCTGAATCGAATATCAAATATATGTTCTTCGTGTATCTTGAAATTAAGCTTATCTGGTCTTCGGTCAGAGCCGTTCCACTCGATGCAACAACGTTCATAATTTCAGACTGGAATAGCGATACTACATCCATGTATCCTTCGACGAGTATTACGGAATCGTTCGAGCGTATGCTGTCCTTCGCAAAGTTAAGCCCGTAAAGCGTTTTGCTCTTGTAATAAATTCTGGTCTCGGGTGAATTGATGTACTTTGCGGAATCATCATCGTTCTTAAGAACTCTGCCGCCGAATCCGACGACCTTGCCGCTTTCATTCAGTATTGGAAATATCAGCCTTGCTCTGAATCTGTCGTGATATTTAAAGTCTTTCTCCGACCTTATGACAAGTCCTGCAAGCTCAAGGTCTGAGTGTGTGTAAACGCCTTCTTCTATAAAGAAATTCTCAAGTGCGTGCCAGTTGCCGCGTGCATACCCGATTCCGAATTTTGTAATGAGGCTCCTGTCAAGTCCGCGTTTATCAAGGTATTCCCATACCATTTCTTTTTCCTGTTCACCTATGCTCATGAGGTTTTCATGAAAATACTTAGCGGCTCTCTGGTTTATGTCGTAAAGCTTTGTTATTTCGTTTGATATGTCAGGTCTCGATGAAAATTTACCGAGTGTAATACCGACTCTCTGTGCAAGTCGTTCGACCGCCTCCATTGGCGTAATTTTTTCATACTCCTGAACGAAAGTAATAACGTTTCCCCCCGCCTTGCACGAAAAGCAGTGGTAAAGTTGTTTATCCTGCGATACGTTCAGAGAAGGATTCTTGTCGGGATGAAAAGGGCACAGTCCAAGAAATGTCTTGCCTCTGCGCTTGAGCTGTAAGTATGATGAAATAACGTCAACAATGTCGTTTGACCTTAGTATCTCTTCAAATATTTCATCGGGTATCTTCATTTCTAAAATATACCTAATTTGCTTTTTTGTTAATATACATAAACTTGTATTCTTTAAACCAAAAATATAAAATGCCACTTTAATAGAACACTGATATACACGAATTTAACGGATAACCACTGATTTCAATAAAGAAATCCCGGAGGCCTGCCTGCTGCAGGCAGGGATTTATGTGAATAACTCCGGGCGCAACTCGTCATATTAAATAGCATTTTCGGAAAGAGAAAATCCCGAAGGCCTGCCTGCTGCAGGCAGGGATTTAATATAAATAACCCCGGGCGCAGCCCGGGGAAAAGAACAAATTAAAACAACCCTGAAGGGGTTGAATAAAAAATAATAACATAAAAATCCGTGATAATCCGCTTCATCCGCGAAAATCTGTGTTCCATCAATTACAATCCGTGATCTATTATAACCTACTTATTGCTGTCCCTTACTCCATTTCATTCTTATCTCCGTTTCGTTAATTTATTCATCAATTAATTTACTTTTTATGATAGATAACTGGAAGGTTTATTTCAGGCAAAAGAATTCCGTGCTTATTCTTATTGCAACGCTTATCGTACTGATATTTTGTGTATCCTCCCTCGCAAAGTTTATCGTCTTTGTCGAAGGACGTCCCGGAGTCGTGCTCGATGACCCTGTCTTCTACTGGTTCAACGCTGTTGATTTAAACATACCCGTATTTGCGCTGATTTATCTTTCCATACTCACGTGCATGATCTATCTCGCTGCAAATCATCCTAACGATTTAATTATTGCCCTGCAGACTTACACACTTCTTGTTATCGTACGAATGGCAATGATGTACGTTGTTCCTCTTGAACCGCCGGTCGGTACGATTGACCTGAATGATCCGCTTGTCTTTGTTGTCGGTACCGGTACAAAAATAACAAAAGACCTTTTCTTCTCGGGGCATACGTCAACGCTTTTCATGATTTTTCTGGTTACCCATAAACGCTGGCTGAAGTATGTGTTTCTTGTTAATACAATACTTGTAGGTTCATTCGTGATACTTCAGAAAGTCCATTATTCAATAGATGTCTTTGTTGCCCCGTTCGTTGCTTATGGCTGCTACAGAATTATACTTTACTTAAACACAAAGTTATTATTTCCTAAATCACAATTATAACCATGATGTTTTTAAGAAAATACTTTTTACCGATACTGCTGCTTATTCTATTATCTGCGCAGGTTCATTCCCAGACCATCTTCCAGATTGTTGAATCCGTTCCCGTTGAAACTATTCTTGAAGAATCTACGCTTCCCCGTGCAACTGATGTCTGGATTGAAATGATACGGTCTGCAAGAAAGTCTCTTGACATGGAAACCTTCTACATTGCAAATGAAAAGGGTGAACCTCTCGAGAAAGTAATAAATGAAATCATTGCCGCAGCCGGCAGAGGAGTTCAGGTCAGGATTATTATTGACGAAAACTTCTTCAACAGGTATCCCGAATGCGATAAAGAATTCAGGAATATTCCGAATATTACGCTGAAGATAATACCTTTTAACAAAATAGCGGGCGGTGTTATGCATGCAAAGTATTTTGTCGTTGACAGGGAAGACCTCTTTCTCGGTAGTCAGAACTTTGATTACCGTGCACTGAAACATATTCACGAGCTTGGCGTTCGCGTAAAAGACAAAAATCTTGCTGTTATGTTCATGAGAGTCTTTGAAACTGACTGGGCGCTTTGCGATGATTATTCAGACGCAAATATTCGTAAGCTTAAATCGAAATCAACTAAGAAGATTTACACTTATAAGAATAAACATACTCTTAACACAATTGACTATGGCAAAGTAAAACTATATCCCGCATTCAGTCCTAACGACCTTGTCAACAAAGGGTTTGCTAAGGAAGAAACAGAGTTTGTAAGATTTATCAGAAATGCTAAAGACAAATTGTACATCAATTATTTCTCCTATACGACAAAAGGCAAGAGCAAAGACTCGCCTTACACAACGATAGATGATGAACTCAGAAGAGCCGCAGAGAGGGGAGTCGAGGTAAAGATTATTTTCTCCGACTGGGCAATTAAAAAGGATGCTATTGACCAGATTAAAGAACTTTCAAAAGTTAAGGGAATCGAAGTGAAGCTTTCAACCATACCGCAGTACAGCGGAGGATTTATTCCTTATTCGCGCGTACAGCACTGTAAGATGATGATAAGCGGTAATAAATATTCCTGGATTAGCACCGCCAATTTTGAACGCAGCTATTTCCATGAGAGCCGTAATGCCACGTTGATTATAGACAGTAAAAAAGTTAACGAAGAACTCGAAAAGGTGTTTATGCGTGTTTGGAACAGCAGCTATACCGAAAAGATTGATGTCAATAAGGAATACAAATCGGTAAAAAGGGAATAAGAATTTATTCCCCGTCTTACTTGTTACAACTATTTTAAAATCAAACATTACATTAAATATATGAACTACAGATTACTCGGAAAATCTGGCTTAAGAGTTTCGGAGCTCTGCCTTGGTACGATGACTTTCGGCACGGAATGGGGATTCGGAACAGACAAGAAAGATTCAAAGAAAGTTTTTGATGCTTTCGTAAATGCAGGCGGTAACTTTCTTGATTGCGCAAATCTTTATAACGAAGGAACAAGCGAAAAATATACAGGCGAGTTTATCGCACACCAGCGGGATTACTATGTACTCGCAACAAAATACACACTTAAGAATCCTGGAAGCCCCGGAAACATAAACGCTTCCGGAAACAGCAGAAAAAGTATGATGATCTCAGTTGAGGACTCATTAAAAAGACTTAACACTGATTACATTGATTTGTTATGGCTTCATGCATGGGATTTTCTTACTCCCATAGATGAAGTTATGAGAGGATTTGACGACCTTGTTTCATCCGGGAAAGTTTTATACGTCGGAATTTCCGACACTCCTGCATGGGTTGTATCAAGTGCTAACACAATGGCTGATATCCGCGGATGGTCGAAGTTAGTGGCACTTCAGATTGAGTACTCTCTTATGCAGCGCGGTGCTGAGCGCGACCTTATTCCGATGGCTAATCATTTCGAACTTGCTATAACTCCGTGGGGTACAATCGGCGGCGGTGCGTTGACTGGTAAATATCTTGCTAACGATGATAAATCTCCGAAAAGAATCAAAGAGGGAAGCGCAAGACTCAACGAGAGAAATATCGCTATTGCAAAAGAAGTTAAAAAGATAGTCGATGAAACAGGAATACCGGGTTCAATAATTGCACTAAACTGGGTCAGACAGAAGAAAGGACTCTTTATTCCTATCGTCGGTTCAAGAACAGATGTTCAGCTAATAGAAAACATGAAATGCGTTGATGTTAAACTATCCGATGATATAATGAAAAGACTTGATGAAGTAAACAGTATTGAATACGGTTTCCCGCATGATTTCCTTCTAAGCGCACCTATGACGCAGAACGGTTATTCAGGCATGAAAGACAGAATAGTCAAGTAAAACAAAAATTATTTGAAACAAACCAAATAAAAACTATTGTAATCGTTTTGAGCCCAGTGATTATCTCTTCGTTCTCTGTTGTTAAAATCTTTTGCTCTTAACAATAAAACAAATCTTTCTCTGTGTGCTCCGTGATCATCTCTGTGCGCCTCTGTGGTAAAATCTTTTATTTGTTGTAAATCTTGTTGCGTTGTGGATTCTGTTGTTAAAATCTTTTGCTCTTAACAATAAA
>Ga0172380_10005686_pt1 | contig 14942 bp, 20 predicted proteins | sample Leawe162metaG_FD_119747 | JGI IMG/M metagenome (GOLD analysis project Ga0172380, IMG submission 119747) | Leachate microbial communities from a municipal landfill in Southern Ontario, Canada - Leachate well 162 metaG | ecosystem: Engineered > Solid waste > Landfill > Unclassified | place...
TACCCGTCTCTATTCACAAACGTAAATAGAACGAACAGTTGACTGCATGTAGTTTTTACCGCGTAATAAATTGTGGGTAGTCGTCATCATAATGACAGGTTTTACAAAAAAATACAACAGTATAAAAACTTTCACTTGCAATGAAACCATCAAAGTTATAAAGTGCCGACCAGACACAATCTCATCATCAAATTTATTTATGCACAACGCCTTTTTCCCTTTACGCCAAACTCAAAAACATAATGTATTTACAAGTTACTATCATTATGATGATCAGGCTTACAAAGACGCATTCATACGCGCCTTTGGGCACATATTCATTGATAAATCAGTAAGCCCCGGAGACATAAGCACTGACGTAAGCGCAGAATATGTTAAAAGGCTTATCCAAGGTGAAAAATTTTTGCGTGATGCGAGTGTTACTATTGTGCTATGCGGACCGAACACAAAAACCAGAAAACACGTTGATTGGGAAATATCAGGGACACTCTCAAGCAAAATCGGTGGAAAAGCAGGATTGCTGGGTATATTACTGCCGCACTTCCCGCTAAATTCAAATAATACTTACAATTTGACTGATTTACCTCCACGTCTAATGGATAACGTGAATACGGGCTATGCAGCTGTATACGCATGGAATGATCTGACGAGCGACGTTGAAAAAGTCCGTAATGCCATTGAACAGGCCTTTCAGAACCGTACCAGTGACAATAGTCGCAATGGACGTGATCAAATGCAAATCAACACGACGGGACGTTTATGACAACTACAACGCTAATCAATGCCGCTCTAATAACATCGACGCAACCTGATCAATTTTGGTCAGTAAGCCTGTCAACAAGCCCCATCATCATCCTTCTAGGTGCGGCAATTGTTTTACTTTTCGGTGTACCGCGTTTACCAAAATTTCTCAAAAACCTAAAGACTCACACGGCTGAGCTTAATATATCACTTGGTGCGATTGGAAATATCACAATTAAGTGTAACTATGAGGTTCGTCAAATAGCCCACCACGCATGGACAGAACTCGTGTCACGCAAAGCAGGCCTACCGATTGATCCAGATCATGATGTTATTCTTGAAATTTATGACTCATGGTACAGCCTTTTTGCCGAAATTAGACGGCTGATAAAATCAATTCCAGCAGCTGAGATTGAAGAAGAAAACACACAAAAACTCATAGAAATGTTAGTGAACTCATTAAATAACGGTCTTCGGCCACATCTCACAAAATGGCAGGCGAAATTTAGACGTTGGTACACTGCCGAACTCACAAAGGAAGTTGATGCAAGCATACCACCGCAAGTAATCCAAAAACGCTTTCCGCAATACCAAGAGCTTATGAATGATCTGATAAGAATTAATGATCAACTCGTTGAATACAAAAATCAACTCGCAAAAATTAAGTAGAACTCAACCATTCTTATAAAAATCAACGCCGAAACTCTTCCGGACGTTTGCGTTCAAGATACTTCCATGCAATTTCAGGAATATGCAAATTATTTACGATTGTCATACGTGCCATGAGCACCGGCCTTTGCTTCAAAACATTGCGTAATTCAAGGATGTCAGGATGCTTTTGTAGGTAGCGACAAAGTGAAACGGCGCTTATTCCAGCGAATGCCGCCGCTTCTGCATCGCTTCCACCGATCGCCCACACTTCCCTGCATAACGCAATCACATCAGTTGCGGTACGGCCGCCAAAAAGTTTACGACCAGCAATCATGCCTATACGCGCACAAAACATGGAACAGTATTTTTGATTTGTTCCTTTTGCCTTAAAACTTCTGTCACACTCGACACATGATTGCAACGGCTTTGATAATGAGACAGTCATAATAAAACAACCATTAAAGCCTATTGAGCAAACCAAAGCTCTTGGCGACACTGTACGCATCACCGATCCGCGCGGGATTAGCTGAAATCGGACATATCTTTTGGTCAATAGGAAAAAAGGCATGTCCACACCCAAATTCTGCACGATCAAAACCTGCTGGCACTTTACCCATATTAATAGTGAAGACGGTTCCGCTGAAAAAACACATTTTTGCAATCAAATCACCGTTCACTGCTTCAAAATTTATGACATGAGCCACAAGCGATGCATCCTGCCCGTCGAGATCCTTTATAATAGCTTTCTGCTCAACGTTTGTTATAACGTCTTTAAGCTCAACAGTACCGTCACCCATTATAAAAGCTCGCAGACGATTAAAATAAGGCTCAAAAACAAGTTCTACATTGCCTGCATCTTGAGCACATTTCGCAAAATAATTAAATGCGATTTTTGCCAACACACGCCCCGCCTCCTGTGTCAGTGTTACCTGATATGACATTTCAAAATGTTGCTTTGATACATCTCCCACCTCATTATATTTATTTTTTGCCTCATCAGGCACGTACTCAATACCATATTCAGCAAGGTGCGCTGCAATCCGCCGTATCATCTCTAGCCCGTCCTCAAGGCTGTCAGCGCCTCCAAACATCTTAATGTCCTTGCGCTCAAGATCCCTTGTTAAAATGCTTTCAAGACGTTTTCTGAGCTTTGTATCGGTGCGTGCAAGCACAAGTACATCAATAGGAATATAAACAAGAAAATCAGGCTTCTGCACAATCACTTGTGGTATAAAAGCAACTTTAATACGGTCGTCCTCAACCACAAAAAATGGGAACACGTCACTGAAAAAATCATCGAGCATGCTGAAACGTTTTTTCAGCTGCGTATTTTTACCACGCAAGCGCGCCTGCGTTGGCTTTCGCTTGATTAAACGGGAAAACATTTGGCAAAAGACACCAGCGTCGGTATCCTCTTTGAATTCGTGCTCAAGCAACTGAAAAACCTCTGAATTACAAACCATGCACACCGTACCATGTAATACAGGGGCATTTTCAAAGGTACCAAATGACTCGGGCATTACGTGCTCGCGGTTAAAGCATTCATCTTCCTTTTCAGCCAAACAATAAATACAGCGTTGCATATAGCACCTTATCCTTACACGAGTTCATGCATCTCTCAGCAAAGGTATTTTGAACAATTTACTTCTGATCTTCGCCCAAAGTAACGATGCTGCCATCGCTAGCGGTCACCTTAAAATCCCCATTGTTACCCTTGGGAGCTGGTACATCATTTTTTGGCATTGAGGGCATCGCGTTTACAATGTCAGTAATTCCATCGCTCATAGTAAATAGTATTATTTTGTTTTATTTTACATAATTTCAGTACTTAATTGCAAGCGCATCATAGCAGTGCTCTCTTGCCAAAAAGGCACTTACGTCTGCCGTCCAGCGCCTCATCACTTGTTCCATTTTGAGTATTTTTGTAAAAAAGTTCGGGCGGAGTGTTTGCAGGGCTATATAAAAACACTCAGCTTTTGCTGAGTATTTTTATATAGCAATACGATAACGGGAATCGAAGGGAACAAAGGAATTGCCGGGGGCAATTCCGACTTCCCCGGTCCGAGCGGCCTCACGCCGCGAGGAGATTCCCATTGGCGCTCGCGGAATCGAACGGGCGCGAATCGGAGCGAGCGGCAATTTCCATTAGCTTAAAAATAAAAACCACCTCATCACTCAGTTTAATTTCCTGTTGGAAATACACTAAATGCATATCGGTGGCCGTCCCTCGTCAAATTTTTTGCCGCACCCAAAAGAGGACTGCTTTTGGTATAGACCAGCGAAGCCGCAGACTTTTACTCGAGCGTTATCTGAAATGGCCGATCATTGCACGCAGCTACTTCGGCGAGATATTTCAGAAACACTTCTGTTGGTTGCGGGTCGTCCGACTCGTAGTGACTTAGATACCAGCTCACAAACGCCGCTACCGCAAGGGTGTTATCCCCTGCGATCGTGATTTTCATCCGATGCAGTTTGTAGTTTTTCTGAGATTGTCTGCTCATCAGCTCAATCTGGTCGCCGCTAGACAGGGAGAAAATCTCATTCCGCTTCCACACGCCCGGAGGAACACGCTCTAACGATCCATTCTTAAAGGACCAGAATACGTGATCACCTAGCGCAACGACGTAGAACTCGTCGTTTACATTTTTCAGACCAAGCGACGCGCAGATGCCTAAAAATGCTATGAAAAGCAAAACGAAACTGATCACTACCCCATCATCTGGACCCCAGAACAACCAGATTACCCAGACAATGAGGAAAATGCCGCTGACGATCCCAAACGCCAGCGCATAATTCCACCACTTTGTCCGCGTTACCTGATTGACAAGCGGCAAACCACTGAACCCAACCATCTGCTTCTTGCTCATTGTAAACCCCTACTGGTGCGCGCAGTCATCGCGTAAGTATTTCAGCTCATTACCGAAAATTCTCACGCGATGTAACTGACGAACCCATAAAAAAGTTCAGTGCGGAACCATTTTATTGAATCACCAGCTTTTAAAACACATACAAAAGGAACGATAAATCATGCCATAATATGTGAGTTTTGTCAAGCTCATCGGCCTGTGGCCAAACTCACAACCTGACGCGCAAAAAAAACGTGAGTTCCACTTTAACTATCGCCCTCGAAATTTCAACTTCTGAAATTTCTGTGGTCGTGCAACTACGAACTTCCAATATCTATATTGCTTCCACATTAATTTAGGCTACAATTCCCCAACCTCATCCATAAACTCCTTCGAATATCTAACCCCAAGCATCTGTCCCGCCTCACTCGCCGTAAACCACCCCCACTCGAGCGATTCGTCAGACAACATAATTTCAACATCGGTCGCGATGTCACAAACATACGTACTCAAAATAACCCCCACATCAATATCCAGCCCCGAATCGCCCGCGGGTATCCTGTATTTTGAAAATGTCATCTGCAGCCGATCTGCAATTGCAAAATCTCGGATTCCCGTTTCCTCAAAAACCTCGCGCCGCAATGCAACCTCAAGATCTTCACCGCGATGAATGCGCCCGCCTGGCATATCCCAAAATGGCTCCATGACATTTTTCCAACCCACGGTATTTTCCTTGAGGAGCAAAAACTTTCCCGATTTATTTCGAATGAGTGCCTTAACTCCAAGATGAAACACGTCTTCGTTCATATGATTTTTATACCCACTCCCTCGTCTGGCGCACAATTAATTTTTCCGCACGCAGCGGCTCCGCCATCACTTCTTTTACGATCCGCTCACACCGAACACCTTGCGATCCTTTAATCAAAACAATGTCGCCCTCGTGCATGCGCTCCTGCAAAAACGGTCCTGCATCGCGCGCTGTGTCAAACGAAAAAACCTGGGATTCATCAAGTCCTGCCGCACGCGCATCCTCGGCGGTAAATCTCGATGCTGCGCCAACGGTAATTAAAATATCGACGCCTCGCATCGCGGCGTAGCGACCAATTTCTCGATGCAATTCTTCCGTTAACGTCCCGAGCTCAAGCATGTCGCCCAAAACCGCAATCCGACGGCCGCCGCCCGTTAAAGACGAAAGCGTATCAAGCGCCTCTTTTGCCGCGCGCGGCGATGCATTATAGGTGTCGTCGATAAGCGTCGTCCGTTTAACCCCTTCTAAAATTCGAAGCCTCCCCGCTGGCGGCTCAAATCCGATAAGGCCCGTCTGAATTTCAATGAGACTCAGCCCCATCGCGCGCCCAACGGCAATACTTGCAAGCGCCGCATACACAACCGGTTTCCCAAGCGCGCGCGGAATTTTAACTCCAAACTCCGCCCCGTCAACAGAAACCTGCGCCTGCATCCCAAACGGTAATCCATCTTCCGCGTAAAGAATTTCACTATCTTTTGCCTGAACTGACGCACTCTGTCCAAACCCAAACGAAAGTTTTTGCGCCGCAATCTCGCCGACAATTTTTCGCAAGTGTTCGTCGTCTCCGTTTATAATCGCCGTTCTATCGCTGCCAAGCGTTGTTACAACCGTTTTCTTTTCCGCAAGCACCCCATCAACCGAACTAAAAAATTCCGTGTGTGCCGCGGACACTGCAGTCACAACCCCAACATCTGGCGGCGCAATTGACATAAGGTACGCCAAATCCCCCGGATGATCCGCGCCCATTTCAACCACAAGCACCTGCGGAAAGCGCGGGTCGTTTGCGCCGAGCAGCCACACACCTTTAATAAAAACTCCGAGCCACGCAAAAATCGAATGCCCCGGCGGCTCGCATCCTAAAATCGTAAGCGGTACCCCGAGCTCGTTATTATAATTTTTTTCCGTCCCCCGAACGCGAAATCCGGTCGACAAAACCGCAACACACGCTGCACGTGTCGTCGTTTTTCCAACTGATCCCGTAATTGCAACAATTTTCGGTCGGTATTTTTTAACCACCGCTCGAGCAAGTGTCCCGAGCAGCTTCGCAAAAATTCGCTTGATCATATATTTTCCTTAAAAAGGAAGCGTCAGATTCATCCCCGTCCCCGCAACCGCGCCATCCGCCGTTGCAACAACGCGCTCAACGCCGAACTTAACCGGAATTGGCTTGATATTGCTCGCAAGGTCCGGATAAAAAATCTGTTTATGCGTTTTCCCGTATTCGTAAACGTCGCGCGTAATTCGCACATCGTCAATACAATACTTCTCAATCTTATCAAACTCCCCTGTTTTAAACCACTCAACTGCCTGGAGTCCGTGCCCCGACTTTTGCGTGTTAAGCGTTGCCTTTGCGATGTCGTCAAGCTTCGGGCGAAATCCTGCCGATCGCTTAATTTCCTCGAGCATATCGAGATGCGGAATCTTCGACAAATCACCCGCATAATAGTTTTGCAAAATCGGAAGATCAAACGATTTCGAATTATACCCAATAATTCGCTCTGCTCGCTCAAACAGCGGCCACATATCCTTCAAATTTTCTTCGCGAAACGTGTGAAATGTATCATCCTCATATGAATACGCGACAACAACCGAGACGCGCATATCCTTCATTGATCCACCTGCCTGCGTTTGTGTTTCAATATCAAAAACAACTTCTCGCGACATATGCAAACCCAAAAATTAATTTAAATGTTCGTCGACGTAAAACTGAAATGCACGTTGGAGTCGTTGCACATGGCGCTCCATGCGATTATCGTCCGAGATATCGTCAGGGTCGATGTTAATGCGCGACCGCACACGATCTGCAATCACACGAACCGTTTCAAGTTCCCGAACCTGCGCGAAGCAATCCTCAAGAAGATCGAGTGGAAAATCGAAGCCGTATACTTGCGACAGATATGCCGCAATATCTTCAATTTCCGATTGAGTTTCCTGAGTAATTTCGAATATAGGAATGTTTTGAGCCATACGAATGCAAAGAGCGTTATTTGGTGATTGCCGCAAACAACTCGTTTGCGCGCGCCCAATTTAATTGTCTAAGGAAACTTTCGATATATGCTTTGCGGTCGCTGCCGTAGTCCATGAAATATGCGTGTTCATATACGTCGAGCACGATAAGTGGAATTGCGCCCCATACGCCGCCCTGATTATGGGAGTCACACGTAAAAACCTTAAGCGACTGGTCGCGAGTATCAAACGCGAGAACCGCCCATCCGCGCGCCGCCATGCCGCACGCCGCAAAATATTTCAAAAAATTTTCGATCGATCCATGACTTGCCGCGAGCGCGTCTGCGAGCGGTCCCGCCGCTACGCCGTCGCCGCCAAGCACATCAAAATACCATTCATGCAAATACACACCGTTCACCGCAAATGTCTCTCCGTCTTTGAGCGCACGAAGTTCTGAATATGATTGGTTTGCGCTTGCAACATCGCCGCCCATCTGGAGCGCCACAAGTTTTTCTTCAATCTCATTTTTCTTATTAACATACCCCACATACAACTTATCGTGGTGTGTGGCTAATGTTTTTTCTGAGATGCCCTCGGGAGCTGCGGAAAATGGTAATGGTTTTGGTTCGTATTTCATACATAATCAAGGTATACGAGTTGGTTGAATTATGCAACCCTGTGGACAAAGTGGAATGTGCGGGTGTGTTCTTCTCGCGCGAGGGGCCAGCAACGCGCTTCAGAACACACCCGCACATTTTACGCGAGAAACGAGCAACATGCTTCAGAAAGCAGGCGAACGCCTTGGCGTGAAAGACATCACGCACCGGCACATTGGTGAAAATAAAGCGCCCCGGCCGCTGATGCAGATGTGCTGCAAACAGTGGTCGGGGGGGTTGAGAGGCGCGGCGCGGGGCGCGCGCAGATTGTTAAGGGTGCTCACGCACCTTTCTTGCGCGTTCTTCGGGCTCGCTCTGCGCTTAATGCCTGCTCGCGTTTCGCGATTAAGCGCTCGCACTCGGCAATGTGCTGTTTACATTCGAGCTGCACCGCGTCAAGTTGGCTCGGCGCAACTGCTGCGTTTTCATGTGCGACGATGTCCATTCGGCGCAAGAGTATGAGCTGCAGACGGAGCACCTCGAGACTCCCTGACTCGGGAGAAGTTTGGAGCTCTTGTACAATGCGCTGCAGCTCTTCAATGGCTCGGAGCTGTGCCCGCACGCGCATCGTTGTGTGTCCGTCGTTCGTCACTTGTTGCTGACTCGCTATGGCTTCTGTCAATAACTCCATCTGTGCCTGCGCGTCGGCAAACACGCCGAGCAAGACAGTCCCCCCAGACACGAACATCTCGCGCATCGGCCGCGCAAACATGTGCGTTCCACCAAATGCCCAATACTTATAGATAAGCTCAGTGAATTTTCCAACTGCGCCCCACGTCCACCGCTGACCAGAACCATCCCCCAGAAGAAATGTGATTGCGTCAGCGTCAACGCGTACGTTCCACGCATCGACCACGTGCTCGAACTTACTCTGCCGCCACGGCTGGTCTTCGATGAGTTCGATAGTACCCGCCGTATTCGGCACGAGAAATGCGTACTGCTCATTGCTGAGCAGCCCGGAAATCTCCCGCAGATCCGTGCGTTTTTTGCACAGACGTATCTGCGCCTCACCTCTCACATCGAGCACCACCAGAACCCCGACATCAGTCAGTCCAATGAGCATCAGCAGCCACGAGTACCAGCTCTGCCACTGCCGCCACAGTTTGTCAGACATGAGTGGAAATATTACACCGAACAAGCCAGTATCCTCTTCCATCGGTCCCGCCTCCTATTTAGGTCCACTTTGCACTGCTTGCACGAACACTCGGCAAACCAAATGCACTAGCTCCGAGCCTACAGTATCGTCAAAAATTGGTCAATATAAAAATGCCCCAACCGCTGATGCAGATGCGCTGCAAACAGTGGTCGGGGGTTATTGAGCAGCGCGGGGCGCGTGCTACTTGGGTTTCCGCTTATCCTTGTTGAGGGTTGCGCGCACATCGTCGAGGAGCTGCTTCTCCACCGTCACATCGATTGGGCTAGCATCCTCTCCTCTCAACTGGTTCAATCGAAGCATGACAACATGTCTCACTTCTTTTGAAAGCCCTGCGCGAACATCGTGCAGTTGTTGACTGCTTGCCTGAATTGCATTGAGTAATTGTCCGGCATACTCTACGCCTTCGATCGAATGAGCAAGTCGAGTTGTCTTCCTGAATATACTGTAGAGAACTTCCAAACGAACGAGCTCTTCAACGTACAACTCGAGCATTAGAAGCCGCTCGTTCTTAGTGGTTTCTTCGGCGATGGCAGCCGCGCTCTTCGCCAGCAGCCCACGGACATGCTCGTTGGCCTGTGCGTAGTAGGTTCGTAGATTGGTCTGGTACACTTCACTTCTACCGCTGAGCAGATCCCGAAGTCTGTTGGTTACGCCAGAACCACCTCTGTAAGCAATGAGTGGCACTAGAATTTCTTCGTGTGCCTCGCAAAGGATGTTAGTCAACTCGCTGACTTCAAGAACTTCCGTGTAATCTCTTGAGTACTTCGGACCGAACTTGCATTCAGCCGCCAAGGCCTGCGGGAGCCACCGCATGTGATGCAGGTTCTGAAAAGCCCACACATACCCTCGACGGGCATGTCCCCACGTGTAGATGATTGGGGGGCCGCCGAAAACCCGAAACCGGATTGCGATCTGGTTTTCCTTGAGATTGTCGGCGATGCGTGCATCCATCGCCTCGACCCACTGTTTGACGAGTGTCGGCGACCGCGCCTCACCTCCCATTTCGGAGTCGAAGACCAGAAGTACAGACCCAGCCTTCCACTCAATCACCTTGCGGCCGACGAGTGCTGCAGCTGCACAAAGACACACAACAACGACAACAGCCTGCGAGAGAAATGGCCACAGCAACGGCACACAAAGTGCACACATGACCGCGATCGAGATCCAGAAAAGCAGGCGGTGGAATAACACCATCCAGTCCAGCTTTTTGTTGTTGATCTCAGGGAAACTCTGACCAATAATCGGGTTTAGCATCTGAACCTCCAGCCGGCACCTCGTGCGGACTGTTTAGTACAAGGGTTACAGCCGGCGACAATCGCGGACCGCTCCATATACACTGAGACGAAGCCTACGCGAACAGAGCTAAAATGTCAATGAAAAAGCGCAGAACCCTCAAAATAACAAAAACAAGGCCAAAGCTGCTTTTATGTACGGGTTTGGTGCAATTTAAAAATAAAACGCCCCGGCCACTTGAAGCAGATATACTGCCGTTAGTGGTCGGGGGTGATGGAAACTGCATTCACGCAAAGTTATCCGACGTAATGAAGATGCCGAGAGCCGAAAACACCACGATCATAGCTCCCACCGCAGCCAACTCTTGACCTATAGATCGTCGATCCTCAGTCTCCTGCACAGAATCAATGCGACACCGGCTGATCTGCGCCTCCTCAGACGGAGTATACAGACGTTGAGTCTTGTAACAGTCGTCTGATTCGCAACTGCCGTACGCACTAGACAAGTCGCAAACTTGATTGCAGCTGTATCTCACCTCCACCTCTCGGCCGAGAGTATCCTCGCCGCAATCAACCGACGTCATTCCAAGGTAGACACCTAAGAGAGTCACCAGAATACCAATAGAAAACAGACCCTTCATTGCAGACTCCTTCTTACTGTTGATTTGCTCAATAATGGGCATTGGCCTCATTTGAACTTGACAATATCCCATAAATTTCGCATTTTGTCAAGCCTAAACCTCAATAAAACCCCCAAAATAGCAAAAACAGGGCCTAAGCCCTGCTTTTTATGTATGGAATCTCTGGAATACCGGGGGTTGTGCGCATTCTGAAGCGAGTTTTTGGCCCCTCTCGCGAGAAGAATGCGTAAAGCCTTAGATAACTTCGTCAGTCTCGTCTTCAAAATCCTCACAAAAGAAGTTTTCGCGCATAAGAATGCAGTCTAGGCGCATAGCGGTTGTGGGTTAAAGGGGTCTCAGTGCGGCCACCTTACACCCCCCTTTCTCCCTTGGCAAGCCCTGTTTTCCACAGCCCCTTGTTCGCCTTTTGTTCGGGTATTTTTGGCGAAATTATTTCATCAAAACTTTCAAATCGCGCAAAACTTCTTCCGCATGCGTTTCTGGTTTTACGGCGTCATAAATCTTCGCGATTTTTCCGTCCGGATCAATCAAAAACGAAACGCGCGCGGTTCCCATATACTCGCGACCCATGAATTTTTTCTTGCCCCACACGTCATACTCATTCACCAAAACTTTTTCAGTATCGGCTAAAAGAATAAACGGCAATTCATATTTTTTGACGAATTTTTCATGTGACGCAGCGGAATCAACGCTCACGCCGAAAACAAGTATCCCAAGTTTTTTAAACTTAGGATACTGATCTCGAAACGCACACGCTTCTTTGGTGCAACCGGGTGTATTATCTTTTGGATAAAAGTAAATCAAAACCCAGCTCCCGCGCGCGTCGGCAAGCGAATGTTCGGTGCCGGCAGCGTCAAAGTATGTAAAGCCTGGCGCAAAATTTCCGACAACCAACATAATAATGTGCGATTATTTTTTGCAGCACGTACCACTCATGCCTGCGCCTTTGCAACATCCGTCTTTTTTATCATCATCTTTTTTGCTTTTGCAAAAATGTGCAACCGCATACTTACCCGGTCCGAGCAGTGCAACGCCGAGCGCTGAGGTCAGCAAAACCAAATCAAATTCCCAGCCGCCCATAAATGGAGCTGCTTTTTTCGCAGTGAAAATTGCACCAATCATAATGATTGCGATTACAACACCTGCAAATCCAGTGAACATGCCGAGCAACATTGCAGCACCTGCAAGTGTTTCAAGAATAGCAACTGCCCACGCCATAAATGCAGGAAGACCGATTTTTCCAAAAAAACCAATTACCCCATCGATTCCTTGTAGTTTTTGAATACCATGCGCTAAAAAGACAACGCCCAAACCGAGACGAATGAGTAAAAGACCCGCCTGAAGACACATACCCTTACATTTTTCACCATGAGAACACATTCCGCCACACATATTTGACAATGATTATTAATGAATGAGCGAATTATAACACAGATGATTATCGCCTACCACTACATGTTGTGGTAGCCCACAGCCCAACGCCCCCAGAGCGCGCCACCGTTTGCAATTTCAAATACTCCGCTCGCCGCTCAAACGGAAATTTGATGTACGCATACGCATACCCCTGTTTTATCATCTCCGCATTAACGTCGAGTCCGTCATCGCGTTTTACATATCGAAGCAGACGATCGTATTTATCGCGATCGTCGTTCGTTATGTCTGCGACAAGTTCAATAGTTTTCCCCTCGATTAATTCTTTCAATTTTTTCGTTGCCTCTTTTCCAAAACACTGAACCGGCCGCCGCGGGTCTACCGATTCCGGCGTGTCGATGCCGAGCATACGGACTTTTTCGCGCATGCCGCCGATTGAAACTTCAAACGTATCGCCGTCAACGATGCGAATTACCTGGATGGTCGATGTTGCAATCGATTCTGGCGAGACGCTTTCGGGAATTTCTGCCCCCGGATACCGCTCATTCCACGCGGCGCTTGCGAGCGAAAGTAGAAGTGCGAGTATCGTTACGGCGATTTTGTGATTTCGTTTCATAAAAAATAAGTATACCTGTACGGGTACCATAGAGCCACAGCCGCTTGCAAGTTGGACAAATTGTGGATAACATACCCACACATCCCTATGGATGCTTCGAGGTTTGCGATGTGGCTACCTGAATTTTGGCGGATTTGCACAAAAGATACGATCGGAAGCGTGAGCCCTCGGGATGACAGAGTTGCCGGAGTTCTCGCGGCACTACCTCAGAAATTCAGACCACTATTTCTCGCGGCCGATGCGATGATCATGTCACCGCGCGGCAGCACACAAAGCTACGAGGACATCTGGGCGTGCGGTGCGGTACCAATTCTAAGAAATCCGATCGACCAGATTTGTAGGCGCATGTTTGATCCGAGAGATACCGCAATACTCGAGCACTGCAAGCGATTGACGAGCGAATTAGTTGCAGAGGAGCTGAAGCGTGAAGCCGTTGTATTATCGCGTATGCCCAACCTCGACAACCCGTCCTTCAGCCTCATCGGGTTTCGACTACTTGGCATGAAGTCGGACGAAAGTTTTAAACTCAGAATCATCGGCGATCCCGAGAAAAATGCAGGGGTTGTCATGAACCTGTGCCACGGCTACTGCTACCAAAAAGGGTTCTGGCTGATCGAGCCGGGTGATATGCGAAGAGTTTTGAAAGTTCTCGAAACGATTTCCGCCGGCGAAAGGCCCAAGCCGCCGCAAACGTTTGCGGAGATACACAATAACAATCGCGCACGTGAAAAGGCTGCAGGAAAGCAGCCGGTGCCCAAAAAGAAACCGAAGCCGCGGCGATGAAAGCGCTGCAAGACGTAAACTTTGAGAACGGTTGTTGGTTCTCGGTTTACGTTTTTTTATTTTAGAAATCTGCTTAGGACCACAAACAATGTTCGAACTAGATTGCAAGATATTTGAATTGGTAATTATCTTTCTTTTTCCGAATTCGGTAGAGATAATAATGACTGCGATTCGTTGAGATCAAATAGAACTATCTGATCGTTTTTTTCATCATAAAAAGCATTTCCTATTCTGGTGTCAAAATATGCCGGTCCTAAAATTGTTTTTACAGCTTCGACCCTCGCCTCAATTTGTTTGAATTGTGCTTCGGGTATCCGTTTATGAGCTGCCTCTAACGTTGGTAGATCAACCCATTCAGACACAAAATATCCTGTTCCATTTTTATCAGAAAAACCATAGTGTGCATCCACAACTTTTACTCCAATAACGTTCGCAAGATTATCCTTTGCTTTTATAGTATCTTTTAATTCTTTAATGCCAGGACATGATTTAACAAAAAATGATTTATCGCCAATATTTACTTTAAAATACGGCGTTTTTTTGAGATCCTTACCGGGAATAGTTAATCCTCTAATATCAAATAAGCGTATAGCTACGTCGCCTTCAGAAACTTCGTCTCCAACATTTACAAGTTTATTTGTTAAACTTTGAAATAGTTCTATCAATCCTGGTCTTTCATGTATCATTTTTTTAAATTCACCACTATATCCAAATGATTGATTGTTTGATTCTCTAAAAGTAATGGGTCTATTCATATAGTTATAACTTATTATTCGTGTGTAAATTACACCATATTTCGCTAAATAGTTCGAATCCGGCCCCTATGTATAAAAAATATAGCTTAAATTAGTCATATTTTTTGGAGCTCAAGGACTCGGATTCGATCCGGCCTGTTCGAAGCTGCCCCCGGCAGCTTCTCTGCACCCTGAAATTCCTAACGGAATTTTTTAATCGTCGTTCGGTTACATATAATGCGCGAGCGCATTATATGTTCCCTCTCTAGATTAAATCGAATCCAACTCAACAAACTAAAATCTTAAGACTTGGATTCGATCCGGGGCAGTCGAAATTGCCCCCGGCAATTTCTTTGTGCCCTTCGAATCCAACTCAACAAACTAAAATAAATAACCAACCTATGGTTGGTTATTTATTTTGGCTCGGGGACTTGGATTCGAACCAAGATAGCAGCCTTCAAAGGGCCGAGTCCTGCCATTAGACGATCCCCGAATGTGGCAGAATAATATCATGCCGGCGGTGTAATTGGCAATATCTGGA
>Ga0172380_10005687_pt1 | contig 14939 bp, 13 predicted proteins | sample Leawe162metaG_FD_119747 | JGI IMG/M metagenome (GOLD analysis project Ga0172380, IMG submission 119747) | Leachate microbial communities from a municipal landfill in Southern Ontario, Canada - Leachate well 162 metaG | ecosystem: Engineered > Solid waste > Landfill > Unclassified | place...
GCCTGTGCCCGCGCGCTCGCCCTGCGCGGCATCGAGACGATCGTGCTCGAAGCCAACGAGGCCATCGGCCTGGAGACCAGCTCGCGCAACAGCGAGGTGATCCATGCCGGCCTCTACTACGCGCCCGGCTCGCTCAAGGCGAAGCTGTGCGTGGAAGGCAATCGCCTGCTCCATGATTTCTGCGCGACCCACAATGTCGCCCATCGTCGCTGCGGCAAACTGATCGTCGCCACCGCCCCGGACCAGGAGGAGAAGCTCGCCGCGCTGGAAAGTCAGTCTGCGCAGAACGGCGTCACCGCCCTGCAGCCGCTCTCCGCTGCGCAAGTGGCCACCCTGGAACCTCAGCTTTCCGCCACGTCGGCCCTGCTCTCGCCTTCCACCGGCATCATCGACAGCCATGGCCTCATGCTGGCGCTGCTCGGCGAGGCCGAGGCGCACGGCGCGGCCCTGGCCCTGGAAAGCCCGCTCCTGCGCGCCGAGGCGCGCGGCTCGGGTTTCCTGCTGGAGGTCGGCGGCGAGGAACCGATGCGGCTGGAAGCGGACATCCTCATCAACTCGGCGGGCCTGCACGCGACGAAGGTCGCGGCGCGCATCGACGGACTCGACCCGCGCCACGTCCCCGCGCCGCATCTGGCCAAGGGCAACTACTACGCGCTGGCCGGCCGCGCGCCCTTCACGCATCTCGTCTACCCCCTGCCCGAGCCGGGCGGCCTGGGCGTGCACCTGACGCTGGACCTCGGCGGCCAGGCGCGCTTCGGCCCCGACGTGGAATGGGTGGACGCCCTCGACTACACGGTCGATCCGCGCCGCGCCGACGCCTTCTACGCCGAGGTGCGCAAGTACTGGCCTCAGCTTGCCGACGGCGCCCTGCAGCCGGCCTACTCGGGCATCCGGCCGAAGCTCGCCGGGCCGGGCATGCCGGCGGCGGATTTCCTCGTCCAGTCGCCGGCCGCGCACGGCGTGCCCGGGCTGATCAACCTGTTCGGCATCGAATCGCCGGGGCTGACCGCCTGCCTGGCGCTGGCCGAACATGTTTGCGACATACTCACGCTCTGATGCTGCACCTTGTTCTCGATACGAATGTGGTACTCGACCTGCTGCATTTCGACGACCCGGCCGTGGCGCCGATCCGCCGCGCCCTGCAGGCGGGCAGGGCAGCCTGCATCGGCAACGCCGCCTGCCGCGACGAACTGGCTCGCGTGCTGAGCTACCCGCAATTCAAAATCGGCGACGATGAAGCCCGCCGCATCCTCGACGAATACGCAACCCTGGCCCTGCCCTGCGAATCCGGCAGCGCAGCCCTGCCGCCGCTGCCGCAATGCCGCGACCCGGACGACCAGAAGTTCCTCGAACTGGCGCAGGCGGCAAAAGCCGACCTCCTCGTCACCAAGGACAAGGCGTTGCTGGCCCTGGCGAAGAAGTCGGGTCGTGTCGGTTTTCGCATCGCCACCCCGGCCGGGGCGGCGGAACTGCTGGAAGGAAATTAGGAGGAAAGTTTGGCCAGTGTCGCCGGTGTCAGCGGCAGCCATAGGTCGCCGAGCTGTACATCCACCTTCTCGAAGGGAATGGCCAGGTTCGGGCTCAGCCGGTTGGTGGAATTCACGGCGTCGTCGACGCCGAAATAGACCACGCCCGACGCCAGGTTGCGCTCGTCCGCGATGCGCGTCACCTCGGCGAACAGCGCATTGCGCGCCGGGATGCGCAGGACGACCGTCTCCGCGCCATTCGGCTTCGGCGCCCGGGTCTGGCACTCGAGGCGATAGACGGCGCGGCTCGCCGGCAATTGCTTGCGCACCGTTTCCAGCATTTTCTGGGGATAATCGTGGGGCGGCCCGAACTGCCGCTCCAGCCGCAAAACCGGCTCTTTGGCTTTCAACAGACGCGCGAGTTTTTCAGCGCGATAGACATAACCTGCCATGCTTCGAATCCTCTGTTGGCCGTCCGCCGTTGCGCCGAGCCTTGCCCTTGCGGGTCACAACTCGACGTCATGTTATGAAACCAATACTACCATCTCCCACTGTGCGGAATCAGGCATTTTTTAACGTCCACGCGCTCCCATACTCCACATAAATGACCGCGCTTTCCATCCTCAACGACACCTTCGGTTACCCCGCCTTCCGCGGACAGCAGGCGGAAATCATCAACCGACTCGCCGGCGGCGGCGACGCACTGGTGCTGATGCCCACCGGCGGCGGCAAGTCGCTCTGCTACCAGATCCCGGCCCTGCTGCGGCCAGGCACGGCCATCGTGATTTCGCCCCTCATCGCGCTGATGCAGGACCAGGTGGCGGCGCTGCTCGAGGCCGGCGTGCGCGCCGCCTGCATCCATTCCGGGCAGACGGCGGCGGAGGCCGACCGCGCCGAGCGCGACTTCACGGAAGGCCGGCTCGATCTGCTGTATGTCTCGCCGGAGCGCCTGCTGTCGCCCTATTTCACCCACCTGCTGACGAAGACGGAGCGCCACGGCCTCGCCCTCTTCGCCATCGACGAGGCGCACTGCGTCTCGCAGTGGGGCCACGACTTCCGCCCGGAGTACCTCAAGCTCACCTTCCTGCACGAGCGCTATCCCGACGTGCCGCGCATCGCGCTGACGGCCACCGCCGACGAAACGACGCGCAAGGAAATCATCGCCAACCTGCGCCTCGAGAATGCGCGCGTCTTCATCTCCAGCTTCGACCGGCCCAACATCCGCTACCGCATCGTCGAGAAGGCCAACGCCCGCGCCCAGCTGCTGGCCTTCCTGCGCGCCGAGCACGAAGGCGAAGCCGGCATCGTCTACTGCCTGTCGCGGCGCAAGGTGGAGGAAACGGCGGCCTTCCTCTGCGCCGAAGGCATCCGCGCCCTCGCCTACCACGCCGGCATGGACTCGCCCGTGCGCGAGCGCAACCAGACGACCTTCCTGCGCGAGGACGGCGTGGTGATGGTGGCGACCATCGCCTTCGGCATGGGCATCGACAAGCCCGACGTGCGCTTCGTCGCCCACCTCGACCTGCCAAAGAGCATCGAGGGCTACTACCAGGAGACCGGCCGCGCCGGGCGCGACGGCCTGCCCGCCGACGCCTGGATGGCCTACGGCCTCGCCGACGTCGTGCAGCAGCGGCGCATGATCGACGAGTCGCCGGCCGACGCCCGCCACAAGCGCGTTGCCGGCGCCCGGCTCGACGCCCTGCTCGGCCTGTGCGAGACCACCGCCTGCCGTCGCCAGCGTCTGCTCGCCTATTTCGGCGAAGCGAGCGGCCCCTGCGGCAACTGCGACACCTGCCTCGATCCGCCGCAGACCTGGGACGGCACCGAAGTTGTGAGGAAGGCGCTGTCCTGCGTCTACCGCACCGGCCAGCGCTTCGGCGCCGGCCATGTCATCGACGTGCTGATGGGGCGCGACGACGAGCGCGTGCGCCAGTGGGGCCACGACAAGCTGTCGACCTACGGCATCGGCGCCGACATCGCCGAGAAGGAGTGGCGCGGCATCTTCCGCCAGATGGTGGCGCTCGGCCTGCTGGCGGTCGACCCCGCCCACGGCGCGCTGACCCTGGCCGCCGCCAGCCGCCCGGTGCTGAAGGGCGAGCAGGACGTGCCACTGCGCCGCGCCCCGGAGAAGAAGAAGGCCGCCACGACGAAGAGCCGCAAGATTGACGCCGAGCTCACCGCCGAAGAGCACGCCCTGTGGGAGCGCCTGCGCGCCTGGCGCACCGGGACGGCTAAGGAACATGGCGTGCCCGCCTACGTCATCCTGCACGACGCCACGCTGCTGGAACTGCTGCGCCAGCGGCCGCAGAGCCTCGACGAAATGCGCCACGTCAGCGGCATCGGCGCGCGCAAGCTGGAGAATTTCGGCGCGGATCTGCTCGACCTCCTGGCGGCGGCGTAGACTGCCGCGGAAACGGGAACGGAGCCCGACCGATGAACGACAGCCTGCCGCAGCGCAGCGACGCCTGGGGCCAAGTCGCCGGCTTCGCCAATGCGACGGAGGCATTCCTCAAATGCACGACGGCGACGAGGAGATCGCCCTCAACGGCTTGCTGCAGGCGGCCCGGGCGCAGGGCGACTACGATTTTTCCACTGGACGCTCGACGCGTGCAGCCCGCGGGCACGCCTGCATGGCCGCATCGAGGCGCCCGCTTCGGTCTTCGTCGGGCTGAACTACCTGAACCCGCCTGGCGGCGCCAAGACCTGCCTCAACACCAAGCTCGCCGCGGCGGAATTCACCCTGGAGCGCCCGGGCCGACCGGCGAAGACCTTCACCGCGCGCACGCGTGCCGCTTTCGAGCTCCTCACCGACCGCAGCGACCACGGCGTAAGCATGCTGGCATAAGAAAAAATGCTGGCACAAAGGCGGCAGGCCTGTATAATTCGCTTTGTGCAATGCAGCAAGCGGTGCTTCCTCTAGCCCACAGTTTCACGTGCGGGCTCATGTTCCCAAAGACTGTATTCCACAGACAGTCTCCGTCCCTGACCTCTCCCCGGGCCTTTCCTTTCGAATGGCGTTGGCAGTTTTTTGGTTGGCGCCGGCGATACCGCGACCGCAACGAATGCGGCGTTAATCCATCATTGAAAGGAAAGAGCAATGGCTTTTGCCCAGCTCGGTTTGAACCCGCAAGTCGTCAAGGCCATCGAGGCCAGCGGCTACACTGAACCCACCGCCGTGCAGGTGCAGGCGATTCCCGCCGCGCTGGAAGGCACGGATCTGCTTGTCTCCTCGCAGACGGGCAGCGGCAAGACGGCCGCCTTCATGCTGCCCTGCCTGCACCGCCTCGACCAGCCCTCGGCGCTGCCCGGCCGCGGCCCGCGCGTGGTGGTGCTGACGCCGACGCGCGAGCTCGCGCAGCAGGTGACCCGCGCCGCCGAAACCTACGGCAAGTTCCTCAAGCGCCTTCGCATCGTCTCCGTCGTCGGCGGCGCACCCATCCACGTCCAGGCCAAGCTGCTGTCGCAGCCGGTCGACGTCGTCGTCGCCACGCCGGGCCGCCTGATCGACCACATCGAGCGCGGCCGCATCGATTTCTCGCGCCTGGAAACGCTGATCCTCGACGAGGCCGACCGCATGCTCGACATGGGCTTCATCGACGACATCGAGGCGATCATCGCCCGCACGCCGGCCACCCGCCAGACGCTGCTCTTCTCGGCCACGCTGGAAGGCGTCGTCGGCCGCCTCGCACAGCGCGTGACCAAGAACGCCCGCCGCATCGAGATCGAGACCGCGCCGGAACTCAAGGCGAAGATCGAGCAGCGCATCCATTTCGCCGACGACTTCTCGCACAAGTCGCGCCTGCTCGACCACCTGCTGCGCGACGTCGCGCTAAGCCAGGCGCTGGTGTTCACCTCGACCAAGAAATCCGCCGATGACCTTGCCGTGCAACTGCGCGGAGAGGGCTTCGCCGCCGAAGCACTGCACGGCGACATGAATCAACGCGACCGCAACCGCACCCTGCTGGGGCTGCGCCAGGGCCGCACTCGCGTCCTGGTGGCGACCGACGTCGCCGCGCGCGGCATCGACGTGCCGGGCATCAGCCACGTCATCAACTTCGACCTGCCGCGCCAGGCCGAGGACTACGTGCACCGCATCGGCCGCACCGGCCGCGCCGGGCGCGAAGGCATCGCCATCAGCCTGGCGGGGCACTTCGAGAAGCGGCAGGTCCGCGACATCGAGCGCTACACCGCGCAGTCGATCCGCGTCGGCGTCATCCCCGGCCTCGAGCCGAAGGCGCGTCCGTCGCGCCCCGAGGGCTTCGGCGACAAGCGCCGCGCACCCGCGCCGCGTCCTGCCAGCGGCTACGGCAAGGGCAATGGGAACGGCTACGGCGCCAAGAGCGGCTTCGGCGATCGCAAGGCGGGATTCGGCGACAGGAAAGCCGCCTACGGCGAAAAACAGACGTCCTTCGGTGAAAAATCAGGTTACGGCCATCGCGAGGGCGCACGGCCCGGCAGCGCCAAGCACAGCACGCCAAGCGGCGCCAAGCGCCGCGCCTACGGCGGTTACTGAAAAGACACCCCGCCCTCTCTCGAGGGCGGGGTGAAACCACCACCGCTAGAAACGACCGTTGGTGTGCCGCCAGCCACCCCGATGACGGCCGATGAGCAATGCGCCTGCTGAAATCAGGCCAAGCAGCACGACTCCCAAGGCGTGTTTGAACGCAATCGGCCCGAAGCCGAACACGTCAGGGATCGACCAGTTCCACGCCATCCGGACCAGCAGCGCGACGCCGAGCAGCGACGCCAGCCCCACCAGCAGCACGCCGAACACATTTCCATATCGCCGCATCTTCCACCTCCTTTCGCTGTTGCCACTTCAAACACGCGAACCGGCGCGCGTTTCCTGCCGGCTCAGCCCCGACTCCATCGCATCGAGGGTTTTCAGGGTCACTTTCAGGTCGGCCCCGGGAATCCGTTTCGCCAGGTCGGCCAGCAACCTATCCTCGCGCCGGCGAATCGCCTCGCAGGCCTTCGTCCCCGCCGCGGTCAAACACACGATTGGCGAGCGCAGGTGATCGGGGTTGTCGAGGCATTCGACCAGTCCGGCCTCGAGCAAGCCATTCACCACCACCTGGATGTGCTGGCGGCTGACGTCCTGCTCCCGTGCCACCTGCGGCACCGTGCGCGGTCCGCGCTCGTGCAGGGTCTCCATCACCGCCCGCATGCTGGCGGTGATGCCGAGCTCTGCATGGGCGCGGCCGGCCGTCCCGGCGAGGACATGAAACAGCCGCCGCACCGCCAGGATCGCCTGCTGGAGCGGCTGGGCACGGACCTCCGGCACGGAGCGTTTTTCCTTCATGCCGGCGATTTGACATGTCTGTTGTCGTTTTGTCAAGTTTATTGTCAATATGCCCAGACATCTGCGTTCGCTCCCCGTCCGCTTAAGGGGTAGAATTCGCCTCCCGATCCCGAGATTCCCACCATGAAAAGAAGCCGCTTCGCCCGCCGGGGCGCCCTCAACCGCGACGCCGAGCAGATTGCCCGCTTGGCCACGGGCCTCGGCGCCTCTGCCAGCCGAATCGAGGACACCTTCTGGGAGAGCCGTCTCGCCGAGGCGGTCGACAAGCTGCTGCGCACCGGCAACGAAGACACGATCAACGTGGCCCTCGACCACCTGTTCGTCGCCAACGGCCGCGCCTATGACGCGCTGGCCGATCTCATCGAGTCGCGCGCCGAGGGCGGCGTGCTTGGCACAGGCAGCAGCGAGTTCGACGTGGCGATGTTCGCCGCGCCGCTGCTGGCCTGGTCGCGCTTCACGATTCCCTCGGGCACCCTGCCCGCCGGCGCACTCGCGGCGGCGCGCGCACAGTTGCAGGCCCACGTGCTGGCGGCCGGCACCAAGCTTGCGCTGGCGGATTTCCTCTACAGCCCGGACCAGTTGCCGCGCGGCTTCGTCGACACCTGGCGGCTGACCAACCAGCTCGCCAAGGCGGCGGCCGACGGCAATGAGGCGCACATCGACCCGCGCCAGCTGCCGGAGACGACCCGCTTCATCTCCGACACCCGCTACCTGATCGGCGCCGTCGTGGCGCCGCGCGGCCATGCCCTGTTCCGCTGGCAGGAGGAGGACGGCACACGCGAGCAGGCGGCGACGCAATGGATCGCCCAGGGCGGCAGCGCCCTGCAGCCGTTGTTCACCGGCTGCGCGCTCGAACCCCTGCTGCCGGACGCCTACCACGCCGCCTGCCGCAACGCCGACCAGGGCCTGCGCGTCTATTCCCTGCGCGCGGCGGTAGCCTTCCTGCAGACGGTGCTCAACGTCAAGCCGCAGCAGCTGCGCGCCGTGGTGGCGCCTTTCCATGATGAAAGGCTGGAGGAATACCGTGTCGGCTTCACGCTCGCCGATTCGAGCGAGGTGGTGCACGGCGTAGTGTGGCCCCTGCTCGGGGCCGAGGACGAGTCGACCGACTGCGTCGGTCAGATCGAGGCGGTGCTGGGAGAAGCCGGGATCGGCGGCGTGATTTCGCTCGACCAGCGCTTCCCCGTGGAATTCTGCGACGATTGCGGCATGCCGATGTACCCGACGCCGGAGGGCGAAACCTCCCACGCCGAGCTGCCGGAAGACCTGCCCCAGGCGCCGGCGCATTTGCACTGAGCCCTTTGTCGTCCCCGCGCATGCGGGGACCCATGGATTCCCGCATGCGCGGGAATGACGTGCCCTACTCCCCGCCCTTCATCTCTTTCCCGAGCTTCTTCACCATCAGCCACGCGTAGAGACGCGGCGCAAGGCGCGACACCCACCACGACAGCCGCGAGACGCGGTCGGGCAGCAGCAGGCGCCGCTCGCCCGCCGCCGCACGGAAAATCTTTTCCGCCATGGCTTCGGGCGTCGAGCGGCCGCCGACTATGGATTGCGGATGCCGCGCCGGCCCGCCGTCGCCGGCCAGCGCGTTCTTCTCGATGCCGGTCTGGATGAAGGACGGGCAGACCAGCAGCACCCCTACGCCCAGCGGCTCGATTTCCGTGCGCAGGCTGTCGAAGAAGCCGTGCAGCGCGTGCTTGCTCGCCGCGTAGCCGGTGCGCGCGATCAGCGGCGCGAAGCCGGCGACGCTGGAGACGGCGATCACCAAGCCGCGCCGCGCGACGATATCCTCCAGCGCCGCGTGCGTGCAGTGCAGCGCGCCGAAGAAGTTCACCGCCATGACGCGGCGGATCACCTCCGGGCGAGTGGCGGCGAAGGCGCTGCGGTGGGTGATGCCGGCGTTGTTGATGAGCACGTCGACGCCGCCGAAGGCGCGCCGCGCCTCCGCCATCGCCCGCAGGCAATCCTCCTCGCTCGACACGTCGCAGGCGACGCGGATGGCGTCGGTGCCGCCGGGGAAAGTCAGTCCCTGCAGCACGGCGGCATCGTGGTCCAGGGCGACGATGCGCGCCCCGGCGCCAGCGAAGCGCAGGCAGAGCGCCCGGCCTAATCCCCCCCCGGCGCCGGTGACGACCACCGTCTTCCCGGAAAAGTCACGCGCCACGGCCGCGATGCGCGTTGAGGTAGAGATCGAAGACCTGCGCCGAAGTGAGCTGCGGCACGTAGCCGAACTCCTGCTTCAGCCGCGTGTTGTCGAGCACCGGCCGGTAGCGCAGGAAATCCAGCTGCTCGGGGCCGTACTGCGACAGGCCGAGCGCCCTCAGCACGCGCAGGGCGAGCCGCAGCAGGCCGGGCGGCAGCACAAGGCAGCGCTTGCCCTGCTTCGCGGCGATCTCGTGGATCGTCAGCACGCCGTCGCCGGCGACGTTGTAGATGCCCGCCTTGTCGCTTTCGATCGCCTGCAGCAGACAGCCGACGACGTCCTGGTCCCAGATGAAGACGAAGGGGCTGTCCGAGCCGCGGATGGCGAGCAGGCGCGGCTTCTCGAAGAGGGCGGTGATCTGGTTGCGCACCGTCTCGCCGAGGATGGTGCCGATGCGGAAGACGATCTGTTTCAACTCCGGATGCTCGACGCGCCAGCGTGCCAGCATCTCCTCCACCAGGCGCTTGTGGTGTGCGTAGGCAAAGGCTTCGTTGCCGCGCAGCGGGCAATCCTCGGTGAGCCAGGCCGGATTGTCGGCGTGATAGCCGTAGGCCGCGCCGCTGGAGCTGACGACGATCTTCTTGACGCCGGTGGTGGTGCAGGCGATGAGTACGTTCTCCGTGCCCTTGACATCCACCGAATACTCGAACTGGCGGTTGCTGTCCTTGCCCGGCGTGACGATCGAGGCAAGGTGCACAACGGTATCGACCTTGCAGCGATCGAACAACTCGATCAGCGCCGGCGAGCGCACGTCGGCCTGCACGTAATCGATACCATCCAGGCGCCGCCCGGGCGGCACCTCGCGCACATCCGCCGCCACGACGCGGCTGACTTTTACCCTGCCGGCGGCCAGCGCGGCGATCAACTGGGAGCCGAGATAGCCGCCGGCGCCGGTGACGAGAACCGACGGCCCCGTCATGCGGCTGGAGCCGGTTCACGACGCGACCAGAGCGTCGCCACGGTCAGCCCCGAGACGATGTGCCAGATGCCCCACCAGGCGGTGACGATGGCCATGCCGCCAAGGCCGTCGAAGAAGTTGAAGATGAGGATCAGGCCGAGGGCCGAGTTCTGGATGCCGACCTCGATCGAGACGGCGCGGCGGTCACGCTCAGGCAGGCCGGCCGCCTTCGCGGCGAAGTAGCCGGTGGACAGGGCCAGCGCGTTGTGCAGGAACACCGCGAGCACCACGAAGCCGACGAAATCCAGGAAATAGCGCCAGTTCGCCGCCAGCGCGCCTATAACGAACAGGCCGAACACGGCAAGCGAGAAGATCTTCACCGGCTTGTGCGCCTTCTCGACGAAGTTCGGGAAGCGGTGTCCGGTCCACATGCCCACGGCCATCGGCAGACCGAGCAGGAGGAACACGGCCAGCAGCATGTCGAGCGGATCGAGCGCGACGATCCTGAGGATTTTCGCCGTTTCCGGATTCAGGCCGCCCCACAGGGACAGGTTGAGCGGCGTCATGACGATCGCCACCGCCGTCGAGACCGCCGTCATGGCGATCGACAGGGCCGTGTTGCCGCGGGCGTAGTGGGCAAGGAAGTTGGAAATGTTGCCGCCCGGACAGGCTGCCACCAGCATCATGCCCAGCGCAATGCTCGGCGCAGGTTTGATTGCCAGCACCAGCAGGAAAGTGAAGGCCGGCAGCAGCAGGAACTGCCCGGCCAGGCCGATCAGCACCGGCTTCGGCGTGACCAGCACCGCCTTGAAGTCGGACACCTTGAGGTCGAGTGCGACGCCGAACATCACCAGGCCGATGATGAAGTTCAGCGCCCACAGCGATTGCGGGTTGAAGTTCAGCCGGACCAGGTCCATCTCGTTCATTGCGCCACCCCTTTCTCAGCCCTTCGGTTCCTCGTGCATCTTCTTGAAATGGATCAGCCCCGGCGCCCACATGTGCTTGACCGGATCGACGTCGACGTGCACCACCGCGCACTTGCCCGACTGGATCGCCCGCTGCAGCGCTGGCTTCAGTTCCTTCGGGTCGGAGACGCGCTCGCCGTGGGCGCCCATCGCCTGCCCCAGCTTGTCGAATTCGATCTCGCCCAGGTCGGCCTTGATGGTCTCGTCCGGATCGAGGTGCTTGAAGAGCATGGTCTTGAACGGCCGCAGCATGAACTGCTGGTTCATCTTCACCATGCCCCACTGCTTGTCGCACAGCACGATGTAGATCACCTGCGCCTTGTTGCGCACCGCCGTCTCGACCTCCTGCGAGTGGAAGCCCATGGCGCCGTCGCCGATGATGCAGCAGACCGGCTTGCCCGGCCGCGCCAGCGCCGCCGCCACCGCCTGCGACGTGCCGGCGCCGAGCATGCCGAACTTGAAGGTCGAGATCACCGTGTTCGGCACCGTCACCTGGTGGTAGAACATCGCCCAGATGGTGGCGTTGCCGCCATCGGCCACCAGCACCGAGTCCTCGGGGAACACCTCGCGGCAGGCCGCGCCGATGTGCGCCGGATGCATCGGCACCGCCATGTCGGCGAGCGCCTTGTCCCAGCCCGCGCGTTCCTCCTGCATCGTCCTGCCGTAGCCGGCGACGCGGGCGCGGCGGCCGTCGAGCCGCATCTCGCCCTTGCGCCGCTCCAGCTCGTCGCCGAGCAGCTCGAGGAAGCGCTTCGCGTCGGCGAGGATGGCAAGGTCGGCCGGCTTGTTCAGGCCGAGCATGTCGCCGTCGAGGTCGACCTGGATGGTCTTCTGCTCGGAAGGATTGCGCCAGTATGGCGGCTTGCCCCACCAGTCGGTCTCGCCGACGCGCGTGCCGATGATCAGCGCCACGTCGGCCTCGTTGCGCACGGTGTGGTTGAGCTTGACGTGCGGCATGGTGATGGCCAGCGGCGAGGTCTCGTCCATCAGGCCGCGCGCCGCCCAACTCGTCGTCAGCGGCGCATGCAGCAGTTCCGCCACGCGGCGCAGCGCGTCGTAGGCGCCGGCATGGATGATGCCGCTGCCGGCGTGGATCATCGGCGCCTCGGCGGCGATCAGCATCTGCGCCGCGCGCGCTACCTGATCGGCCGTCGGCGTCACCGGGTCCATGTGTCGGTACTGGTGCGGCGCCCAAAAGGCAAACGCAGCAACATCGGCCTTCACCTTGCCGTTCATGATGGTTTCCGGCACGTCGACGTGCACCACGCCGGGCCGTCCTTCATAACTCTTGCGCAGCGCCTTGCGCACCAGCTCCGGCACGCGGTCGAAGCTGGAGACAGCCGAACTCCACTTGGCGATCTTCCCGATGACCCCGCTCTGGTCGAAGCACTGGTAGCTGCCGCCGCGATCCGGATACATGATGCTCGGCCGGCGCGCGCTGGTGATCGCCAGCACGCGATTGCCGTCGGCCTGCTCGACCACCAGCCCGGGCAGGAGATTGGCCACGCCCGGCCCGTTGCTGGCCATGCACACACCGAGCTTGCCTGTCAGGCGCGCATAGGTGCCGGCCATGTGCGCGGCACAGGTCTCGTGGCGCGGCGTGACGATCTCGATGCCGAGCCGGTGCAGCGCCGAATAAAAACCGAAGTAGGTGCCGTCGATAATGCCGAAGACCTTCTCGACGCCTTCCTTCTGCAACATGCGGGCGATCACCTCGCCGCCGCTGATTTCCGCCATTCTTTTATCTCCTCACATGCAGTTCTTGTATTTTTCCAGCAGCCGCACCGGCTTCCTCAGCGCGTCGCGGCGGAACGGGTCGCCCAGTTCGCGCGTCACCATCATTTCCAGGATGGTGGTCCTGCCCTCCTTCTGTGCCGCGCAGGCGGCAGCGAGTGCCGGACCGACGTCGGCGAGCTTGTCCACGACGACGCCTTCCGCCCCCATGGCACGGGCGATGGCAGCGAAGCTCGGGTTCTCCAGGTTGGAGCCGACGAAGCGGTTGCCGTAGAAGTCGACCTGGTTCTTCTTCTCCGCGCCCCATTGCCTGTTGTGGAACACCACCGCCGTGACGGGAATCTTCTCGCGCACGCAGGTGAGTATCTCGCCGAAGCTCATGCCCCAGGCGCCGTCGCCGACATAGGCCACGGCTGGGCGATCCGGCGCGGCCAGCTTGGCGCCGATGATGGCCGGGAAGGCATAGCCGCAATTGCCGAAGCTCATCGCCGCGAAGAAGCTGCGCGGCCGTGCGAAGCGCAGGTAGCTGTTGGCCACCGAGCAGATGTTGCCGATGTCGGTGGACACCATGGCGTCGGCCGGCATCGCCTTTTCGAGTTCGCGCAGCATCTGGCGCGGATGCATGGCCGGGCTGTCTTTCGAAACTGCCATGCTCCACGGGTCGCGCTCCTGCGGCCAGGCGTCGAGCTCGGCTTCCCATTCGGCTTTCTCTTTCCCGACCTCCGCCGCGCGTTGCTGGCGATTGGCGCCGCAGGCCAGTTCGCGCACGGCCAGCCGTTCGAGCAGCGCTTCGGCGGCGGCCTTCGCGTCGGCACACAGGCCGACGGAGATCTTCTTCACCAGGCCGAGCATTTTCGCGTCGGCGTCGACCTGGATGATCTTCGCGCCCTTCGGCCAGTAGTCGAGGCCGTGCTGCGGCAGCGTACCGAAGGGGCCGAGGCGCGTGCCCAGCGCCAGCACCACATCGGCTTTCGCGATCAGCTTCATGCCGGCCTTCGAACCCTGGTAGCCGAGCGGGCCGCAGCATAGCGGATGCGCCGCCGGGAAGGCATCGTTGTGCAGGTAGCTCGTCACCGCCGGTGCGCCGAGCCGTTCAGCCAGCTTGATGCAGGCTTCGACGCCGTCCGCGAGCACCACGCCGCCGCCCGAGACGATCACCGGGAATATCGCCGCGGCCAGCAGATCGGCCGCTTCGTTCAGGCTCTTCTCGCCGCCGGCGCCGCGCTCGATGCGGATCGGCTGCGATATCTCGTAGTCGGCTTCGCCGTAGAAGTGATCGCGGGGAATGTTGAGTTGCGTCGGCCCCATCTCCAGCATGGCCCGGTCGAAACAGCGCGCGGCGATCTCCGCCATGCGCTTCGGGCTACTGACGTGCCCCTGGTACTTGGTGATCTTCGAGAAGATCGGCAGCTGCTCGGTTTCCTGGAAGCCGCCCAGGCCCATGCCCAGGCTGCCGGTCTCCGGGGTGATGACGACCAGCGGGCTGTGTGCCCAGTAGGCGGCAGCCACCGCAGTGACGAAATTGGTGACGCCCGGCCCGTTCTGCGCGATGCACACGCCGTGGCGGCCGCTGACGCGCGCATAGCCGTCGGCCATGTGCGCTGCGCCCTGTTCGTGCACCGTGGGGATGAAGCGGATGCCGGCCGCCGGAAAGAGATCCAGCGCGTCCATGTAGGCCGAGCCGACGATGCCGAAGATGTCGCGCGCGCCCTGCGCCGCCAGGGTTTCCACCAGCGCCTCGCTCGGCGTCATGCGCCGGCTCAACGAACCGATCTGGTTGCCTGCCATGCCCCCTCCATTCGTCTTCTTGTCTGGCAATCATTGCACAACGCCATTTTTATGGCAATAATGAGACCTTGCATTTCATTTATCGATATATATGCTTGACGACAACGACCAGCACTCCTCCGCCACCCTGCGCGCCATTGCCATCCTGGAAGCCATTGCCAACGCCGACGGCCCGCTCGGGCTGGTTGAGATCATGGCAGCGACCGGACTGCCCAAGCCGACCGTGCACCGCATCAGCGCCCTGCTGGAAAACACCGAGATGCTGATTCGTGAAGCCGAAGGGAAACGCTACGGCCCCGGTCCGCGCCTCGCCTCCATTGCGCTTGCCACGCTCACCAACACCGCCTGGCGCGCGCCGCGCCACGCTATCCTCAAGGCTCTGGTCACCGAGATCGGCGAGACCTGCAACCTCACGCTACTCGACGGCACCGAGGTGGTTTACCTCGACCGCGTCGAGGCTGCCTGGCCGCTCCGATTGCATTTCCAGACCGGTTCGCGCGTACCGGCGCACTGCAGCGCCAGCGGCAAGCTGCTGCTGTCCCTGCTGCCGGCGCGCGAGCGCCGCCGCATCCTCGACGCC
>Ga0172380_10005689_pt1 | contig 14936 bp, 15 predicted proteins | sample Leawe162metaG_FD_119747 | JGI IMG/M metagenome (GOLD analysis project Ga0172380, IMG submission 119747) | Leachate microbial communities from a municipal landfill in Southern Ontario, Canada - Leachate well 162 metaG | ecosystem: Engineered > Solid waste > Landfill > Unclassified | place...
ATGGCCGTGTATTCCACCGCCTCGATGACCGACGTGCAGTCCAACCACTGCACCAACCTCCGTTTGCACGCTATCATCGACGCAAAACTCGTCCCCAAGGAAACCTTTAACGTCCAAAACCTCCGCGGCGATTGAGGTAATATCTCCTGCGACACTCCACTGGATCAGTGGAGTGTCGCAGGAATCGGTAGCATCTGAATTCAACTGTGAATGGAAAGGAGCGCTCCATATCATGGCAAAAATGTCACAGGAAGTGCAGAAAGCGGTTACTGAGATCAAGCCTGGGCTGATCGCAACCTCCAGTAAAACTGGCAAACCCAATGTTTCTGCAAAAGGATCGTTGCGCGTGCTGGACGATGAACACTTGATGTTCGCCAACATCATGTCTCCCGGAACATTGGCCAATCTCCAGGAAAATCCGCAGGTCGCAGTGATTTGCCTGGATCCGGCCACACGTGCTGGATGCCGTGTCTTTGGCCGATCCGAGATCCTCAATGCGGGTCCGTTGTTTGATCAAATCAGCCAGGAATACGCCGCCAAGAGAATGACGGTGAAGCAGGTGGTTAAGATTGCTGTGGATGAAGCCTACACCTTCAACATCTGAGAACACCACATAAGATATGTCGATCAGCATCAAAATGGGCTGGACGGTTCCATTTATTTTCTGGAGACCATCATGACTTACTTCATCATTGGACTCTTGATCTTCCTGGGAACGCATTCAGTCCGAATCGTCGCAGACGACTGGCGCTCGCTTCAGGTGTCCCGTTTCGGTTTGCTTCCATGGAAGCTGCTCTATGGTGTAATTTCCGCAATTGGCTTTGGTTTGATTGTCTGGGGATTTTCGACTGTTCGGCCGGATACCTCGATCATCTGGATTCCTCCGCAGTGGACTCGTCATGTAGCGGCATTGCTGACGCTTCCTGCATTTATCTTGATTGTTGCCGCCTATATCCCAAGAAATCGTATTCGGTCTATGCTAGGTCATCCGATGGTTTTTGGCGTGATTCTCTGGGGACTTGCCCACTTGCTTGCGAATGGACGTGCCATTGATCTGCTTCTTTTTGGCAGTTTCTCTGCCTGGGCCGGGGTGGATTACGCCATTGCCGTCCGTCGCGACAGGAAGTCAAATACGAGATATCCGGCAGGTACTTTAGTGAGCACGCTGATCACAGTCGTGATCGGGGTGGTAGGTTGGTGGCTGTTTGCCGGTTACCTGCATGTCAAATTAATCGGAATACAACCATTTGCATAGAGAACGCAGAAAGTTTCCCGTTCTTTCCGATTCCATTTCCCCATGTGCAATTAATCGGTATTCGGCAACGGCAACCACTCACAGTCGCGGCAGTGACTGTTTGAGTGCACTGCAAGATGTACCACGCTGCTGGCTGACTTGGCGCCGAGCTTCCTCAAAAAACTGGCCCGGTGCGCCTCAACAGTCTTGGGGCTGATTTTAAGAGACTGCGCGATTTCCTTGCTGGTTTTCCCATCCACGACCAGGCTGAGAATTTCCTTTTCGCGCTGGGACAAGCTGTCGAACTTGTCAAAATAGTCCAATTTCTTGTTCTTGCTTTCCATTTGGCCTTTGCTGAGTTTCAGTGCAGCGTTGACTGCATCCAGCAGGTCCTGGTTCTGGTAAGGCTTTTGCAGGAAATCAATGGCGCCATTTTTGATGGCCTGCGCTCCCATGTGTCCATCTCCGTACGCTGAAAGGAAAATTAGCGGAAGTTGGAAGCCTCTTTCCAGCAGCTCCTTTTGCAGCTGCAGACCGCTCATGTTAGGCATTCTGACATCGACGATCAGACAGCCGTAGCTGCAGGATATATTGGCATCGAGAAATTGCTGCGCCGATGAGAACTCCTCAACCTTGAGCGAAATCGAGTTGAGCAGCCAAGTCAGGGAATGGCGGACCGACTCCTCATCGTCGATTACAAAAACCCGCGGCGCATTCGGGTCTATGAGGGCAGTTTCCCTGGTATTCTTCGGTCGAGTTCGCATTGCTAACGCTTTCATGTTGTCGGTCTCCGCTATATCGGCAAGGTGAACCGGAATATTGATCCGGTTTTCCCTGCTTTCGAGTAGGTGAGTTCACCTTCGTGCGAGTCTATGATCGAACGGCATATGGTTAGACCAATGCCCATCCCGTTTGGTTTCGTCGAGAAATAGGGTTCAAAGACTTGTTTGGCGACGCCTTTCTCCATTCCCTCGCCATGATCCTGTACCGCTATAGTGACGCTCTTGCGGTCACCGCTGATTTCGCTGCTGACAGCGAGGATGCGGCTTGGTTCGGGCAGGTCGGCAACTGCTTCCATGCCATTTTTCAGCAAATTGAAGAGCACTTGCAAAATCTCTATCTTGCACAAGGGGACCAGCGGCAGATCGGGTGCCAGGAACTGCTTCAGGTTGATATTCCTGCGGCGGATGTCGAAGTCAAGAAAGACAATGGCATCATGGATGAGTTCGTTGATGTCGCTGGGTATCTTGTCGGGTTTGTGCTTGCTGACAAAATCACGAACCCGGCCGAGGATCTGACCGGCCTGTTCGAGGTGTTTGATTGCCAGACAAACCGAATCGGAGATCTCTTTGACGCCTTCAACGTGGTCCAGACGCAGCCGGCAGCCATGGAGATAATTCAATGCGGATACCAGCGGCTGTCCCATCTGGTGGGCGAGTGCGGCTCCCATCTCAGAGGTTGAATTGATCCGAGCCAACCGGGTCAGCTCGGCATGCCGCAATCTTTCCAGTTCCTCGATCTTCTTTCGATACGTGATATCGGAGAATGCGGCAACCAGCACTTGTTGATCTTGCAAGGGTAGCGCCGTAGAACTGACGCTGAGCCAGCGCCGCTTACCCTTCTTCAGGCGCATTCCGACTTCGATGTTGTTGATATGATCCTTTTGATAGTCTTTGGTCAGCCAAGGCAGTTTCCTCTTGGGGATCTTGGATCCATCAGGAGAGAAAAAATCCCCGGTGATTTGCTGCCAGGTTGACAGAGGTTCTTTCTTTTCGCCAACCAGTTCGTTGAAACCCTGGTTTGATTCCAGGATTTTTCCATCCTGGTCGGTGATCGAGATGCCAATCGGAAGCATGTGGAACAGGGTGTAATACTTGCGCTGACTCTCGTTGGCGAACTGCTCCGCCTTTTTGCGCGTGGCGATTTCGATATTCAGGTTGCTGACATGCTGGGTGAGTTCGGCAGTTCGCTCGGCAACCATTTTTCCCAGGGTTGAAACGTTGGCCTTCAACTGCTCTTCCAGACGCTTGTGGTCAGAAATATCCTGCAAGACCCAGATGGCCCCTTGATTGGGATGCTCTGCGTCGAGCGCTTTGCCGGAAATGATGCACCAGATCAATGCCCCGTCTTTCCGGATCATGGGGCGTTCGGTCACATAGAAGGCATTTTTGTTGTTCTTGAAGTAGCCCCGGTCCTTGTCCCAGATCGACTTGAAAATCTCCTCACTCGGATAAAGTATGCGTACGGATTGATTGTCCAGCTCCTTTTCGCCATAGCCGAACAACTCCTCAAAGCGCCGGTTGCAACGCGCCAGAATTCTTTTCCGCACATAGCATATGCCGACCGGTGCATTGTGGAAAATCACCTCGTCGACTTCATGTTCCAGCAAGGGGTGGTCAACAAGGGGCACAGCCACTTCCTTTATATTGCTGGCAACGTTGGTCTTTCTCATCTCAATTCGGTCTGAGCAGAATCGGTTCGTTCATGCCATCTCCTCTTGTGGAAAGCATGTTACATCCTTTTAGGTGACAGACAAAGGTAGGTGTTTTGCCTAGGTCATAGGCAATCGTACCGATTGTTCCCTTATAGAAATATGGATAAATTTGCATGCACAACTAGAGTTTGCAGTTGGGTGTGGGCTGCAAGTCTTCAGTTGCTGCAAACCCCACTCCTCAATGCACTGGAATGCCTGCTTGTTTTTTTCTCTGAGGGTATTTGTATGTCTGATGATGCCAAAGTTAAAGCTCCAAAACCTGCCCCAAAGCCAGATATCACTTTTTTCCATCCAGATTTATTAGTAGTTCCTGAAGATGGAGCTCCCCCCTATTTGCAAGGCTACCGATGCAAAAGCTGCGGGAATCTGGATTTTCCCAAGCCAACCATCTGCCTGAATTGCTGGGGTGAGGAATTCGAGATCGTACCGCTGAGTCGCCAGGGTGTACTCTACAGTGTGTCCGATATTTTCATTGGCCAGGCCGGAATGAAGACGCCTTATGTTTTCGGCTATGTTGACCTGCCCGAGAACCTGCGAATTCTTGCTCAAATGCAGGGAGAGGTCGGCACCTTCAAGTGCGACGACAAGGTCGAGTTGACCGTTGGACCGATTCGGATGAACCGGGACGGTCTGCCGATCACCAGCTACATGTTCCGCAAGGTTGCCAATTAACAAACTCTGACTTTTGGTGGGCAAAAATGAAACTAATGCGTGATGTCTATATTGCCGGTGTCGGCGAAACCAAGTTCGGCAAGCATGCCGTCGATTATGACGTGCTTGGCCGGGCAGCGGCGCTCGAGGCGATGCGGAATTCCAATATCAACCGTCCGGATGTGGTGCAGAGCGCCTATGTCGGCAACGGCATGAATGGCATAGTCACGGGGCAGACCGTATTCAAGGATCTGGGAATGTGCGGGCTGTTGCCCATTATTAATGTCGAAAGCGCCTGTTCGGCCGGTGGAATGGCCATCTACTCAGCGATCAAGGATGTCGCCACCGGCGTGACGGATATTTCGATTGGTGTCGGTTGCGAGAATCACAGCCTGCACATGGCGACGGGAACGGCATTCGCGCCGAGCATGTCGGATATCGAAACCGTGCATGGCGCGGTGATGACCGGAAAATACGGGATGCGCGCCAACCGCTACATGTACGAAACCGGGGCGACGATTGAAGACTTGGCCGCGATCACGGTCAAGAACCGCCGCCACGCCACCAATAATCCGAATGCCTGGTTCAAGGGGGCGATTACCATCGAGGAAGTGGTCAAGTCCCGCATGGTGGCCTATCCGCTGACCTTGCAGCAGTGCTGTGGCATCGCCGACGGCGCCGGTGCGGTGGTGGTGTGCTCGAAGGAGATGATCGACAAACTGGGTGTGCAAAAGCCCATCAAGGTGGCGGGGGCCGTGGTCCAGTCCGGTCCCTATCACAATCGTCCGCGCGATATCACCGGTGACGACATTACCGAAACTTGCGCACACCAACTTTACGAAGAGTCCGGCATTGGCCCCGAAGAAGTGAATATCGTCGAATTGCATGATGCATTCACCATAGCCGAACTGCTGTATTACGAATGCCTTGGCCTGTGCAAGAAAGGCGATGGCCTGAAATATCTGCGCGATGGCGATTCCACCTATGGCGGCAAGTGCGTGGTCAGTCCACGTGGCGGCATGCTTTCCTACGGCCATCCGATCGGCGCTTCCGGCGCCGCGCAAATCGCCGCCTGCGTCAAGCAGATGCGCGGCGATTGTCACGGCTTCCAGGTTGACCCCGTGCCGCGGATTGCCATGACGCACGTGACCGGTGGCGGCTTGTCGGGCACCGAACATGCCGCTTGCACCATGCACATGCTGATCAGCGCCTGGTAAGCGGCTCCTCGGACATCTTTCAAAAGGGAAAACATCATGCTGTCAAAGGTAACAGGCAGAGTGGCGCTGATCGCTGGTGCCACCGATGAGGTTGGCGAAGCGATCGCGCTGCGACTTGCCAGCGCCGGGGCAAAAATCGTCTTGTGCGACCCGGATGAGCAAAAACTGGCGAGTGTAGCTGCCAAAGTCAGCGCGGCAGGCGGCGAGGCGGCGGCATTCGCCGTGAATTCAAGTGATGCACAGGCAGTGCGCACGTGTGTCGAGAAAGTTGTCGCGCGCTTTGGCCGGGTCGACATCCTGGTGAATAATCCTGCTGAAACAGAAGGCAAGGGCTTGGGCGAACTGAGCGCGGCGGGTTTTGCGGCGACCGTTGCTGCCACGCTCGGTGCAGAGTTCAACTTTCTGCTCGAAGTCGTGCCACGCATGCAGCAGAACAGCTGCGGACGGGTCATCAATATCAGCAGCCTGAGCTACCTTGGCTTGCCCAAGAATGCTGACGTTGGCGCGGCCAAATCGGGCTTGTTTGGCCTGACACGGTCGATCGCTCTGGAAGCCGCGCGTCATAACGTGACTGTCAATTGCGTCGTCAAGGGAGACATCCCGACAGCGTCTGTGGCGGAAGAGGTCAGAACCAAGATTGCTGGCGGCATTCCCGTGAAGCGGGTCGGTACGCCCGATGATATTTCCTACGCGGTCAGCTTCTTTGCTTCGGATACGTCCGACTACGTAACCGGACAGACATTTTTTGTCTGCGGTGGCAAGAGCAATTATTTTTCAATGTCGGTCTGAGCTTGAGGTGTAGACATGGGTATCGCAAACAGAGTCGCGCTGATCACGGGTTCAGCGAGTGGGATGGGCAAACAGACAGCCCAGCGTATGGCGGAGAATGGTGCTGCAGTAGTCATCAACGACATCGATGCGGCCAAGGTGGAAAGCACGGTCGATGAATTCAAGAAACTGGGTTTTCGCGTCATTGGTGCCGTTGCCGACATCAGCAAGGCCGAAGCCGTCAAGAACATGGTCCAGCAAGCTGTGGAGGCTTTCGGACGAGTGGATATTCTGGTCAACAACGCCGGACTGGACAAGGCCGGACCGATGCGAAAACTGACCGAATCCGATTGGGACCTCACGCTTAACGTCAATCTCAAGGGTAGCTTCCTTTGTTCCCAGGCAGTGCATGGTTTCATGATCGAAAACAAGCATGGCCGCATCATCAATATTGCTTCACGCGCCTGGTTGGGCGGTCCCGGGCAGACGCCGTATTCTTCGGCCAAGGCGGGAACTGTTGGTTTGACGCGTGCCATGGCCCTTGAGTTGGGCAAAAGTGGTGTGACCAGCAACTGCATTGCCCCGGGGTTGATCCATACGCCGATGTGGGATGCGCTCCCGGAAAAAGATCGCAACTTCCTGCTGACCAAGCAGCCCACCGGACGGCTCGGCAGCGTAGACAACATCGCCGACACCGTGATGTTCCTCGCCGATGATGACGCGAGTTTCATCAACGGTCAGGTCATCTATGTTTGTGGGGGCAGAAGCCTGTTCTCGGGCTAGGCACGCTCGCTGCAAAGTGGGACAGGCCGTCTTCAGCGCGTGACGATTATGGAAAACAATTATTTCTCAAAGCTAAAAGTCCTCGACTTTACCGGCGAGCTTGGCCCCTACACGGCGAAGATGTTTGCCGGGATCGGTGCCGAGGTGATCCATCTGGAACCGCTTGACGGTGATCCCCTGCGCCAGATCGGTCCCTTCTACAAGAACGTCAAGAGTCGCGATGGCAGCCTGCCCTTCTGTTGCTACAACAGCGGCAAGCGCGGACTGGCGTTGAATCTGGATCATGCCGAGGGCCGGGCGGTATTTCAGCGACTTTGTGCGAGTGCCGATTTGCTGGTCGAAAGTTTTGCACCCGGGTATCTTTTCCAGCGAGGTTTGAGCTACGAAACTCTGAGCGCCAAGAATCCGAAACTGGTGCAGACCTCGATCACCCCGTTTGGTCACACAGGACCTCTGGCACAACAGGTTGGCTCGGATCTGACTTGTGCAGCCATGAGCGGTTTTCTTTATCTGGCCGGGGTGGGACATGAGAAGCCGGTGCGTTCACCCGATAACCAGGCCTACCGCATGGCCGAAGCCTATGCTGCGGTGGGCAGTCAGATTGCATTGTTTGGCGCACAGCGTAGCGGCAAGGGACAGTTTGTCGATGTCGCCTGCATCGAGGCCGGTGCCGGCGCCCTCGAGAATGCCGCACAGTTCTGGGATCTGGAAGGGAAAATCCGTCGCGGCCGCGGCAAGGAGGCCGGCACCGCGACCATCCATCCTTGTGCCGACGGCTATATCGCGATTGTCGCGATCATGGGCAAGAACAAGGTCATGTGGACGCCCTTTGTTGAATGGATGAAGCAGGAAGGCGTCGAAGAGTGGGAGGTGTTCGATGATGACAAGTGGATCGAGTCCGCTTATCGCGAATCAAAAGAGGGATACGACACCTTCTGCCGAATCTTCGAGAAATACACCGCGCAGCACGACAAGCGCTATATCTACGAAACCGGTCAAGGCTACAGCGTCGCCGTGACACCGGTCAGCAACGGCAAGGATTTGCTCGAGAATCCGCAGTTGAAAGCGCGCGGCTACTGGCAGCGGGTGCGCAACGAAACGCTTGGTGGCGATGTCGTCTACCCTGGCGCGCCCTACGAGTTCGGTGAAATCCACTGGCGGCAGGGCGGCAATGCCCCCCGCCTGGGTCAGCACACGCGAGAAATTCTGGCAGCGCATGGCTATGCCAAACAAGACATTGACGCCTTAATCAAAGCGGGAGCCGTCTATGCCGAATAGTTTTGAACGTGCCTTGCAGGGCATTACCGTATGCGATTTTTCCTGGGTCGGCGCCGGGCCGATTGCCACCAGTGTGTTGGCGCAATGCGGCGCCAAGGTCATCAAGATCGAAAGCCTCAAGCGTCCCGACATCCTGCGCAAAGGCGAACCGTTCAAGGATGGCGACAACACCGGCATGGACCGCAGCGGCTATTTCGCCAACCGCAACGCCAACAAGCAGGATATCGCGCTCAACATGGGCCACCCGGATGCGCGCGAAGTGGCGGTGCGGTTGATCAAGCAGAGCGACATTATCATCAACAACTTCCGCGTCGGCCAGATGGAGAAGTGGAATCTGGGCTGGGAAGACGTGCAGAAAATTAACCCGCGCATCATCTATGTCACCATGAGCCTGCAGGGCTTGAATGGCCCGCATAGCGAATACATGGGCTATGGCGTGAATCTCAATGCGCTGTGCGGCCTGACGGCACGCGCCGCTTTTTCTGGCCAGCCGCCCTTCGGCACCGGCACCAATTACACCGATCACGTGATGGTGCCGACACATACCTTGTTTGGCATCATGGCGGCACTGCTAGAACGAGAAGCCACCGGGCGTGGACAGACTGTGACGATATCGCAACTCGAGGCAGCGATCAGCATGGTGCCCTCGGATGCGATGGCCTACGCAGCCAACGGCGAGGTACTGCCGCCGCTGGGTTGCGGCGATCCGCAGGCGGCGCCGCATGGCGTCTACACCACCCTGGGATATCGGAAATGGCTGGCCATCGCGGTGTTCACCGAAGCGGAATGGTGCAGCCTGAAATATGTTATGGGCAATCCAGCCTGGGCGGAAGATCAAAAATTCGCCACGCTGGAAGCCCGGCTGCACAATCAGGAAGAACTCGACGCGCGCGTCGAAGCCTGGACGTCGGGGCAGTATTCCGATTGGCTGATGGAAGAACTCTTGCGCAACGGTGTCAAGGCGGGCATGGTCAAGGATGCGCGGGAAGCCATCGAGGATCCGCATCTGCGGCAGCGCGGGTTCTGGGCTTACCTTGACCATCCTGTCGTTGGCGTCAGCTTGTACAACCGTGCGCCGGTCAAGTTTTCGCGCACCCCGGTGATCATGGAAACCCCGGCGCCGTCGATCGGCCAGCATACCAAGGAAGTGTTGACCGGCATGCTGGGCTACTCGGAACAAGAAATTCAAAAAATGACCAGCGACCAGGTCCTGGTGTAGTGTTTTTCGACCGGGACAGGCTTGGCGGTGTTCCGGCACGTGGTGCCATTCTGTATGTCAATTCTTTGGTGAGATCACATGGACTTTTCTATTTCTCAAGAACAGATGATGTTGAAGGACCTGGCGCAGAAATTTACGACCAATGAACTGATGCCGCTGGAGAAAGTGCTGCTCGAGCGCGAAATGCGCATGTGGACCGATCAGTTGAGCCTGCTGCCGAAAGAGGACGAGGAGCGGCTGCTGAAGCTCTCCCGTGACATGGGCTTCTGGGGTATCGAGGTGGGCGAGGAATTCGGCGGGATGGGCATGGGCATGTTCGCCAAGACCCTGGTGGTCGAGGAACTTTCCAAGTCGCTGCTGGGCTTCTCCCACCACGCCTTCACCTTGCCGCCGGACGCCCCCAACCTCTACTATCTCGCCGAGTGCTGCAGCCCGGCGCAGCGCGAGCAGTACCTGATGCCCTATTGCCGGGGCGAGATCGATTCTGCCATGGCGGCGACCGAGCCCGATGCCGGCTCCGACGTCAGCGGTCTGAAGACCACGGCGGTGAAGAAGGACGGCAAGTGGGTGATCAACGGTTCGAAGATCTTCATCAGCAAATGCGACCGCGACAAGCTGCTGTTCATTGTCATCGCCGTCACCGACAAGGAGGCAAAGGCGAAGGGACGTTTTACCGCCTTCCTGGTGGAGAAGGACACGCCCGGCATTCAGATCGGCAAGGAGATCCCGGTCATCGGCGGCATGCCGAGCTGGACGCTCTATTTCGACAACATGGTGGTCGGCGACGAGGCCGTGCTGGGCGAGGTGGGTAAGGCTTTCATTCCGTTGCAGAACCGCTTCGGCGTGCGCCGCATCGAGTTGGCCTCGCATTGCACCGGCATGGCCGAGCGCGTGATCAAGATGATGATCGACCAGGCCAACGTGCGCAGCACCTTCGGCAAGAAGCTGGCCGAGCGGCAGATCGTGCAGACCTGGATCGCCGATTCGACCATGGAACTGGAGGCCGTGCGTCTGCAGCTCTACTACACTGCCTGGAAGTCGGACCGGGGCGTCAAGGACCTGCGTGTCGAGGCGTCGATCCTGAAAGTGCAGGCGACCGAGATGCTGACACGCGTCGTCGACCGTGCTATGCAACTCTATGGCGGCATGGGTATGGCGCGCGAGACCGGCCTCGAGTACGTGGCGCGCATGGTGCGGCTGTGGCGTATCGTCGAAGGCCCGTCGGAAATCCACCGTGTTTCCATCGCTGAAAAACTGCTCAAGGACGAGCAGCCCTACAACCCCTTTGTCGTCGCTGAGGATTGACCATGCCCGTCGGATTTGAAGTCACCAACCACATTGCCTATGTCACCCTGAACCGGCCGGAGGCGATGAATGCCCTGGACCCCGAGTCAGTCGCCGACCTGAACCGGATTTGGCATGAAGTCGCCAGCAACCCGGACATCCGCGTCGCAGTACTGACCGGTACCGGGCCGAAATCCTTTTGCACCGGTACCGACATGAAAGCGACACCGGCGCCAACGGAATGCATGGCCGCCATTTATCTGCGCGATGGCATGCCGATCGTGCCGGCGATGAAAATGTGGAAGCCGATCATTGCCGCCATCAACGGCTTTGCCATTGGCGGCGGCCTGGAAATCGCGCTGGCCTGCGACCTGCGCATCGCCAGCAGCAATGCCAAGTTTGGTCTGACCGAAGTCAAGGTGGCGAGCCTGGCAGGGCTCAACGGCACGCAATTGCTGCCACGCGCGGTTCCGCAGGCGGTCGCCATGAAAATGCTGTTGACCGGAGAAATGATCACGGCGGAGGAAGCGCTGCGTTACGGTTTGGTGAGCGATGTGGTGGCGCCGGAGGAATTGCTCAAGCTTGCCACGACTTATGCGGAAAAAATTGCCAGCGCAGCCCCGCTCAGCGTCCAGGCCGCCAAGCAGGCGGCGATACTTGGCAAGGACATGCCGGTGGAGCACGGTATCCTGTTTTCGCATCTGTTGTGGGGTGTCTTGCGCGATACCGAAGACCGCAAGGAAGGCTTCAAGGCTTTTGCAGAAAAGCGCAGCCCCACTTACCGCGGGGTTTGATGGAATTGTCCCGGAGAATATAACAACTACGAGGAGTGCATCACAATGGAACAACATGATGTCATCATCGTCGGTGGTGGCCCGGCGGGCGCTGCGTGTGCCAAGGCTTTGAAGGATGCGGGCATCGACGTGCTGATCCTCGAAAAGGACAAGCTGCCGCGCTACAAATGCTGCTCCGGCGTTCTGTTCGGCCAAACGGAGGAACTGTTGCGCGAATACTTCGGCGCCGATGCGCCGCCGGAAGTGTATTGCAGTAATGACAAAATCATCGAAGCCGAAGATATTCGCGAATGGAAGAAAGGCACAGGGTACAAGCGTTTTTACTGGGAAATTGACAAGGACGGCAAAGCTTTTTCGACGCATTACCAAAACATCTGGCGCAACCTGTTTGATCATTGGCTGGTCAAGATGTCCGGTGCAACCTGCCGGGAAGAAGCGAGAGTGAAGGGATTCACGGCGACCTCCGAGCATGTGACGGTAGAAGTCGATGGTCCCGGCGTCAGCGAATATCGCTGCAAGTATCTGATCGGAGCTGATGGCGGCCCCTCGGTGGTGAAGCGCATCCTCAAGGCGGCGGCAGGCGACAGCGGACCCGCCGGTGCAAGCGTGAGCATTTTCCAGAGTTATTTCAAACTGGAGTCGCTGGGCACGCTGAAGAAAGCGGCCTGGACGGTGTTTTTCGAGCCAGAAATCGGCGAGATGCTGTCCTGCGTGCATCAAAAGGGTGACTATCTGCTGCTTTGCGTCGGGGGCTTCAAGGGTCGCAAGCTCAGGGAATCCGTGGAGCGCTTCAAGCAGCTGCTGGCCGATGAATTCGGCGTCAAGCTTGGGTCGTGGTGGCGCGACGAGGGCTGTCAGATGGAACTGGCACCACCCTATCTGGGCGAAGGACGTGCTGTGCTGACCGGCGAAGCGGCAGGTTATATCTATCTCAATGGCGAGGGTATCAGCGCCGCCATCGACAGCGGTTATCGTTGCGGCAAAGCTGTCGCCCAGGCGATCCGCAGCGGTGGTGACGCCATCGCCATTTTCCGTGAGAACAGCGGCGATATCGACAGGCATCTCGAGAAATGCCTGTCACAGATTCACTTCCTGTCCGTTTGATGGCATGCTGGGAGGGCGGCTGGAATGGCTTTGCTGATCACTCCCGATTGCATCAATTGCGTCGTGTGTCAATTTGAATGCCGCAATGACGCGATAGCGCAGAGGGATGGAATTCACGTCATAGATCCGGAGAAATGCACCGAGTGCGACGGCATCGCAGAAAAGCCCCGGTGCGTCTCGGTCTGCGCGGTCGATTGCATCGTCCCGGACCCGCAACGACCATATCGCGGCGCCATGCTCAGCGCCTGATTTGGCCGCTACACGCTCAGGTCTGCATAGCGGGCGCTATTTTTCCCAGGCGATTTTGCCGTCGATCAGGGTCATCACTACTTCCGCTGTGCCGAATTGCTCCGGCAAGGTTTTGCCATGAGTACTCAAGACGATCAAATCGGCGAGTTGCCCTGGCGCCAATTGTCCTTTTTCCTGTTCTTCACCGGTGGCGCAGGCACCTGCCGAGGTGTAGGCATCAATCGCCTCGATAAGCGTCAACTGTTCTTCCATGGCCAGTATTCCCCCACCGGAGACTGTGCGTGTCAAGGCGGTCTGAATGGCTTGCAGCGGATCGCACGGCGTGAGTGGGGCGTCCGAACTGAACGCCAGTGGAATGCCATGATCAAGAAATGATCGATATGGATAAATCCAATTCAGCTGTTCGCCCGCAACCTGATCAAGATAGGCCGGACCGGTTTGCTGGAATAAATTGGGTTGGGAAACGACGATCGCTTCGCTTTCTGCCAGCATCGGCATCAAGTCGGGCGGGCAGACCGGGCAATGCTCGAAGCGCGGTCGCGCGCATGGCGTGAGCGCCATGTCGCGGACAAACGCCAGAGCGCGCAAAGACATTTGCAGCAGTTCAACATCCGGAACATGAAACGACAGTTGGAAGCCCGCCAGATGGGTGCGCAGGGCCGCTTGATTGAGATCTTCCTGTGACGGGTGCACGACACCACTGCTTTCATCGAGGGCAATCTTCATGGCGCCCAGGCGTATCTGGAGGTCGCCATGACCTGTCCTCAACCCTTTCTCTTTCAGCTCTTCCAGGGCATCGTAGCCGGCCAGCATGGTCAGGCGCGGTGCGAGCAGACCGCGTTGCTTGAAGCTGTGCCAGGCCTGCCAGTGGTGATAGGCGTTGGACCAACTGGTATCCTGCAGCGAAGTGATGCCGAGCGATAAGTAGACTTGATTGGCCTGGCGCAAGCCAGCCTGGATTTCCTCTTCGGTCGGTGGCGGTATCGTGCGAGCGATCCGTTCGCTGTTGCCGGAAACTACACCGTTCGGTTTCCGGTTGACGGGGTCACGTCCGATGCTTTCGTTCTCGGCATCCGCTGTATTCTCGTCGATGCCGCAGAGTGACAGAGCCCGCGTGTTCAGTGTGCAGTGCTGGCCGGAGCGCTCCACCAGCAGGATGGGGCGGTCGGCCGCGGCCTGGTCCAGTTCCCAGCAGTAAGGCAAGCGCTTCTCCGCAAGCGAGGACAGGTCAACTTGCGCTGCGCGCAACCATTTCTGATTTCTCGCTCTTCCGGCCTGCCCACGCACAGCAGCGAGAATATCGCCGATGCAGCGGGCCTGTGAGCAGTCCAGATAAATGTGTGACATGGCGAAGGCGAACGGGTGGCAATGCGCGTCGTTGAAGCCAGGCAAGACCATGCCGCCCTGACAGTCGATCACCCGCGTATCCGCATCACAAAGTTCGCCAAGCGCATCCGCTGCTCCGGCATAAGTGATCCGGTTGCCCTGGATCGCAATCAGTTCGACGGGTGCAGAATGGACGCCGAATCGTTGGCGCACCATATTGCGCAGCATCAAATCCGCGGTCATGGCGTCGAGAATCTAGGCCGAAGACGTGCCGCGCTGCTTCTGCACCATCAGGTAGTACCTGAGCGCCTCGCGCAGGCCTTGCTTGAAGGGGGTGTACTCAAAGTTGACCAGCCGCTTTAGCTTTTCTCCCGAATAGAGCAGGGGCTCATCCAGCGGGAAGGGCAGGGGGATGCCCTGGTGATTGATTTCCGCCACCGGCAGGCGCACCGGCTCGATCTGCTTGCCGGTGATCTCGGCGAGCACCTCGACGATACGGACGTAGGAAACGGCTTCGTCGGCGGCGAGATTGAAG
>Ga0172380_10005690_pt1 | contig 14934 bp, 11 predicted proteins | sample Leawe162metaG_FD_119747 | JGI IMG/M metagenome (GOLD analysis project Ga0172380, IMG submission 119747) | Leachate microbial communities from a municipal landfill in Southern Ontario, Canada - Leachate well 162 metaG | ecosystem: Engineered > Solid waste > Landfill > Unclassified | place...
GGTTTAGTTTTGCAGTGTCCGGATTAGAGCGATAACGGTTTAGTTTTGCGGTGTCCGGATTAGAGCGATAACGGTTTAGTTTTGCGGTGTCCGGATTAGAGCGATAACGGTTTAGTTTTGCAGTGTCCGGATTAGAGCGATAACGGTTTAGTTTTGCAGTGTCCGGATTAGAGCGATAGCGGTTTAGTTTGGCCTTCCTTCTAAGCGAATTTTTCCAGGAATTGGCAGCTTTGATTTGAACTTATTCCTTGATTCCGACGTTTGTAATAGAAACAGGAGGACGAATCATGGAACGAAAACTTGGCGATAGAGTTCTTTTGAAGGACGTGTGGCCCGCCTTTGAAAGTCAGGTGCCTAGCGATGCCGTAGCCGCAGACGTGATTTTTCAAACTCTTGAACGGCAGGGGGAGATTGTTTGTCGTTGTTCTTGTGAACAGGTGGTTCGAGATCCAGGCTCCCGCATTTTCAAGTGTCTGAAATGTAATTATGAGACTTGGTTTACGGCTAAGACCTTGCTTAAAAGAACCAGTAACCTTAGGGCCTGGTTGGCTGCAATATATTTAAAGCAGAATAGGGTGGTTATCACTCCCTCTCAATTGGCGCGACTTACTGAGATCTCTCAAACTGGAGCCTATGAGATTCACCGAAAATTGAATTTGGTTGTGTGTGATCAAATCGACGATGATTCGCTCCTCGTGCCATCAGAACTATTTCGCGCTGCCATTTGCAAGCGCAGCCGTGAAACGCCGGCGCGGTTGCATCCTGTGGCAGAGGAGCTAGCTTTAATGGCTTCTGAAGGCAACACCGATTGTCCGCTCCAGCCTATTGATGATGATTGTGGCTTGCACGAAATCGAGACGCTTGCCATTACCGGTGGTGACTCCATTGCCGCTGAAGATTTTCCTTCTGTGTCGGCTAATTCGTTGTTGGCTCCTTTCAAGCTGGTAGGAGCTGCCGTAGCATTCTTCAAAAGGCATTTTCATGGAGTAAGCAGAAAATACCTTCAACTGTATTTAGCAGGTTTTTGTTTCCAGTTTGAACGCAGAGAGCGACTGCCTGATTCACTGCTTACTGCCTGTCTTCGCCACCCGCCCATATCGTATTATGACTTGCTCGACTATGTTACTTCCCCGCTAGTGAAGTTTCCGCTGGGGTGATGGTCTTGGCTTCTGTCGTCTACGATTCTAATCTCTCAATTGACTAGTATTTGTCGCTCACCTTTGGGTACAAAGGAGCTAGTTGTTTGGGTGTTTCTTATGCCTCTGGAGCAGATAAAAACTAGTAGCTCTGATGTTAGTGCTGAGAAACCGGCGACTGAGCGGTCTTTGCTTACCGATTTCGGCTCTGCTGCTTTTGACGCTGGCTTTCAGCGTCCTGTTAACGGTGTCTCGCAGTTGGCCAGCAGTCTTGTGGGTAGATCTCTGCCAGAGCTGCATTTGGTTAACCCAAGCAAGCCAAATGACAGAACGGAGGCCTTCGTGCAGCAGGCCGGTGCTTCGGTTGGCATGATTGTGCCATTTCTGATTTCTCGCGCTGCGGTTCGAGGGGCATTCTCCGGTCGTTTGAGCACTTCAATCGCTTCTAGTGCGATCGAAGGCGGAGCCACTGGGGCTGTTATGGGTGCAGTGCTTACTCCCGTTGAGACGGGCCGAGATTTTTGGTCAGGTCGTTTGAGCAATGCGGTGACGGATGCTGGAACTTTTGCGGTGCTGGGAGCTTCTGCTCGAGGCCTAAGTGGCATTCGGGCATTTGCTGTCACGCCCGAGTCTGGTCTTCTTGCTAAAGTTGGTAAGGGTGCTGGTATTGGTGCTATCAGTGGCATACCAGCTGGACTGACTAGCGCCGAGCTAGGTTCATTGACCAGTGGCAGAGGGCTGTCAAGTCAGCAAGAGCTTGGCAAGAATGTCACTGATTTCGCCATGTTTGGTGGCATTCTGGGTGGTTTCGGTGGTGCGGCGTCGCATTATCGCTATCAACGAGCTGGTAGCGTCCCTCTTTCATTAAACTTAGATTCTGCCAAGGCAGAGCCGGTAAAAGTTCAAGCAGATATCGCTCAACCTGTAGCCACCCAGCCAGCTAAAGTCGAACAAGTAAGAGTTCACTCTGACAAAGTAGTACCAATTAGAGTAGAGCCGGTTAAAGTAGAGCCGAGCAGAGCATCGCAAGAAAAGCCCATTTCCTTTGATCAGAGAAATCTTGTTGGAGAAGGTGGTGAGGGGAAAGTCTATTCTAACAACGATGGCTCAGTGACAAAAGTGTTTTTTGATCGAACGGCCAATATGGACGCTGTAAAAGGTATGTACGAAAGGCTTCAATCGATCGGTGTGCGCACGCCTAAGGTTCTGGAAACAGGCAAGACTAAGGATGGCAGCCCAGCTTTGCGGATGGAGCAGATTGGTGATGGGGATCATTTGCAGTTTCAACTAATCGCAGGTGAACTCTCTCGTGCCGATATGGTGGCGCTGAGACAGCAGTATTATGCATTTGGTGATGCCATTATGAATAGTGGCATAAGAATTGACTGGCAGCTGAAAAATATGCGATTTGAAGACGGTAAGCTCTATATTCTTGATCCTTCCTTCCTCAAACAAGAACCGATGAGTCCGCTTACTCTTAGCCGCTATGGCCAGGCCATTGGACCGCGGCCATAAGCCCATGCCACAGACTATTGCCGATGACTATTGCCACAGACTATTGCTTACACTTTTGTTTAAGCCATTACCGCAAGTCATTGCAACAAGTCTAAGAGTAAGCTAGTGCTTCTTCTTTGTGCCTGAATCAAGTTTTCCTGTAGAGGCCTTTAGTTCCACTGGCAATTGCTTGGGGAGTATTTGCGCCGACACTTTAGTATCGAACTTCGGCATCATTAATGCGTCTGCATTGGCACTGCGGAGTGCTGCGGCCGTATCCGAGTTGTGGAGAGTGGCACTCGTACTTGAGTTGCGCAGCGCCGCACTCGTATCTGATGCCGATAGAGTGCCAGCGTTTGCATTTAAGGCTTGTTGATTGCGCAAGGTTGCCTCTGTCCGCAGCAGCTCGGCAACAGTATCTGTGCCATTTTTAGAGGCACCATAGTCCCAAGTCATGGTGAAGTTGTATCCAGGCAACGCCGATGCCGCTGGAAAATCAAGTATTGCCGCTCTATCAATTCGTCTCGTTGTCTCTAGCAAGAAGTAATTGAACAGAACGGGAGCATCGCTCTTTACAATACGTCCTCTCAAACGTCGATTTTTATCAACACTAAAGACCATTAGAGCGCTGCCGGAGAGTTTGCCAATGTGTGCCGCGCGTACACGAGGACCAAGGGTTGAACCGAATGCCAGCCTGTAGTTTTCGATCCATTGATCCCAGGCCGCCTTTAAGTCGGCGCTGCCTTCGGGGCTGCAGCGAAACACTTCAAGGCCGTCGCGATGGCTGTCGGCAAACTTCATTTTGCCATCGCTTTTCTGCTCTGCCAGAGTGTTAATGCGGTCGAGCGAAGAGACTTGATATTGGTCTAGTACCGACCGTCTGCGAATGGGCTGGCTCATGGGTGGTGGTGGTGGCACTGCGACATTGTAGGCTTTCAAAACTTGGGCGCAGTTTCTATACATTTCTGCTGTCTGACTGGTTTTGCATGCCTTCTCGTATTCTTGCAAGGCACGAGCCTTGTGACCAATTCGCAGTAGTGAATTGGCAAGATAGTAGTGGGCCAAATCAGACCTCTCATTCTTGCTGGCTGCCAGTGAGAGGCTGTTGACGGCCTGGTTGTACTGCCCGGCCGAATACTCAGCAATGCCGCGATTGAGCCAATCAATGTCTTCTGCCCAAGCAGCACACTCACTCTGCTTTGCGAGTGCTAAAACAATTAGCAGAAATAACAGAGCGCATTGCTTTTTCATAGTCACTCTAAGTACTGCTGATTTCTAAGTACTGTGGTTTACTAAGCGCTGCAGCTCACTTAGCGCTTCTACCTACTTTGGACTACAAACTATTGTTCCTCACCGACCCGCACAATAAGCTTGCCAAAATTTTCGCCTTTTAAGAGCCCCTGAAAGGCCTTCGGCGCATTTTCTAAACCATCGACGACATCTTCTAGGTATTTGAGTTTTCCTTCCTTTATCCAGCTAGAAACAGCCTGCAAGAATTCTTGACGCTGCGAGGCGAAGTCGCTAACAATAAAGCCTCTAAATGTCAGTCTTTTGGTGAGGATTGCCCGCATTAGAATGGGTACCGAAATAGCCCCGGAGGCCAGGGTCGTTTCGTTGTAAGCACTAATTAGTCCGCAAACTGGAATGCGGGCAAATGGGTTTAGTAGCGGGAAGACCGCCTCAAATATTTCTCCGCCAACGTTTTCGAAGTAGATATCGATACCCTTGGGGCAGGCTTTAGCTAGTAAGGCAGGAAGATTTTCATCTTTGTGGTCGAGACAGTCGTCAAAGCCTAGTTCTTGAACTACATAGTCGCACTTGCGCTTGCCTCCAGCAATGCCAATTACTCTGCAGCCTTTGATTTTTGCGATTTGGCCGACAATTGCTCCTACTGCCCCTGAAGCAGCCGCCACCACGACGGTTTCCCCTTCTTTGGGCTGACCGATATTGAGCAAGCCTGTGTAAGCCGTCATACCGGGCATGCCAAGCACTCCGAGGGCCGTCGATATCGGTGCTAGCTTCTTCTCTATTTTGACCAAACTGGCGCCATGTGCGACAGCGAATGCTTGCCAGCCGGTGTAGCCTAGAACAATGTCTCCTTTAGCTAAGCCTGAATATTGTGATTGCAAGACTTCGCTAACGGTGCCCCCTTCCATTACACCGTCAATGGCCACAGGTTCTGCGTATGATTTGGTTGCGCTCATGCGTCCGCGCATATAGGGGTCTAGTGAAAGATAAATTGTGCGCAGAACTACTTCGTCTTTCGAGGGCTGTGGCAAAACGCCTTCAACCAGTCTGAAATTCTCGTCTTTGGGTTCGCCAACTGGTCTTGAGGCTAGTGTGATTTGACGATTTTGGGTTTCCGACATTTGGTACTCCCGTTTTGTGCTGCCGTTTTGTGCTGCCGCTTTCTATTACTACGATGTCACAATACAGATTTTTTTTAGTTTACCGATTATAACTATTAGGTCATCCTCTAAGTGCTATGAATCCCCAGAACAATCCCCAGCCACCCGACGAAGAGTCACAAGCCAGCACCAGCTTGTCGGGAAGCAGCGCGGCTGGTGATTTCCGGCAGTATGTTTCTGGTAGCGGCGCAGCGAAAGACTTTCAACCATATATTTCGGGCAGCACGGCCCACCCGGCGGCGGATGAGGTTGGTAAGCTTCAGCCTGGCGACCTTTTGGGAGACTACGAGATAATCTCGCTATTGGGTGTTGGCGGAATGGGCTTTGTTTATAAAGCTCGCCATCGAATTCTCAATAAGATCTACGCTTTAAAGACTCTCAATATTGAGAAGGTCAACGAAACCGCTTGGCGTCGTCTTCAGCTTGAAGCCCAGGCTATTGCCCGTATGAACCATCCAAATATTATCGCCATTCACAATCTTGGTTTGCATGATGGAGTTTTGCCTTTCTATGTGATGGATTTGCTTGAAGGGGAGAATCTGGCCGATCTTTTGGCTCGTTCTGGTCCGTTGAGCCTAGAAGAAGCTATTCCAGTTTTTATAGGTGTGGCTTCTGGTCTAGGTTACGCTCACAAGAAAGGAATTATTCACCGCGACATCAAACCGGGAAATATTTTTCTGCTTAAGGAAAAAGATGCTACAGGATCCCGTGTCAAGCTCGTAGATTTTGGTATCGCTAAGCTTTCTGGAGTTGAGGCTGAAGTGCAGAACCTCACCACTGCTGGTGAGATATTTGGCAGCCCCTATTATATGAGCCCTGAGCATTGTGATGGAAAGCGTATTGATGCTCGCTCTGATATCTATTCTCTTGGCTGCACGTTCTTTGAAATCTTAACGGGTGTGCCACCATTTCGTGGTGCCAATTCTATTCAAACGATGATGATGCATCAGGGGCAAAAGCCGTCAAGGCTAACCAAGGCGACGGGGGGTAAGTTCTTTCCTGAGGTTATGGAAGAAATGATTGCCACCATGTTAGAAAAAGCTCCTATGGACCGCTATCAAAACCTTGAAGAAGTGGTGGCCGAGCTCGCTCATATGCAGAAGGAATTAGGTGCTTCTTCTTCACCTTCTTCTTCAGTGTCGTCTTCGGTTAATTCGGGGCAGAGTTCCGTTGTCAAAGATAGTACCAAGGAAAAACATCCAATTCAGTTGGCCCTGAAGATTTCTTTGGCAGTCGCCGTGCTGCTCTCTGCTGTTTTTACTTTCGCTTATTGGTTGAAACTAGAAGCTGCGAAGTCTTCATCCAATGTCAAGCAGGCCGGGGTGGGCGGGCCTGCTTCTGTGACTGGTTCTGTGCCTGGTTCTGCAGTAGGAACGTCATCTTCAACTACCTCAGAAACCACGACAGAAAACCAATCTCAGGCTACCACTGGAGTCACTGCAGAGACTGCTAGCTCTACTTCAGTCACTCCTGCAGCAGAGCTCACAGCCGGCACGGCTCCAGAATCCAACACAAGTTCTGCACAATCTTCTAATGCTGAATCTAAACCTGCGTCGTCTGGCGAGTCGGCCGTTGGCTCTTCGGTGGTTCGTCCGATGAAGACCTATTACTGCGGAAACGCTGATGTTGGCGGTGTGCTTAAACGTAAGTTTGACTTCGGAGATGAGCATAAATTAGGCAAGATTGAAATAGAAGATCAAGAAGGGCCAATACCAGCCACTGGTGCGGTGTTTCTACCGCTTCAAGGCAAAGTAACATTGCTCTGCAGTGGGGAGATATTTGCGGATCCTTCTTTGCTTGATGGCTTCCGACCTGACGATCTATATGGTTTGGTTTTTTCTGGGCATGAACCGGTCGACAAAAGAGCGCTGCCGCATATTGTCAGGCTGTCCGGCTTGAAGTCCTTGACGCTGTCTGCTGGCCCATGCAATTTCGATGGGGAATGTTTGCCGCAACTTGACCTACTTTTTGACCTAAAGGAGCTGGAGTTGGTAGGCACCCAAATTAGAGGTAGCGAGCTGGCTACTTTGGGGCGAATAAAGAAGCTTAAGCGCTTATCCTATTCGCCAGTCATAGAACCCGCTGAACTATTAAAGGTGTTGGCGCCCTCTAAAAATTTGACTGAATTGACTCTGGAGCGAGGCGTACTCAGCTTGAGCGATTTCCAAGCAATCTCGACTTGTTCCAATCTCAAACGCCTGCGAGTTAATGAAACAGACATGACAAACCAATGTATGGAAGCGATTAGTTCACTCTCGCACTTGAAAGAGTTACAAGCTAACCCATCTTTGCTTGATCGCGATTGCTTTAGGTCTCTGAAAAAGCTAAAGAATCTGCAAGAACTGGGTATCGGCGGTCCGAAATTTGGTGCCAGCGACACTGTCGATTTCTCAAAGGCTCTTCGTATTCCGGTACACTAATGTCTTGAGTTTACTTGCTGCTCGGGCCCTCAATATTGTGGCCGATGAGTGCTTAGAACCCAGCCACAAGGCTCTGGATGCATCGTCATATGCTTGTTGATACCAGCCTAGCTGCAGTGCTGCTAAGCTGCGCATCTCGTAGCCTCCTGGCTGTGTAAACTGGGTCTTAATGTACTTGTCAGCGCACTGGAAGGCCTCAGGCCATTGCCCTTGCTTGGCCAACTGCACAAACTGGTTGGGTAGCGTCGCAGTTGTTATCTTGCTGCGTTCTGGAATCGCCGACGGGCTTACTTTCAGTGCTGCGGCTACTGTTGTTGGTCTAGTGATGTTGCGCAAGCTTTTGCCTTTCAGGGCCAAAGTCGGTGGCCCTCCTTCCATTTCATTTTCGCCTTTGTCATAGTGGTTACAGCCATAACTGGTGTAGGTGGCAGTATCAAAATAACTGTAATTTTGGAATGGTCTTTTGGCCAGGCGTTCGTGCATGATTTTATCGGTGGTTTTGAAGGCGGCATAGGGCAGCTTGTGCGGGTCTTCCACAGCGCTTATAGCTTCGTTGTCACTGATACAGTCAGACAACTCTTTTCTATTCTTATAAATGTGCTGGGCGTCAAAGCCTTGTAAGTGGCTTCGTGCGACTAGTTCTTGCGTATGACTGGCGAGGTGCTCAAGATGCGTGCGTTTGAATAAATCAGCCTTGTGGCTTGGTGTAATCGCTTTGTCTTCCCAGATGTGGCTTAGCTTCTCTGCTACTTCCAGTTCGGCGGCCAGATCTGCTGAACTCCAGAACCCAGGTAAACAGTGCAATACGGTACCGTCTGCCGTCAAGACAAAGGTTTGCAGATTGTGAGGACCGGCGCCATTGGTCGTATTGACTGCATTGCCGTCAATTGGGTGAACGCCTGAATCTCCGGCATATCCTTCTTGCATAATATTTTTGTAGCCACAAACAAAGCGATTGCGCAAAGTGGAAAAGACAGGTTCTTGTGAAAGCGACACGGCTCTCAGGCTATTGCCAGCACTTCAGGTAAAGCCGTCAATGTTGCCGAGCATGTGAATCCAGACAATGAGCTTATGCTCTTTCTTTGCTGTTTGTTTGGCTTCGTCCAGCGAAGTAAGCCAGTTCATTCTGCTGCAGACCATTTTCGCTTGGGTTTGTGCGGCACTGCCGGGCAGTACAGCCATTTCGCTAGCCTGGGCCGCTGCACACATTTTGGAGGCCCCTATTAGGACTGTTGAAAAAAGAGCTATTGAAATTGGCGCAGTCTTCATTTCTTTGTCATCGTACTTATTTAGCTTCTAGAGCTAGGTTTAGCGTAGATAAACCTGGTCTGGCTGTGAGGCGGAGTAAATGGGGGTTGGCAATAAATGGACTGACAGCTTCTGGTTTGAAGAAATTCTCAAGGGTGGCAATTGATTCGCCTGCAGCGCTGGCTGCTTTTAGTTTGTCGCCTGAAATTAGTTTGGCTTTGGCAAATTGGTCGATGGCGGCGCGGTATCCAGCAAGAATTGCTTCGTCCTTTTGATTGGCATTGAGCAAGAATTTCATTGAGTGGAAGCTGTTCACTTCTGGGCGAATGACAATGCCTGCCGTTTCCATAAACCCGCTATGTTCTTTTTCTAGGTTACCACTTAAGTATTTGGCAAAGAGATAGAGGCTCTTGTTGAATGTCGACATTGCTCCGACTGGAAGGCTAGCGATGATGTTTTCACTTGGTACTCCGTAGTGAGAGGTAACCATTGCCGTTGGACATTTGCCAAATTTGCCTAAGGCGCCGTCAAAGAGACGACGGCCAACTAAAGTGACCGATTCGAGCACACCAGGAATGGCACAGCTGGCGCGAACAGCGTCACCAAGTTGGGCTGGTTTGTTGGAGACTAAATTTTTGCCGCCTTCTCTGGTGTATTCCATCACACCATTTTTTGTGAACATCATTTCGCTGTGGTCGCCTACTGCCATAGTCCAAAATTTTGTTGGCCATTCTTTGACGTGGGCGTCAGTTAATTCTCCTAGTTTGCTTGAGCCATACATGCCGTCTTGCAGCAAATCGATGGGTTTTCGCTCTTTAATAAGAGGAGTAATCAATTTCTTTTTGTCGAGAAGACCAGAGAAATCTGTGGCTTTAGCTAGGTCAAGCAGCTTGTGTGAAGGTAATTCGGCTGCTGCCATGACTGCGGGTATAGCCCCGCCACTGACGCCGCCGATGGTATCAAGTTTGAGTTCAGCGGCGCGGCAAGCCAAAATTACACCAGTGCTGGTCAAGCCAGCCTTTGAGCCTCCACTACCGCATACTAAGTGCCATCCGCGCTTACCGCTTTCTTCGGCAATATTTTGACGATCTTTGCTGATGGCGGTTAGAGTGGCGTTGTCGGCAAATTTTGAGCGCTCGCCGAAGTTGCTCACGCCTTTGTTGATAGCAAGACCGGCTCCGTGAAAGGCCGTATTCATAAGGCCAAACCCGGCCGCGGCGATGGCTGTGCGGTCTAGGTCTGCGGCTTTGCCTGTTTGAATGTAACTAGTAGCCTGCTCGGTTGCTGCTCCCACTGTCATGCCTGAAATTAAAGCACCGCTCAAGCTCTTTTCGCTAGCGATTAGACCAGTTTTGCTTAAGGCTTTCGGTAAGTGCTCGATTATGGCAATTGCCGCTGCACCGTTGAGGCCATGAATCAGCCTGTCTTGATTGCTTTGCCCTTGTTTTAGTGGCTCAATGGCGCCAATTATTCCCCCTGCGGTTATTGGCGCTAAGCTAGCGGCGAGCGGGGCGCGGCGCAGCAAGGCTGTTGCAGCAATGAAGACGGCAGCGCTGCCGACAACCTCACCAGCTAGGTGAGCTTTCGACTGCGATGCTTGAGCTTCGGCAGCCTTTTGGGCCGGTGTGTCAGTTTCGTTTGTCGCCAATTGAATGGCGCCCTTGAATGGCGCGGCCAATTTGTGCGTAAGGCCACTGCCAAATTCACTCAAAATATTTGAGTGAGAGGGGCTTTCAGTCTTGCCCGAATCGTTATTGGTTGGCTGGCGGTCTAAGGGCATCTGCCGATTGTGCCTCGGGGGTGGCTATCTATGGCATTTCTATCTTTAAGTAAAAGGAGCGCAATGACAACACGGTATTTACGGTTTTCAAGACCGTAAATGCTCAATTGGCAAAGCGTTTGCTTCGGTCTGGCCAGTCAATTGGCCTTGTTGCAGTTAGCGCTAACTAATTTGCCTGCTAACTATTTCGTTTGCTCGCCGGCCACAGCACCAATCATGCTACTTAGGCCAGCCACTACACGAGTGAGGTTGTCGTAGTCGAGTTTATTGGCAAGATCGCTGGGCTGGTGGTAGGTTCCGTTGCGAAAGGGGGCGGTATCGGTCACCATCACGGCAGGATAGTCAAACTTTTGGAAGCTCCAGTCGTCTGAGTAATTGACGCCTAAGATGAAATTAGGCAGGGAGAAGCCCTCAGAAGGAAAATCTACAAGTCTTCTAAAAGCGCCAATGCATTCGCGGTTGAAGGCGCTCGATGACTGACTGGCGACAAAAGTAATGAAATTACCTTTGTTAGGGTAGAGCAAGGTGCCGCCACGGATGGGGTAATGCTGGCTTCCGGGCTCGTTTGAATAGGTGCCCATGGTCTCTAAAGCGAGCATGCCAATGATGTTGTCTTGGCGTGCTCGTGCAGCTTCGGCGTAACGATAGCTACCCATTGTCTTGGTGCGGAAATAAGGCGGTTCTTCATTGGGGAAGAGCACTAGGCGAATGGTTCGGTCAAATTGACGGCCTTTGAGAAGCCTTGCCATCTCCAGCACGGCAGCCACTCCAGAGCCATTGTCGTCGGCCCCAGGGCTAGTTGGTGCAGAGTCGTAGTGGGCACCAACAACCAATATTTCTTTGGGGTACTTCTTACCTAGAATCTCCACTTCGATGTTGCGGCAAGCCTTGCCATCAACGTCGTATATTTGCGGTTTGGCGGCGTATCCAGCTTGGTGCAAGCATTCTTCGATATAGCGAGCACTGTGCTCAAGATTGTCGTAATGGCTAATATTACGTTCGCCGATTGTGCTCGCCAGCATCTCTACGTGGTTACGCAGATTTTTGCTTAGTACTTTTTCTTTGTCGCTCAGGCGCAGCGTGTCGCCGCTGTAAGAATTGCCTGGCATCCAGAGCATGCTGGCCAGGTAGCCGCAGATACCGGCAATAATCAGCGACAGAATGCTGTTTAGCTTGGCCCGCTTGGCGCTGGCCCGCTCTGCTTCAGTGGGTGCCGCGCCTGTAGCCGATGCATCTACTAAAGCTGTAGCTTCATCTGGCTTGGTTTCTGGCTGACTTTCCGGTTCAGGAGGGCTAGCTTTTGAAGCGCTCATCGCTCTACAGAGGCCTATTGCCCAAGTACGTAGGCAAAGATTAGCGGAGCAACGATAGAGGCATCAGATTCGATAACGAACCTCGGGGTATCCTCGCCCAGCTTGCCCCAGGTAATTTTTTCATTGGGAACTGCACCGCTATATGAGCCGTAAGAAGTTGTGCTGTCCGAAATCTGACAGAAATAGCCCCAAAGCTTGCAGTCTTCTTGCAAGTCTTGCTGAATCAACGGCACCACGCAAATAGGGAAGTCGCCAGCAATTCCACCAGCGATTTGGAAGAAGCCGATTGATTGGTCTTTGCTGTTTTCTTTGTACCAATCGATCATCATTCCCATGGCTTCTAGACCAGATTTGACTGTGTCGATATTTTTGATGTCTTTGCGAATTACGTGTGAAACGAAGATGTTGCCTAAGGTTGAATCTTCCCAACCAGGAGTAATTATTGGTAGGTTCTTCTCGCAAGCGGCTAGCATCCAAGAATCTTTAGGGTCAATTTGGAAGTGCTTATTGATTTTTCCCGAGCGAATCAGTTGATACATGAACTCGTAGGGGAAGTAACGTTTGCCGCTCTTGTCGGCTTCTTGCCAAAGTTCGAGCACTTCGTTTTCGATGCGACGAATGGCTTCGTCTTCAGGAATGCAGGTGTCTGTAACGCGGTTCATGCCACGGCTATGAAGTTCTAGCTCTTCGGCTGGTGTAAGTTGGCGATAGTGAGGCACTCTTTCGTAATGATTGTGAGCAACCAGATTGAAGATGTCTTCTTCTAGGTTGGCACCGGTGCAGCAAATGGCATGCACTTTGTCTTGGCGGATCATTTCGGCCAGAGAAAGGCCTATCTCTGCCGTGCTCATAGCGCCAGCCACAGTCATGAACATCTTGCCACCGGCCTCCAGGTGCGCAATGTACGCTTCGGAAGCGTCGACGACAACGGCGGCGTTGAAGTGACGGTAGTGATGTTTGATGAACTCCTTAATGGCCATTTGCTTCCTCTGCATGAAAAAAGGGAAAACGAGCTGAGCGCTTATTTCGAATTTTGCGCACTTGAATTTGACGTTCGAACTTAACAGTCCCGAGATCCTAACCCACAAACTTTTCAAGCTGGCGCAAACTACTGGGTTTGTTAACTGTTTACGTTAGTTAGCGCACTTGTGTTACCGGTAAACGTAGCAATTGGCTTGCGCTGAAAGACTTTATGAGATTCTGAGAAGGTTTGCCTGTTTAGCTCTTGACGTTTCGACCTTAGGCTAAGGTGGCGCAGGTTAGTGTTCGTTAACAATAGTGTCACGTCAGTTAGCGTAACTAGTTTGCTTTGCCTATATGGCTATTCCTATAGTTAACTTCTAGACCATTTTTTCCGCATACGCATGAGGTAGTAACTAAACTTTTAATTCTCCCCGAGCATTACAAGCTTTAGGTCAAGAAACTTTTGGCACTGTATTTGGTGTCGCGTATCTGTCTACTTTTCTAGCAACCATCACTCCAACCTAGTGCCAGCCATGTCCTTGGTTCGCGCTAAGAAGCATTTCGCTTCCTTAAACCGGCCTAAGGCCACAAATTTAGGAGATTACTATGCATACCATCATCCCCCTGCTGCTCCTTGCAGCGGTAGTTTTTCTCGTCGTTCGCAGCCGTCGCAACAGCAACAAGTCTCGTCCCACCGGTGCTCTCCCTCCTGTCGAGGATACGCAGCGTCAACCGACGACGACCAATGCTGACGCTACCGATTCCGACGCTGTCGGCCCGGACACTTCCATCCTCGTCGCTGCCCCTGTTCACAGTCATGACGGCCTTGACCAAGGACATGATCACACTCCCCCGGAAGGTACTTTTGCTGCCGACGAGTCTGATTTCCACCCCGTTCACCACGGCAAGAACTGGAAGGGCGGCTGCAAGTTCGATCCGGCTGAAGTTCGTCGCACGCGCAACTTTGCTACGCCGAAGATCGACACCAGCAACCTGCCGGCGCCGGATGCTCGCATCGTCAATGCCTTCAAGAGCATCGACATCGCCCGCATCAAAGACACCATGCTCAAGCTCTCTGGCGAACTGCCTGTGACTGTGGCTGGTGTCACTTCGACTCTGGCTACGCGCAACACCCACTCGAAAGAGCTGGACATCGCCATGGGCTTCGTCGAAGCGCAGTATGCGGCCATGGGCCTCAAGAGCGTTCGTGACCCCTACACGGTGCGCGGCAAGAAGCTCAACAACCTGATCATCGAGCTCCCCGGCAAGACCAATCCTTCGCGGGTTGTCTTCGTTGGTGCTCACCTCGATTCCACCGCTGGTTCGCCTTGGGGCAACGAGAAGGTGGCACCTGGTGCTGACGACGATGGTTCGGGTACTGCCGGTATGTTCGAGCTTGCTCGGGCGCTGAAAGACCTCGACCTGCCGTTCACTGTTCGGCTGATTCACTTCACCGGCGAGGAGCAGGGCCTCTGGGGTAGCTATGCCTATTCCGACAAGGTTGCTGCGGCCAAAGTCGATGTGGTGGCCATGGTCGAAATCGACATGATCAGCTACTGCGCCAAGCCTGGCAACCGGCTGGACATCCACGACGACATCGACCAGAACGGCTCTCACGAGCTGACTGTGCGGTTCTTCCGTGCCATCAAGCGCTACGGCATCAACCTCACGCCCGTGGACACGCACAACAACGCGGTGAAGGACCGTTCGGACCACGCCGGCTTCCTCGACCATGGCTACAAGGCCGTGCTCGTCAGCGAAGAGTTCACCGACGACGGCTTCAACCCCAACTATCACACGGTCAACGACCGGGTGAAAAACTGCAATCTGCCGTACATGGTGGAAGTGCTGAAGGCGGTTACCGCTGTTGTGGCTGAGCTGGCTGACCTGAAGTAATCGCGAAGGATTGGCCTCTAACACGGGCCACTTGTAAGTAGCTTCGGATTCGTCACTAAGCATCGTCATTAAGTGCAAGCGTGAGAGCAAGGGTACTGGAGGAGAAACCAAATGGTTTCCTCTCTGGTGCCCACTCTCGCGCTTGTCTTTTTGCCCGCATCTATTCATCCATATAGTTGTTAAGAGCGGCTTTTGACGAAATCCTGGCTCTGGCTGGTTGTAAGAAGGCACGGTAGTTGCAGTCAAGAGTCCGAAATGGCAAGAAATGGCTGAACA
>Ga0172380_10005691_pt1 | contig 14928 bp, 24 predicted proteins | sample Leawe162metaG_FD_119747 | JGI IMG/M metagenome (GOLD analysis project Ga0172380, IMG submission 119747) | Leachate microbial communities from a municipal landfill in Southern Ontario, Canada - Leachate well 162 metaG | ecosystem: Engineered > Solid waste > Landfill > Unclassified | place...
AGCTACTTCGTGGGCCAGCGCTTTAAGCGCGAAAAATGCTGCGCCGGCAATCTTACATGCATAACTAAGTCCAACTCCGATATTTTGCGCCCACTCCTTCACCTGCGCGCTGTTTTCCTTCACCCATACAATCGCGTCCTTGATGACGGGTATCAGTTCCTTTCCGAGCGATATCTTCGCGCCCTGGATAACATCGTCCAGGTCCCTGTGGGCCATCACATATTCGCGTACCGCATTGACATTATCCTGCGTGAGGACGAGGCCGTACTTCTTCGCATCGTCCGCGATCTCTTTATACTGCTCGGCAGTCATGGTGAGTAAAGGCAGCATCTCAGCCGCGCCGCCACGGAAGAACTGTGTGGCGATAGACAGGCGCTCCGTCTCCGATGCGGTGTTCCTGATCTTCTCTCTTATCTGTCCGAAGACCTCCGAGAACGCCTTTGTAGTGCCATCGGCATTTTTAATCTGGATCCCATACTTCTCAAAGACATCGACCACCTTGCCTGATGCGTCCGTGACCTGGTCCTCGATGCCCTTGAGTCCGCCCATCTTTCGGGCTATTGCAACAACAGAATTTTCGAGCGTGCCGAAGCTGATGCCTACCTGATCGGCCACAGCGATAAGCTCCGACGACGCCTCAGCCGTCATGCCCGTCATCCGCTGGAGTCTATTGACTTCCTTCCCCAGCTCCACCGTCGTGTCGATCGCTTCCTTGACTCCGCTCACTATCGCGCCGACACCCAGGGCCGCAGCCGCTCCGACGACAAGGGCCTTATACTTTCCGACCGTCTCCCCGAGAGAAGAGAAGATCCCGCCCTGCTTGCCTGCTGACCCGGACAATTCTTCAACGCGGTCCTTCAGCCCCTTCACCGCCGCCGAGGCATTGTCCTTCGCCTGCAGGATTATTTCGAGTAGGTTTTTATCCGCCATTTTTTAACTCCCCGCCTTAATAAGAAGAGGTGGCCGCAGGCCGGGGTGGTATTTCTTCATTTCTTCCCCCATGTCGCCTCGCACACCCTTAGAAACCATGAATACCCATATTCCAACGCATTTACGTGCCCTTTTTCGATGAGCCTGCAGGCAATTTTAAGGAGCGTTTGACCTGGTTTTCCATCAGCTCTCCTTTTTCTAACAGCTCGTTTATCCTTTGCGGCAAAGATACGAAAAAATCCGCATTTACCTCTTTGAACGCCTGCTCAACCGCCGTGAATCCGTTTATCCCCTCGACAATGTCCTCAAACTCCTCCGCGCTCATGTCCACACTCTTGGCCATCAGCTTCTTCATGTCCGACGGCATCCCGGCCTGCACGCCTACCAGGACCGCAATGCCATTTGTGCCCGACCCCTCGATCAGTTCAATAACGTCCGCCGCCCGGAGTTCTTTCACCATGACGGACTTGCCGTCAATCTGAATCGTTTTTTCCTGCCTCATAAAATCCTTTCTTGTTGTTTTATCGTAGGGGCGAACAATCATTCGCCCCCACATTTGTCTTAACTCCCCGCCTATTTTAGGAGGGGTGGCCAAAGGCCGGGGTGGTATATATTCCTACGCCGCGGCCAGCACCTCGACATCCCACGGTATCCCGTCGTCAGTCGCCATTATCTCTCCCTCAAGTTCGAGGGCAACGAAATCGTCGGTAATCCAGTTCATGTCGCTTGTCGGCTTGAGCCTGACCTTCAACACGCGCACGATAACGTCTTCATCGTTGTCTATATTCTTGCCGATCATCCTGATAAAGACATCCTTCTGGGTTGTAGTATCCGCCTGGATCAGGTAGCCGGAATATGCCGCATTGCTATAGTCAACCTTCAGCGTCTGCCCTGCTGTTATCGCACCCGTTGAAAGCGGGATAATGTGCGTGATCGCTCCGGTCGCCGAGACTTCATAGTCCACGTCAACCGTATATGTCATTTTCCGGCAGGTCCATACGAGCGTCCCATTGTCCGAAGTTGTACCGCCCACGGTTGTACCCCATGTCGGCTCTGTCGTCTCGTCGGATGTCCCGGCTGTCGTGCATTCGTACCGATAGGTGTTCGGCGTGACAGGCTCGATAAAATCCCCGAGCGAATAAGCATGGTCTGCAACCCATTCGGCAGGCGTCACCGCTTTTACGACCGGCGCGGGCGTCGTTAAAACCCGCCGCTTTGCGAGCGCCGAGCCTTTGCCGAGATACGCGGTTATGGATTCAGCGCTTACCGCGCCTCCGGCCTCAGTGACCACGCTGGATGATCCGAACATGAACAACACCATGTTGTCCTTGAATACACCGGCCAGATCATCAAGTGAAACCTTTACCTTCCTCTGGTTTTTCATAATCTTCGATTCGAGAATCTGTCCATGGTTCGCGATGCGATTAGACGGCTTTTCCTTCTGTTCGACTGCAGGCGCGCTAATCGTGTAAAGCCGCGCATTACCCACATCGCGCTCTCCTGTGAGTACGTTGTTTACGTACTCGTCAAAGAATAAATTGCCTTTGTAAATCCCTCCATCCGGTTCGTATACCATTTTCTTTGTTCCTCCTTTTTTTGTAGGGGTAGACCTATGTGTCTACCCGCATTTTTTTAATCTCTCACAATGTCCTGTTTAATCGTCAGGAAAAACTCCAGCGGCGTATACGGATCGCTGCCGGTTTTGTTCAGTTCGATTTCGGCGTACAGCTTTCTGTAGGCCGTTGCCGTGTGCGTCGCCGTGAACGGCACACTAAACAGCGTTGTGTTCGTTGCCGCGTCATAAACACCTGCGCCGGAAGCAATTGGACCAACGGCATATGTCGCATCATCCTCATTGATCTTCGCCCCGCAGTGGCCAGTCCATGCGGACCAGTCACCCGCTATCTGTGCGGTATATATATATCCGTCCCCGCGCTTGATCTTTACGTGCGCGCCCTGGGTGATATATGAGGCGCTGACTCCCGCCTGCATCGCCGGCAGTGCAACTGTGACCGGACCGCTGCCGACTAAGTCCTTAATGGCCTTCAGCGTTTCGTTCGTCCAGTTCGTCCCTTTTATTTCGGTAAAACGGGCCTGTAATTCAGTTGATGTATCTATAGCTTCAAGCAGATCCTTCAAAGCTGAAAGGCCATAAGTGCTACTTACGAGGATAGAGCCAATAGCCTGTGCCGTTTCTTCCAGAGCAAGGGCCGAAATGTCAACCGGGAGATTGTCCGCAATCTTCTTTCTCTCTGCGTCTATGTCAAGAAACTCTATTGATATCGCTGCTACACCGTCAACTGTTGCCTCGTAAACAACCACATAGATTTTGGCAGTCACAGCCGATACATTCTGCAATGCTGTATGAAATCCCGTCTTGCTTCCAGTATCAGCCGACAACGTGACTACTCCACTTGTACCGATTGATGTATCTATCTCAAGGGCATCTCCTGCACCGTTCACCTTATAGAATGTGGCCGTTATTGCAGATGCTGTATATTTTGCACCGCTTGAAAAGCGCGATGTGGTAATTGCAAGTATCAACATTTCAGTCGTTCCAAGTTTGACCATTCTAAACACGGATTAATCCTCCATTGATTATTTGTGGCCCACCGCCGATAGCATCAGTACAAGGCCATATGTGCCACCAGTTGCTCCATACTAATATTGATTCACCCATCACCGTTTGTGGGTAAACCGCTTTATATTCTCCCAAATCAGCCATTATATTCTTCTCCTATTTTGGAATAGCACATCTAAGATCAGAGGACCCGAATTTTCCGATGACCCAATGATTCACCAATGCCCCCGAGGCGCTGAGGATATAGTTAGAATCCTTCAGTAGTGTGACTGAATCCATAAAGGCTCCATTTCTTGATAAAGAACTTAAACCAAACAATCTTCCACGTATCTCACTAATCATAGGTGCTGTCCCACATGCACCAACAATAAAATTAAATGCAAAAGGGAGGCCATTCCAATCATTGCTTGTTGATATGTATATAGTAAGATTGGGTATCACTTGACCACCAGCATATACTCCGCCAAATATACCATTAGAAATAAAAGACACAGGCGAAGCAGCAAAACTCCCGGTATTCCCATTGCGAAGTCTACAAAAAGATATACTCCCTCCAGAGGTGATACCGAAGCACACCCATACCCAACATGGATATCCAGCTACTGGTGTATCTTCCGGGTTATCGCAAGTAACTTCAAAACATCCCGTAAATTGTCCACCTGTCGCACTCCCAATGGCACCAGCAAGATTACTCTCTATGGCCAACCATCTGGCATGAGCAAAAAGATAAAGCAGGCTACCGGCTGTCAGATCAATCTGCTGACAATAAGAGGCGGAGTCGGAATTATACCCGAGGTTAGTCCCTGCGTGGGTGCTGGAGTTCCAGCTTTCATAAACCTTAAGAATTATCTTCCCCGCTGTGTTATAATCCAATACAACATATTTATAGCGAACTGTGTCAAGACATACCGCTCGATATGCCCTCGCGTTTGTACCCGCCGATGCATCGTATACTCCCCATCCATGTGCAGATAGCCATGCTTCAACCGTGTCCGTTAAATCTGCGAGTGCAGCGGACGATGGAATCGTTATAAGACAACTATTACTACCCATTGAAGTGACCCATGTTGGTCGATTACTCATCTATGACCTCCTCTGCAAAAGGACAATTAAATATACCTGCCTGAGCTTCAACGATTACGATACTACCTACCGGATGACAGTAAATATCCCCAGAGGCGAATGAAGATAACCATTGAGAAATGGCGGTACTACCCTGCAAGACTATTTCATCTGGTATTGTTACGCGATATTTTTTCATAGTGCTAACACTCCTATTAAAATCCCGGCCCCGACAAATCCAAGGCCGGAAAGTATCTGCTTAAAGAAAGACGGCTTCGCTTCCTTTAGCATCAAATTACAATCCTCTTTCTGCCTTTCAACGAGACCATTCAGAGAAGTGATCGCACCGTCCTTTATTGTCAGTTCTTCATCCTTTATCTTGATGATCTTCTTTAGCTCATCTGTCTGAGCCTGTAAGACCTGTATTTGCTCATCCTTAATTAAACAGATGTCGGAATTCACCCTGCCCTGTTCGACCTCTACAATCAGCTTACCGGCTGTCCGAGCATCCATACAGATATCGGCGTGAGCATAAGTCACAAACACAAAAGACATCATCACCATGCAGGGAATCATTGCTCTTTTCCACCATCTACAAACAGTTTCCCTTGCTAATCCCAAACTGTCAGCAATGGCCTGTTTTGTGTATTTTCCACTAAAGAAATCAGGATAAAGTTCTTTTATATATGAGATTCTTTCGTTTGCTTCTCTAAACAAAAGCGCATTATAAAAGTCCTTCAGCATTGTGTCGCTGACATTTATCTTTCTTTCTTTTTTCATTTCCCGTAGCCTGAGACAAATTTAATAAGTATTCCTTTGTCGGTAAGGATCTCCACGCTTCCATTCCTTAATCCTTTGTCCGAAGGCTGGAAATATACCCTGAAAGTTAAAGTCTTCCCTGGCATAATGGTTTTAGGGAAAGTGGTTGTTACCTTAAAGTCACCCTGGACAATCACCTGAGAGATTACAACCTGAGAGAAATAATCATTGCGAATCGACATAATTTTGTAGGTAGACTTTCCCACGGAAATATCATCGGGAAAGGTATTCATATTTGAATGTAAAATGTTTCCTATGATTATGGGTGGTTCTGTAGGAGTTATAACTTCAACAGAGGGCTTCGATATTTCATTAGAGTAAGCACTTTCGTAACGAGCTATGTTAAATGCCGTTGCCACAAAGTAATAAAGCTGATCAGGCAATAGGCCGGTCACTGTATAGTCTCTGGCAAATATATCTTCGAGAGTAATAACCGCATCATATTCTCCTGATTGAATACCGTAATAAATCTTAAAGCCGGCAAGGTCTGTAAGTGGAGATCCATCCTCATTCGTTGTAGGTGCAAGCCACTTTAATGAAACATCAGCGGCTTTACCTCCGCTGCAGATAACAAGGATAAAAAATAGAGTTATGAGGAGGCATGTTATTGCCCACTTTTTCATTTCAATGTCACCTTATACCCCAATTTCTCAAACCGCTTTTGGGTTTCAATTTCATCCTTCGGTGGCTTGATGCTGTCTCGTTGCTGCTTCTTTGCTTCCAGTTTCTTGACCAGATAGGCATAGTTCTTTGACAGTTCCTTAACCTTTTTCTCTGATATATCGATCTGCCCTTGCAGGGCATTGATTTCCGTGTTATGTTTTGCTTCAATTGCCTTCTGCTGTTCACTCCACTGACGTTCAATGAGAGACTTCATGACGGGTATCTTGTTCCCCTGCCAGGCGAAGGCTACGAGGATAATAAATAGTATTGCCGCTATCCCTGCGAAGATGTATGTCATTCGTCCGTCCTTCATTGCCGTTTCTCCTCGCATTTCACTTCAGTGCATCTGCGGATTTGTACGCACAAATAATCAGGGTATCTCTTGACCAGCCATTCGATAAACCCCTCCCGAACACCCTGAGACGAATTTAGAAATAGGGTTTTCAAAGGGTCTTCGGTTGTTGGATAGTCACTCATTTCTTACTTTCCTATTGAAACTCCTGATACCACTTGCCGCTTCACGTTCAAGTCGCTCATCCTGTCGGGTTTTCAAGACTGCCATTTCCTCTGCCATTGTTGAAATTTTGCTACAAAGAGCATCAACCTTTTGTTCCATTTTCGTAGCGGCCAATACAATATGAGCAACATCGTTTCTAATAACACTGATTGTGCTGATTGCGCCCAGACCAACAATAATGGCCGGTATAATAATAGTTCGCATGATGTCGGCAAATCCAAATCGTTTGTCAATCAATCTGTCACCATCAACCAATGTTCTCCCGTCGTCATCTTTTGCCATCTACCAGAACCTCCACTTGTCAGATGATATTTTGTACCGCTGTCCATATTTAAATACCTGTTGCGGATAGTCATAGCCTACCCTGCAAAGATCAAGCTTCTCGCCGCTTTTCAATGTGAGAACTCTGCGTTTGCAGACGGCTTTCATGGCGTTGTAATCGGTATATCCAGCCCGCAGATATTCCTTCCTCATCGTCCCGGAGCCGGAGTTGTAAAAGCAGTAGTCCAGCCAGAGAGCCCCGTTCCAATTTTCCTTATGCAGCTGGTACATATACCATGCCTGCGCTCTAATGGAATGCTCTGGATTATAAGGGTCGAGGTGTCCGAGATACTTCTCCACGCCCTTCCACGTCGCAGGCATGAACTGAGTTAGTCCCATCCCGGCATCAAAGGCCGTCACATTCGGCTTACAGTTGCTCTCCTGCCGCGCCTGGCCCACTCCGTACCAATAAGGGAAATTCAGGCCAAAGTATTTCCAGTGCTGAATACGGATATCCGTCACAAAGTCCTGGCAACGGTCAAGCGCCTGGGCCTGGGTAACGAGCATCAGAATAATGACGAGCGCCTTTATCACCCGCCGCGACTCCATGCGAAGATGACGACGGCATAGATCATAATTATCATCACCTTATGGTAAGGGTCTTTTGATTTGTTGAAGTCGATATAGGGGAAGATCAGGTTCCTGATGATATGTGCATGAACAACCCCGGCGCTGACAAGCAGGGCCTTGAACAGAAACATATCCATGGCCATCTTCGTATCGCCGGACAGGAGGAAAAGGATAACGCCCAGGCCGGATATCATCAGCAATTCAAAATACACTCTCTTGAGTTGCCAGATTATCGTCTTGACTATCGGCATATTATTTCCCCTGAAACTGATCCTGCGCTTTATTCTTCAGATCTTCTGCCATAGCTGCCAATTTGTCTGCCTTCTTTGGGTTAGCCCTACCGACCAAAACTCCCGCTACAAAAGCCGCAACTGCGATTACGATTACCAATAATGTGTTCATGTCACTCTCCTTTTATATCACCCATGGCTTTGTGACGTAGATAATTGAAAAGTTTACCGTCACCCGCGCAATGGTCTTATTGTCCTGTTCGATTTCGATCAGGTTCTTCCCTGGTACCGTGCGGATCGCTTTGGCATTCCAGAGCGGATCCACGCCGATTGCTTTATGCACGTCCTCAATGATTTCTCTGGCCAACTCTGCTACCTCTTCAGCCGCCGCTTTACAGTATCCGGTAAAGATAATGTCTATCGTATGTTCATGGGCGTTTTGCTTTTCCGGCTGCGATACGGTAACGTCTGCATCCTTCCAGGTACCGCCGGGGAGATCCCCTTCAGGGAAGTCGTCCGTCTTCCATTCGGTAATATTCGGGCCGATGTCTGTGTTATACTCGTTCGCAACGGTAATGGCTGCAAACCGGAGATTAATCAGGTCAACAATGTCCTGCCGCCTGCTCATTCGATATTCTCCAGCAGTAAAACCGTCATCCCGGTACCATCATGTTGTATGCCGGTGATCTGGTAGGGTATTTCATTAATCGTGATCTGGTCTTTGTGCTTCATACCGAGATCGAGGACTTCTGAAGTCTTGATCGTAGCTGCCGGAGTCGAGGTCTCGACACCCTCCAGGGCTACCAGGAAATTATTATCAAAGATGACTGTGACCGGCCCCATGTCGAATGTCGCTTCGACGCCGAAGCGAGTGAAGAAGACATCGAGATTATCGAGGATCGACGTCATTCGTCATTGCCCTCATTACCTGGTGCGGCAGTTCTGTCTTTTTTTACTTCTTCTACGTTCCCCAGCGCTTTGAGCTGCTTCAGCTCATCGTGGGAGATCTCCGTAGGGACTTCATAAATGTCATCTGCGTGCACTATTCTGAAGCCCATGATCGTGTTTTTTGTTATGCGTATTTTCATAAATTCCTTTTTCACCCTTAACCCCCTCTTAGTTTAAGAGGGGGTTAAGGGCCTTATTTGTTATGGGTGAATTATGTTGCCGAGCAAGTATCCGGCGCCGGTGAACACAAAGGCTTCATCGGTGTCCTGGCGAACCCTGATGACGGTGCCCCTTACGGTTTCGTCACGATAGCTTTCAGTGACGATATTCTGAGGGCTTTGACCAGTCCAGAGGAATGTTCTTCCGAGGCAAGGCTCACGGAGATCCGGGCCTCCGGTTGATACGCGGAACAAACCGAAATACTCATCGTCCCAGATATCGGCAAGCGATGCCGCAATACCCTTATCAGCACTATCTTTCATGGCACCGCCGACAAGGATATTGTCTAAGCCGAAATATTGCGCGAGGATCCTTCTCTGTGCCTCATAACCTCCGATTTCAATCGGATTGGTATATTTGAGCGCATCGCGGATCTCTGCGGTGAGCATTACGGTATCAAATACTTTTTTACTGCAGGCTCCTATGTTCGGTTCAATACCGGTTGCAGCTCGCAGGGCCATTTTGGCTGCATAAATATTTGCCCGTGGCACTGCAGTTGAAGGGGTATTCCATGCGATGCTAACGTCGGCAGTTGCGGTGATATTGGAGACATTGAATACCTTTGCGGCTACGCGGGCTTCCTGACCTCTGAGAATGATATCAATTGCCCTTTTTGTCGCAACTTCTTCTGCGTCGAAATAGCGGGCATAAAGCGCGGCCTCTCGGTCGTCTACCACTTCTTCCCAGCCGTTTTCCTTACAACTGTAATTGCCGAAGTCGAATTTATAATCCGAACGGTTATACTTTCCGCGTGCCGCCCTGGATGTCTCTTCCAGTTTGAGCAGCGATTCGAGCGGGATTATGGGATACTGCGCCGACTGCTGCATGACCTCAAATATCGGCAACAGCAAGAGCGCGATGAAGCCGCGCTGATCGGCTTCAAGCATATACTCATATGCTATGGCGCCGAGGTCGGGCCTGTTTACAGCGGTGATGTCAGTTGGTTGCATTTTCTATATCCTCCTTCTTAACTCGTTAAGATTTTCTTGGCATATTTGACATATGCGCCATAGATGTAGACAGCATCGCCGTCATTGGTCCCGCCGAGCGTCAATACTGCCGTAATTGCGCTGGGGTTCGGAAGCAGTCCATCCGCCCCGCATACAAATGCGAGTTCTGTTACCGCTGCCACAATAGCCTGTGCTGCGGTATCCTGTATGTCTGCATTTGCAACATCTCCGGCGCCGACCGGAAATACTTCGCAGTCGAGCGTAAGCGCGTCCAGGTTTGCGTCTTTGCCGATGAGGACGTTGATTGAGATGTCCTTTGTGATGTCACAATCCAGTGGCAAAGGAACGCTGAACGCAAGGGCCTCGCCCGCCGTACAGTTGACAGGTATGTTTATAACGAGTTCCTTGTTTGCAATCTGAGAAAAGCCTGCGACGGTTGTTGCCTGAGTTGTGAGTGCGGTCCCGTCTTCTCTTGTGATTGCCGCAAGCGGCACAGGGACTGAGCCCTGAATGGTAAGTAAATTCTGGTAGATTTCCTGCAGGGCGGCTTCAACGGTCGCTGCTGCGGTGAAGGTCCCGGCGTCTGCTATGGAAACCGTACCAGCTGTTGTAGAAAGCACGTTGAACGGTATGATCTCCACAATAGAGCCATCCCCTGATGCGGCCTTTCTGGTTATGCCGATGGCGGACCCGCTGGATGCATCGGAAATCTTTCCGGATGCGGCTCCGTAAACTACCGTAGCAATGGCGATTGTTTTTGAAGCGATCATCTCGTGAGTTCCGGGATAGGTCCGTAGCTTGACGGCTACAGGTTCGCCTGTTGCGACGGCATATTCCGTTATGCCTATATGCTGCTCGCCGAGTCCGGCGACTTCAACCTGGGGCGGGGTTGTAGTAGACCCAGCTGTGAGCTTTACTCTGATCTTCTCACCGATTGCCCCATTTGCGGTGAATGTGCTGATTCCTTTGTTATACATGGGTTATACCTCCTTTATTTCTTTGTGTTGATTTTTGTGAGCCAGGCGGCGTGTTCAGCCGGATTGCTCTTTGCAATTGCAGACATGGCAACCGCCTTGCTGCATTTTTTCGCTGTCATGTAGTCATTGACCAGGGCGTCGAAATCCTTTACTGCTGCTGCGGCAATGGAAGCGTCATCAGCCGGGATCTTGCCTGCTGCGGCGGCATCGGCTTTCAGATCTTCCACCTTAGTGGTTCTGAGAGTCTTCTCAGCCGCGAGGATCTTGACGGCTGCCTGCTCTCCTGTCGTCACACCGTCGAACATGAGAGTTTCGATAAGGGCCTCGTGGCCGGAGATGAGCTGAGCTTTTACTGCGGCCACCCTGGCCGTCTCTGCTGTGGCGCCTTCCTTGCGGCCTTTCTCAATGCCTTCTGCAATACCGGCTGCGTGTCCGGATAAGCGGCCTTCCTCGACAACCGCATTGTATATGTCGGGATGCTGCGCTTTGAGTTCTTCTTTTGTCATAACTTTGACCTCCATTCTTGTTTGTTTGTTTTTCCCTGCGCTACCGGCAGGGGGTTTATCGTTGATCAGCCTGTCAAGCGTCGAAACACCGTCGGCGAGACCGGCTGCTATTGCCTGCTGCCCGATGAAGTAGGGCTTAACATCTGTTGACATTTTAGTGAGCACTTCTTCAGCAGAGACGCCCCTGAACTTCGCTACGGTATTGACAAAGATCGAATACAGATAGTCGATACGCTCCTTTATCGTCGCAAAGCCCTCGATGCTCAATGGGGAGTACTCGGAGGCAATGCGTTTATATTTACCGGCGTAGATCTCCGTAGTTTTGATGCCCATTCTCTCCTCGTATTTGGAGATATCTTCGTGCGCGGTCACGACGCCGATAGAGCCAAGGGCCGCCGTATCGCCGGATATATAAATGCGGTCGGAGGCCGCGCCTATCGCGTATGCCGCTGAATGCATCATTCCGTCAGTATATGAGATGATCGGTTTCTTGCCGCGATTCTCAAAGATGAAATTTGCAAGCTCGAAAGTGCCATCCACTGTGCCGCCAGGAGAGTCGATGTAAAGAATTATCTGATCGACCTCGCTGTTATTTAGGGCCTCACGTATGTCGCGTTCTATCAGCTGCGTTGATGCGCCGCCGGAGATCTGCATGAACAGGTTCATCTTCTTTGCGATAACGCCTTCAATGGGAATAATTGCGGAGCCGTTGATGATGTCATAGGACTGGGGCTTGTTCTCCAGTTTCTTGCCGGTGCGGGCCTCGATCTCCGCTATGTTAATCTTCTCGCCGCGCAGATGCTTAGCGTAGATAGACCGTATTTCATTCAGCATCTCGGGTGTAATTGCCCACGGACCGTTTATGATGTCACTGATCCTCATTCTTCCTCCGTATCTGGTTTATCGCTTTCTTTATCGTCCTGAGGGACTTTATCAATCACCACTTCCTCCTCGATAATGAGACCGTCGGCTTTCCGCTTTTTATATTCCTTAACCTGCTGCGGGTGATTAGTCTCCCAGTCGCCGCCTGTCATCTCGGCAGTTTCGCGCTGCAGTGTCGACAATCCGCTTTTCATACGTTTTATAGCGGCGTTGACCTCTTTAAGTTCGTCAATCTGTCCTCGGGCCGGTCCTATCCATTCCGCGCCGCTGTAGGCTTCGTGAATAATCGGATCCGTAAAGAATCCCGGGGCCGCTATCCTGCCGATTGCCACGGCTTCGTAAAGCCAGATCTCATAAACTACCTGGCAGAAGTTCTCTGCCAGCCACTGGCGGCGGGAGTTGAAGAACTTCCAGGCTTCAAGTAAAGCAGCTCGGGCTGCGGAATAAGATGCGGTAAAGTGTTTGATCAGTATCTCAAACGGCAATTCCAGCGCCACGCCGATCTGTCTGAGGATCGACATTACGAAATCATCAAAGCCCGCATTCGGGCGGAGAGGGTTGACGACCTCTACATCTTCGCCTGGGGCCAGGCCGAGGATTGCGCCGGCGCCGAGTTTCATATCAGTGTCGGAGCTTTTTGACTGTGTCTCATTTTGTGTGTCACTTGTATCAAGGCCGAGCTCGCCTGTCTCAGACTTTATGAAAACCGTGAGCATAGCGGAAATTACGGCGGCCATGATCTCGGACTCGGTGTATTTGTCAATCTGTTTCAGGGACTCGATGACCGGTGCCAGATATGGCACGCCGCGAGTTTGCCCTGGGCGCAGCACTTTATAATTATGTATGCAGTTTCTCAGGCCGGTCTTATCGCCAAAGACGTTCACAGCTGTCCACTCGCGCTGTTTTGCGTAGGGATTTCCCGGATGCTGTTTGAGGATGTGATAGCTGACAGGAGCGCCGAGCTCGTCTTTTTCTACGCCACCAGCAAGTGTCGGACTGTCCTGTTTACCATCCGGATTACAGACGCGGTCGGCTTCGATGAGCTGTAATTTTAAGCTGTATGGTGAGCCATTGCGTTGTTGGCGCGGGAGAAGTGTAAAGATGTCCCCGTTCTCAAGGGTCTGTCGAAATACGAGTTCCTGAATAGCGGTAAAGTTTAACGTCCGCGCGGCATCGCAGTACTTGGCCCAGAGGCGGAATTCACGTTCGGTATTCTTCTCCCAGGCGTCCGCCTGCTCTTCGGTGAGATTGAGAGTGTCCCTGTCGAGCCTTGACTGGAGTTTTAGGCCGGTGCCGACCACATTGGTTACGGTCGTATTAATTGCGCCGGTGGCAAGCGGTGTATTTCTTACAAGATCGCGGGACCGCTCACGCAACTTCGGGAGGTCGGTCAGAATATCTGAATCGGGATCACCGGCGCTCGTTCTCCAGAGCAATGTCTGACGCCGGCTGGTTGACGCGCCGATATAAGCACCTGCAAGCGCCATGCTCACACGGGACCGGAAGCGCCTGTTTGCTTTTATGGGATCGAAAAAACGGATTGCCTTATCGACGATGTTTTCGCTGATGGTAATATCTTCGCGGCCTACACGGACGGTTGTCTTCATGCGGGCGTCCCGAATTTCATACTGAGTCCGCCACGCGAGAGCTTCTGGGCCCTGCGGTTCCAGATCTCGATGCCCTTCTGGATCTCCGCGAGGTTAGCCATTGTAAGCATTCGACCGTTGATTGTGCATGATTGCCCGGAGAGTACGGCGGATTCTGCGTTGAGGTATTCTTGGAGTCTTGTTTCAGCCTGATCTGCTGTTATTCCTGCCATGCAACAATTTTAAGGGCGGAGGGGGGTGCAGGGGAATGTTCAAAACAGCACGAAATGTATCAAAACATACCAGTTGTCACACTATTTTTTTTACGACAGAATTAAAAACGGATCTCTATAGCGGAGGAGCTCCTGTCGACGGGGGTTGAAATGGTCGAGAAGAGAAATGATCGACATATATATGTATATATGTATTACCTGATAATCTCTCCCGTCCTTTGTTTTATAATCTCTTGTTTCTTTATACGGTTCCGACCATTGTCCCATTATAGCCTCTTCAATTTTTTCGACTGTTTACTAATTAAATCAGGGAATGCTTTAGATGCAATTTTTTTAATTTCAGCCACGTCCTTCTTAGTAAGTGATGAAGACTCTTCGGACATAATGGATTCAGCGATTGCATCTTTCAGATAAGAAATGAGATCACCTGATACTGACATCCATTGAACTTTAAAACATTTAGGACACATAAGCATTGAACCTTTACATAGCTTACAGTCCAGCTTTTGTTCTAATAAGCCACACTTGCAATCTGTACATTTTAAGGGAATACCCGAGAACATCTTGTTTAAATCTTCGGCCTTAAGAGTGAATTCTAAAGTTTTCTTTTTCATAATCTCTCCCATCCATTATATCATATATTTACAATCCCGCTGATAATACTCTTCTGTTGCCCTTTTTTATTTTTCTATCGATTTCTTCCGGCATTTCTTCATTCTTTTTCTTGCCGTTGTTTTTTAGAACCAGCTCTATTACTGATTGTCGATAGATGAACGTGACACCATTTATTTGTGTTCCATCGAGAAAATTTGGATACCACCTATATACGGTACGTTTGGAGATACTGAAGAAAGCCGCCACTTCATCTATACGAAGCAACGGCTTATTTGGCAACGCAGCAAAGAGTATATCCATGTTCTGTTCAGTCACTACA
>Ga0172380_10005692_pt1 | contig 14927 bp, 13 predicted proteins | sample Leawe162metaG_FD_119747 | JGI IMG/M metagenome (GOLD analysis project Ga0172380, IMG submission 119747) | Leachate microbial communities from a municipal landfill in Southern Ontario, Canada - Leachate well 162 metaG | ecosystem: Engineered > Solid waste > Landfill > Unclassified | place...
CTCTCTTTCAGAGATTGCTGTATCAATTTGTTCTGAGTGATATCTCTTGTAATTCCGAATGTGCCAATTATATTTTTCTTGTTGTCATATAACGGCATTTTAGTAGTGAGCGCCCAGGTGGTTTTGCCATCCGGCCAGTCTTCTTTCTCCTCTTTGCCTATAAGAGGAATGCCGGTTTGTATGATCTGCTGTTCATCCAGATATGTTTCGCTGGAGTGTTCGAGTCCGAATGAATCTTTGTCCGTTTTGCCGATCATCAATTCCGGAGAAGCGAATCCATGTTTCAATGCGCAGGCGCGGTTGACTTTAAGGAATCTGCTGTTCAGATCCTTGAAGTAGATATAATCGGGCATCAGTTCTAAAAGCTTTGTGAACAGATTCTGTTCCTTTTGAAGTGTATCCAGAACCTGCTTCTGATCGGTTATATCCTCAACGAGAACAATAATGTTTTTAGAATCGATTTTCTTATCATCGATAATAGAGATAGTCAGTTTGGCGAATTTAACACTTCCATCCTTGGTTATGTACCTCTTCTCGGTCTGATACCTGTTTCTTTTTCCCCCGACAACGTCTCTGAAAAGCTTGCGCACGGATTCAAGATCGTGCGGATGTGTAATTTGTGTAAGCGTCAGTTCCAGAAATTCTTTTTTTGAATAACCGAGAATTTTAGACAGAGCCGAGTTGACGATCAATATTTTCCCTTTCGGGGAGACCACGGCAATGCCGATTCCGGCATTATCTATAACCGCCCTGAAATTAGCCTTGAATTCGGAATCTGGTTCTTTGCCGGCTTTGGTTTCAACGGCGGATTTTTTTCCGGATGAAACTTTATCTTTTTTTGATGAGTCGGTTTTAGTAATCCGTTTCATTTCAATCTCGGAGAAAGATCTCAATAATTAATAATCAGTCTAAAGTTAATATAAAAAAATATCTTTTAAGTTATTTCAGTAATTAATTCGGAATGCAGCTGCCCCCAAAGGTTTCGCAAATCATTAAACATAGTTCTTACTATATAATCGTACGGGACACATTTAATGTTGAGTGTAATATTTTTTATAGCATGCGGCAATTTCATCCAGCAATTCCTCAAAATCATTCCCGTTTGTGAAGGGATTCATAACCGTTGTCCTCAGATAAACCCGTCCTTTTGCAATTGTCTGAACGATATAGAATCTGCCATCCCGGAGCATACGCGTTCTCAGTCCGGCATTAAGAATATCCAAATCCTCTGTGCTGATTCCGCCCGGATTAAATCTGAAGCAGATGATATTGCTTTGAGGATCAGTCAGAATCTCAAAATTATCTTTCTTTTTTATAATTAGAGCAAATTCTCTTGCCGCATCGTAGCGGGACTCTACATATTCTTTGAACAGCTCTTCTCCGAATATTTTTAGCTGAACGAATATTTTGAGACTCATCATTTTCTTTGTGCATTCAATCGTTCTCTTGCCGATATTAAACCATTCTTTCTCCTGATCGCTGTTCCAGAGATAGGAGGCTTTCTGTGCAAAAGCCGAATAGGAATCATTGTTCTCCTTAAAGCTGACTCCGGTAATGAGTCCGGGGGATATGAACATTTTGTGGAAATCGATAACTACGGAATCGGCTTTTTCAACTCCTTCAATAAGGTGCCTGTATTTTCCGCTCAGAACAGCGCCTCCGCCGTGTGCAGCATCAATATGAAACCAGATGTTTTTTCCGGTGCAGAAATCGGCAATCTCATTAATCCTGTCGTATGTCCCGGTTGAAGTTGTGCACGCGCTTGCAACAACCGCAATCACTTTTTTCCCCTCAGCTATGAATTTAGAATACAGATTATTCAGTTCGGTTATGCTCATCTGAAAATTTTCATCGGCCGGTACTTTTACGACTCCCTTTCCAAATCCGAGAATTTTACCGGCACGGGAGATGCTGTAATGAGCTTCTTCTGAAACGAGTATGATGAATTCATCACTGTTGTGAATCCCCTCCTCCCAAACATCATAATCAATCATTTTCTGGCGGGCAGCCAGAAGCGCGGTTAAATTTCCGAGTGAGCCCCCTGATGTAAGCACCCCTCCGCTTGTATTACCGTAACCGATTTTTTTGCAAAGCCAGTCGGTAACTATTTTTTCCATAACGGTCGAAGTCTGTCCCGTTTCATAAATTACCATTCCGGCATTAAGAAGCGCCGAGACCATTTCGCTCAAAATACTCAGAGGGGTAGGAACAGCAACCTGATGCCCGATATATCTCGGATGATGAAGATGAACGGAATTGTTCAAGGTCTCCGCGATAATCTCGGAAAAATCCATTCCATCCCCGTCCATTTTTTTCTGCCACAGATTCAAAAGATCTGCGGGTTCACTCCAGGGGATAGCTTTTTCAATTTTGCGCCCGTAACAGTCTGTAAGATAATCCGCAACCTGATCTATTAATTTATGCCCCTCAACACGGAAAAGTTCCGGACTGAATGCATCGTTAATCAAAGATTTCATATTATGCCTGAAAAAAGTGAGAATGACGTGATGATTATGTAATTTTCGTCAGGCAAATTACAAATCTTTGCCATACTATATAGAAGATATTTTAACGGACACGCTATGAAAAAGATTGGTCTAATTTTTCTGTTTGTTTCTTCTTTATTTACTTTAAGTAATTGCGATTCCGGTATAGACGAGAAGGGAACTCCTGAGTATATCTCCAAAATCAGGGAATGGCAGAATAAACGGATCGAGAATCTTAAAAAGGAAAACGGATGGCTTAATCTGGCGGGTCTCTTCTGGCTGAAGGAAGGGGAGAATAAATTCGGGAGCGATAAAAGCAATGATGTTATTTTTCCCGAAGGGAAAGCCCCGGCGTTCATTGGGTCGCTTATTCTGCTCAACTCAGAAGTGGTCGTTAAAATAATTGAGGGGGTTGAGGTTAAAAGCAATGGAACAGTTGTTACCGAACTTAAACTGAAAAATGACATGGAAGGGGAAACGGTTCTGGAATACGGATCTCTCCGCTGGTTTATAATTAAACGCGGCGACAAATTCGGTATCCGCCTCCGCGATCTGGATTCAGATCTTCTGAAATCATTCAAGGGAATTGAAAGATATCCGATAAATTCCGATTGGAGATTCGAGGCACAGCTTGAATCGTATCCTGTTTCTAAAAGAGTTGAGATACCGAATGTGTTGGGGCAGCTTGATACTGCCGATGTTTCCGCCGCGCTGACTTTTGAAAAAGGCGGAGTGATCTACAAAATCGATCCTCTGGACGCGGGGAAGAATTATTTTATTCTTTTTGCGGACGAAACAAGCGGAACCGAGACCTACGGTTCCGGAAGATTTCTCTATGTTGAAAAAGCCGACTCTCTGGGGAAAATATTCATCGATTTTAATAAAGCATACAATCCGCCCTGCGCTTTTACAAAATATGCTACCTGCCCGCTCCCTCCGAAACAGAATCATCTTAAAATGAAGGTGACGGCGGGGGAAAAGAATTTTCACGCTTCGGAAGAATAGAAATATTTTTCCTATTAATTATTACAGATCCGATAAATGCTGCAAATATCAGAGGACCGGAGTGTTTATTCCCACCGAAAAATTTTCTCTTCCAAGATAATTAAGCTTCCAGGTGAACTCGAGACGGAAAGGAAACAGTGGATGGCCGATTCCGAAACCGAGTTCATAAAACGGACTACGGAACTCCGTGACTGGATGTTCGGCTGTGTTGTAAGAAGAAGGCAATATATTTTTGCTCGGTCCGGAGACTTCCAATAGCGCGGCGTTGAAATGAAGGTTCAAATTGAGCTGCAGATTGCTTAAAAAAGTCAGACCTAAAAATCTGAACAATTCATCATTAAGATTGTTCTCAATAGAGAGAACAACCACCCTGTCTCCAAAAACTTCTCCGGTTCTGAGCGTCCTCAATGTAAAAGATTGGCTCGAGCTTTCTATGTTGCCCGGAAGAGAGTAGAGCATTTGTATAGGGACCGGCCCGTCTGAATAAACTCCGCTCAGAATAAAATTGATTCCCGCTGATTTTATAGTGGGAAAGTAACCGTTCAAAGAATAACGGTATAGCTGGAAACCAAGACCGCTTCTGATAAAAGAACTGCCGCTGAATATTGCGTCGCCGCTCAATACTGCCGAAAATTTATTCTGACCGATTCTTCTTCTGAAGAAACCATCCTCTATATACTTTCTGAAGTCGATCTGGACTCCCGCGGTGAATGCATTTATCTTAGTCTCAAAAACGGGCGGATTCATATTATACGATTTGCCGGTATTCGCAATCGAAAAATCGGAATGGTTGTATCCGTTATTGTCGGTTCTGTTCAAGAATCCGGCGCTTAAGCGGAGGATTGGTAAAACCTCACTCCATATTTTTACGGAGAATCCCTTTGTGTAGTAATAATTTCTGAAATCGTATTTGCCGAGAAGATTCGTCAATGTTGATGTAAGCTTATTAAATTTGATCGATTCGCGGAAAAGATCAATCAGCCTGTCGTTTGCGGTGACGGTAACAGAGGTGGTTCTGTACTCTCCAAGAAAATAAGTCGCTGAAAAATCCGTCTTAAACTTACGGTCGGAGAATCCGTATGAAAAATCTAAATTGGTATTTAAACGCTTTTCGTCGAGCTGCGAAAGAGCTATTCCGAAATTAAGCGTATGTCCTTCTATCCGGTTAAAGGAATAAATTGAGAGTGGCCCTGTTACGGAAAGATTTTCGGTAACACCTACCGACGTTGATAAAAATGAAAAACGATCCCAGAAATTTTTGGGAACAGCTTCAAGACTGTCAATTCTTCTGTACGCTTTAAGCTCTTCAAGCGTATTAGCGATAGTCTGGGTTGAATTCCAATAAACGGAATCCTTTTTGTCGGCATCGGACATAACTTTCACAACGGCCATTCCGAAGAAATCATCGCTTATAGCTTCATTTATCCTGTAATCATAAAAAACTGTGTTCAGTTCAAAACCGAATTTCGCCAGACCCAGAAAGTTTCCTTCTGCAAAGACCCGGTAATCTATAGGCATATAGATATTTCCGTCAAACGGAGAGAACTGCTGGACAATATTTATTCTGTCGATAATTCTGCCCGGATTCGCGGCGGTATTCAGATTTACGTCAAGTTTAACAAGAGAATATATATTATCCGCGATGAATATCTTTCCGGTGAATCCGGGATCTGATTTTCTGACCGGCTCTACATGAATCTGAAATACGTTCAGATTATCGATTGCGAGAGTGTCTTCAATCAGATAGTCGTAATATTCGATGGCATCGTCTGAAATCGGGCTTGGCAGAGGGCGTCCGAGAAATTGAATATCATCAGTATAAAAATTCTGGATGATTCTTCCGCCGGTCAGAATGTTAATTGTTGAAGGAGTATTTGCGCTCTGCTTGCGGGCAAGGATTTCGTCTTTGTACTGATTGGGTTTCTTGAAATATCCTCTGCTCTCATTTTCAATTATTCCGCTGATTTTCAGTTCGGCCGTATCCCTCCCTCCAATTGATAAACCGACACTATTATTCGTGCTCGAAAAATCTTTTGTAGTTTTAATTATCCCTTTTGTGTATGCGCCGAAAATATAAGAATTAAGTTTATTGTTTCTTGAATGCTTTTCATCAATTGTCCTTCTGATAATCTCCAGAGCGGGATTTTCGCCCGGCAGTACCGTGATCTCAGAAAGCCTTACGGGAATCGGTTCAAGTGAAAATGTGAGAGCAGAGTTGGAGTTTAGATCTATTGCCAGTGTATCAGATTTGTATCCGATAAAAGATGCGGTTAAAATATGTCTCCCCGGTTTTAGCCGGAGTTCGAAATTTCCCTCGCGATTTGTAGTTGTCCCCGTGGTCGTTCCCAATGCCCTGATGCTTGCAAAGCCGAGGGGAGAGGCGGTCGGTTTGTCTATCACAGAGCCGCTTAGAATAAACTGTTGTGAAAAATTAGTTGAGGAAAATAGTGCCAGAAAGAGAATCGGAAATAAATATTTAATCAATCAAGCCTCTTGTATTTTGTTCCGTCCGGGAATTTAATCCGATAATTACAATATTATGCGTTTTGCGGACAAAGATAAAACATAAACAGCATTCAAAAAAGAGAGAAAAGGATTATACTTTAACTGTTTGTAAAACTTATTTTACGGGTGTTCTGTTTCTTAATGAAGAGGTGAGGCAATGAAAAAGATAATTGTGACTGGCGGAACCGGATTAATAGGAAAAAAGATAGCCGGAAATCTTATAAAGCGCGGTGACGCTATTACAATATTCTCAAGAAATCCGGTTAATGCGCAGAAAATAATTCCCGGCGCGGCGGAGTATATACGGTGGGATTACAGGCTGAATGACTGGCAAGCCGCTATTGAAGGCAAAGATGCTGTGATTCATCTGGCCGGAGAAAGTGTTCTCGCGGGAAAATGGACCGATCTTCGAAAAAAAAATATTCTGGAGAGCAGAGTTGATTCGACTAGAGCATTAGCAGATGCAATCTTAAAAGCCCAAAATAAGCCGCGGGTCTTTGTCTCTGCCTCCGCAGTCGGTTATTACGGAAACTCCGAAGTCCCCGTTGACGAGGAATCCCCCGCCGGCAAGGACTTTCTTGCGGATGTTGTTTCTTTGTGGGAAAATGAATCAAAAAAAATCGATTCTTCAAACATCAGACGCGTGAATATTCGAACCGGGATAGTTCTCGATAAAAATGAGGGAGCATTTGCTCGTATGGTTACACCTTATAAATTTTTTGTCGGCGGACCCATAGGGTCCGGAAAGCAGTGGTTCCCGTGGATTCACATAGAGGATGTTGCCGCGATATTTATATTTGCCGTTGACAATGAAGATGTTTGCGGAATTTTGAATGCAGCGTCTCCCGGGATTTTGCGGATGAATGAGTTTTGCGGGACGCTAGGGACTTTTATGCACAGACCCTCATTCTTCAAAGTACCGCCGCTAATATTAAAAATTATGTTTGGAGAGGGAGCGGAAGTGTTGCTTAATGGAGCTTGTGTAATCCCAAGAAGAACTCTCGAAGCCGGATTCACTTTCAAATACGAATCTGTTAAGAGAGCAATAGGGGATCTGCTGAAATGAGAAAAAAGAAGATTGCTGAAGTCAGAAGTTTATGATGTTTTTGCGGGATCGCGCAGATCGCAGACTATTCATACCACGAGACCACGCGCATCCTGTGTTTTGCAAAACCATAATTTGACGCGCTCAATACCGACCCGATAGCGTCAGTAATTGCTTTTCTCGAAAAAAGCACATCGCCGCTTCCGTTCCCAATAGTATTGCCTTCGGATGGAGTAGGAGACAAACCGATTATGGCGCCGATAATTGTTGTATGTATATGAATTATATCGTCGGCGATTATCAATCCTTTAAATGTTCCAAGATTTTCATTTTTGATGATGGCGTTTGTAGAACTGTTGTGAATAATCAGAATTCCCGTGCCATCTATATTGGATGAAATCCAGGGTGTGCCGGAAGGCAGTTCAACATAAGTAACCCCTTTGAAAGGGTGATTTAAAGTATTCGGATTTGTGGTATACTGGCTTCCTCCCATTCCGCTTTGTGCAATACTTTTTAAAGTCCCTTCTGGAAATCCTTTAGGCGTCCCTCCCAAAAGGCTGTCTGGTGTGGGCGGATAACCACCGGGATATGCCTGGTTGGCCCCTGTGGTACCGGCCTCGGCAGGCTTTTCCGGAGCTTCATCTACTCCTGCTACTGTCCCTCCGATCTCTGAATTTCCTGACTGATCAATTGTCTGAGTAGACCAGATTCCCAGTGTTCCGGTTCCCCCGCCAAGAAGATTTCCGTTAAGATCGTGGTCCCTTCCATCCACAACTAAAGTGCCGAGCGTGGATACGGGATTATTAGTTGAGATTGCGGCTTTTACTGTGGCGGGAATAAATCCGTCCGAGGTTGTGCTTGCGTATACAGTTGCCGAAGAGGGAATCTCGTTGTATGTAGATTTAACCTCAATCTTTATAAGATCCTGAGCACCAATTGTTGTATCTATAACCCGGTATGTTGCTGAGCCGGCATCGCTGAAAATATTGTCCATAGATTGAAGTGAGGCAGTTCTGTATGAAGTTGAGTCTGCAATTTTATATAGAAGCATCTCGGCAACGCTGTTGGCTATGTTCCTGGCAGAAGTTTCACTGAACCGGTCGATTGCATCCTGCGAAGCGGCTCCGATGCGTGTATTCATATTCACATTAATTATTGTAAATAGAATTACGCTGCCAAGCACAAATATTAGAACTGCTTTACCCATAATTTTGCCTAAAACAAATTTTTTGGTCTGATAGTTTTTTGCCAGTCAAGCGGATTATACAACTGCACATCCGGATTGTGAGTATTGTTAATAGCATCGGGCAGTTCAGTTTTAACGTATACCCTAATTGATCTGACTTTTGCTCTTATAGCCGGGCTGGTAAGAGAGGCATACGATAAATTATTTCCGATTGAGTCTTTATACGAAAGCAAAAATCTTGTAACCACCGAAACAGGTCCTGCGGACTGGCTGTTTATTTTTCTCAGCAGTTTTCTGTCGTTTGGATTGGTTGTGGTAACCATGCTATCCGTGGAGCTGAGGTAGTACATAACCGTATCTGCGGCTCCGTTATCGTCCAGATCCGCTTTGAATTTGATGATGCTTGAGTCGGCCTGAATAAGTTTTGCTCCGGTGGTTCTATATCCGGCTTTATAAAAATCATATTCTAATATCTGTCCCGCCGTTATCGCGCTCCGCTGGGTATATGTATTTTGAAAAATCTCTCTTGAAGATTCGTTAATCTGAAAATTCAGCGATAATCCGATCAGCATTATCATTCCGCCGATGACGGACGCGCCTATTAATTCTAATAATTGACCCATGTTCTCTTCTTGCCGTTAATATGTGATGATGTAATTCATTCTGAGTGTATCCTGAAGATAGTCGTTAGTAATAAATACATCAATCCTTTTTGCGAATGTTCTGGTTGCGCTTAACTGATTCGGATTCATCTTCGCCGCGTAATTAATGTCTACTCTTGTTCTGAATACACCCATCACAAGAGTATCGAGGCGCACGAAATTTTTATAATCATCCACATCGTTATACTGGGTAGAACTCGACTCTCCGGAATCGGGTCCCAATCCCCCCGGTGTGGTAAGTGAATCGGGCTTTGTGCAGTACTTTGAAACAGTTTTGGCGTCAAATGCCCTGGCAGAAATCTCATCGATTAGGGATTGCCCAAGTGCGGTGCCGGTAATCAGGGCTTCGTTATAAACTTCTATATCCGATTTGCTTCTGAAAGAACTGTAGAAAGTCATCGATAACAGTGTAAGAATAAGCAAGCCACCTATTAACATTATTAATTGAGCAGAACCCATCGTTTATCTGATTAATCCTTTATTTATTAAACCCGGTTACGCATTTATTTAACTTTGTTAAAACATAGGCAAAATTCACAACTTTTTCTAATCAAATATCGTGCTTGCAGTTATGACGTGTTTTGAATCATAATTCAGATTATCCCGCCGCAATCGTAAAAGTTACTTGTATTAATGTCTGGTAATGATAAGGATGGTTCATAAAATACTTGCAAAGTTATTATATTGAGATCAAATATTAACAGAATGATGAACTAAGTGGATTCTCAAAACGCGATAAATATATTGGTGGCTATAAATCTTCTTGTTTCTATGAGCGCCAATTTATCCGGCGCAAAAAGAGGATTTAAAACCTCAATAACAAAAGTTGTTGAGCGGCCCTCATCTTTCCTTCAAAAGTATCCCCCGAATATCGCCGCGCTGGTCCTGATTCTTACAATTCTCTCCGTTTTCAAAGTGGGTTCTTTGACAGGGCATTATGAATCGGAATTTTTTTATGTCAGGATTTTTGGTCTGATATTGTTTATAGTTTTTTCCTGGATTCAGGTTTTGGCTTATAAAACACTGGGGGATTCGTATTCGCAGGATGTCGTTGTCACAAAGGGGCATAAATTAAAAAGAGAAGGAATCTACAAACATCTCCGCCACCCGCAATATATCGCACAGATGCTGAGCGATCTTGGGGCCGGACTTGCGCTTCTAAGTTATACTGTTCTTCCGGTCGTCATTCTGATTGAGGTTCCGCTCTTTATTATGCGCGCATTGATGGAGGAGAAGCTTCTTCTGAAACATTTTGGAGATGAGTATAAGGCGTACAAAAAACGAAGCGGTTTTATCTTTCCGTTCATCGGGTGATTCTTATGAATATTAAAATCGTTTTTCTCTTTATCGCACTGACACTTTCTACGGCATACTCTCAAAGACTCTATAAAATTACCGTTCAGTCGGGCAACGGAGAAGCGACTCTTTCCTATATCGAACGGAACGGAATAGATTTTGTTTCCGCAAAGGAAATTTCCATTCTCCTCTCCGCAAATCAATTTTACAATCAGGAAGCGGCTAAAGTTGAAATCAAATTCAAAGATTACATCCTCAAATTCACGGCAAGAAATCAGTTCGTTATTCTAAACAGAAAATCAGACGGCAATCAGAAAATTTATCAGATTCCGGTTTCAACATTATTCCTCAAAGATGACATCTTTATCCCTCTTACCTATTCGATGGATTATCTGAATCTTGCAAGCGGGAAAAAAAATATATATGACGCGCCGGCAAAAAAAATAATCCTCACGGATGAACCGTTGGGCGCGGAGGCTGTTGTATTATCTAAAGATACCACGCCCGCAGAGGAAAAAAGAGCTGATCCTAAATCCGTTGTCCTGAAGGGGAACGGAAAATATGATGTCGAATTCATTATAGTTGAAGATAAATCAAACGGTACTCTGATACGATTAAAGACGAACCGCAAAATTCCGATCCCACGGCATTCCATAAGTAATGGGAATTTATTTGTGTTTCTCCCCGGAGTAACTATAGCGCCGGATATAGTTAATCTTGTAAAACCGGCCGGACTTGTAAAAAGAATTAAGCGCACTGTTGTGTCGTCTAAAAATGTTCAGCTTGAATTTGCTCTGGATGAAGGGTACTCGGCGTCGGAGGCTTTTCAGGATGTGGAAAGCAACGATATACTGATTACTATTCGCAATAAACAGGTTGATGCCGTCGCTCCGGATGCGGGGGACTCGAAATCCAAATGGAATTTCGATGCCGTTGTTATAGATGCCGGCCACGGCGGAAAAGACCCGGGCGCGATCGGAGTTACGGGGATAAGAGAAAAGAATATAAATCTTGCCGTTGCCCTTAAGGTCGGAAGACTGATAACTAAAAACCTTGAGGGTATCAGGGTTATTTACACAAGGGAAAGCGATGAGTTTGTGGAGTTATACAAGCGGGGTAAAATTGCGAACGAAAATGGGGGAAAGCTGTTTATTTCAATCCACTGTAATTCAACGGAACAGAAAGATATAAGCTATCGCGGTTTCGAAGTATACCTTCTGCGTCCCGGTAGAACACAAAAGGCTATTAACATAGCTGAATTTGAAAACAGCGTTATTAAATACGAGGATAATCCGCAGCGTTATCAGAAACTTACGGATGAAAATTTTATACTAGTGAGCATGGCTCATTCACAATATATGAGGTACTCGGAATCCTTTTCCGATATATTAAATACCGAATGGAAAAAGAGTGTGGAGATACCTTCGCTGGGAATTAAACAGGCGGGATTTTACGTGTTGGTAGGCGCTTCCATGCCGGGAGTACTGATCGAAACCGGATTTCTTTCCAATCGGAAAGACGAGACGCGGCTTGCCTCGTCGGAAGGGCAGGACGAGATTGCGCGGGCAATATTTAATTCAATTAAAAAGTATAAAGAGAACTACGAAAAAGAATTCGGCAACTGAGCGGTATTTAATCAATAATACCGGAGCCGGATTGTTATCTGATTTGTTATTCAATCCTTATCGAACTAACTTTGCATCATAAAATATTATAGAAAGGTACTTTAGTATGACTAATGCTCAAAAATGGGTTGCTCTTTTTCTCGGATTGTTCCTTATTCTGTTCCTGCTTGGACGGCTTACAATGAAAGAGGAAGAACAGATGCCTCCAATGATGGGGGAGCAATCAACCCAGCAGTCCGCCGATATTGACGGATTAACTTTGATTAAACAAACCGGCTGTATCTCCTGTCACGGCGATGACCTGCAGGGGACAAAACTGGCTCCAGCGCTTGCGAATCTGAAACAATTCTGGTCACGCGACGCTTTGATAAATTATCTCCGTAATCCGCAATCTTACAGCCGCGATGTACGATTTGATGAATATCGGGAGAAATACAGGAATGTAATAATGCCTTCTTACGGCAATATAGACGTGAAAGAACTTGGTAAAATGGCGGAGTATCTTCTCACAAGATAATTATCACCGTATTAAATTAAATGCCCCGCCCCGGCGGGGTTTTTTATGAACGCCTTAGAAAAAGATAAGTCAAAAAAAAATTTCCTCACCGCCGAGTCACACTTATCCGGCAAATTCTCCCCCGGCCGCCCCACATTTCGATTCCGGAATTTTTTTGCAAACTGCAGATGGCCGTAAATGGATTCATACGAGATACTTCTCTTTCAACACCTTAAGATGATGATTAACGTGTCCGCACATTATATATGCCATTGCCCGGACCGTGAACGAATTACCGTTTGCGGTTCCTTTGCGCAGAGTGAATTCTTCCGAAAAATTTTTGAACATGATAATATTTGAATAACGGAGAGTGCAGAATTCTTCTATTAATTCATCCAGACCGACATCGCAATAATTAGATTGATGGATATACTCATTCTCGTCGAATCCCGGAAGATCATTCTTATCATTCCGCGCAAAACGCAGAGTGCGGTAAGCAAACACTCTCTCGGTATCTATTATATGTCCAACAACTTCCCGTACGCACCACTTGCCCGGCGCATACCGGAACAATGAATCTTTCTTCGAAACAGTTCCCAGAAGCTTTTTGATCTGGTCGCATTGTTTCTTCATAATTTTGATGATCTCCCCTTCGGGCACAGCTTCAACATAAGTATGATAATATGCGGCATATTCAGATTTACCAGGGCGTTTCATAGGCCTCCTTGTTAAATGCTTCTGTTCAGGTATTCGTTATAGTCCAGGATAATTCTCGGATATTTTTCTTTCATAAGATGCGATGAAAAAATAAAATCTGCCGAAGCTCTGTTGCATGCGATTGGTATATTCCAGACAACTGCGATCCTTAATAATGCTTTAACATCCGGATCATGCGGCTGGGGCTCCAGAGGATCCCAGAAAAAGATCAGTATATCTATCTCGCTTTCAGAAATTTTTGCTCCCACCTGCTGATCTCCTCCAAGGGGACCGCTCTTGAGTTTCTGGACGGTCAGGCCAAGATCCTGCTCAAGCATCTTTCCGGTAGTCCCTGTAGCATAGATATCATGTTCTCCAAGGTTTCCGCGGTTATATTCTGCCCATTCGATAAGATCCTGCTTTTTGTTATCGTGAGCCACCAGCGCGATCCTCTTCCTCTTCTGCATCTCGATATTAATAAATTTCCTCATATCTCCTCATTCTCCGCTTCTGCAATTTCGGGTAATGTTGTTTTCTATTACTTATAAATTATGAAAGATGTACCTGATTGTCTATTCTAATTATAGATGTCCATATAAAAATTGAAAGAATAAGATTGATTTTGAAAAGGGAATTGTGAAAGTTGCAAAAGTGCCTTTCTTAAAATAAAGGAGAATGTTGATGTATTCACGCCGACAGTTTCTGAACCGTTTTGTTGTATCCGCCGGAGGGGCCTATTTCATAATGAAAGGCGATGCTCTTGCCAGAGCATCCGAGGCAGTTGCGAGTCTCGATCCGGGTATTAGCGCCAGTAAGGCTGCGGGAGATGAATATTTCTGGGGCCAGATCCAGTCGGCTTTCGATGTCGACCGCTCATTGATCAATCTGAATAACGGCGGAGTTTCTCCCTCGCCAACCGTTGTTACGAATGCGATGAAGAGGTATCTGGATTATTCCAATCAGGCGCCATCCTATTATATGTGGCAGCACGTTGAACCCAAAGTAGAGACCGTACGCGAAAAGCTTGCCTTGGTGTTCGGATGTGATAAAGAGGAGATCGCTATTACACGCAATGCGAGCGAATCGCTTCAGAATGTTCAGCAGGGATTTGATTTCAACCCGGGAGATGAGATTCTTACCACGACCCAGGACTATCCGCGGATGCTTACTACTTTTAATCAGATGGAACGCCGGCGTGGAATAAAGATTACACAGGTAAAATATCCTGCCCCGCTGCTTAATAGAAATGATTACGTGGATGCTCTCAGATCCGGAATTACTCCGAATACAAAAGTCATATTAATAAGCCATGTCTGTTTTCTCACCGGTCAAATACTTCCCGTGCGAGATGTATGCAGAATGGCGCACGAGAATGGAATTGAAGTAATAGTTGACGGCGCTCATTCATTCAACCACTTTCCTTATAAATTATCCGATCTTGAATGCGATTATTTCGGCACCTCGCTTCATAAATGGACATATGCGCCGATAGGAACCGGAATGCTGTATGTGAAAAAAAATCTTATCAAAAAGATCTGGCCTCTGATGGCGGCATCTAAAAGTCTGGATGAAAATATCCGCAAGTTTGAAGAGATAGGCACACACCCGGCTGCGAATCACAACGCCATTGCCGAAGCGCTGGCTTTCAATGAAGAGATCGGAATCGAAAGAAAAGCCGAGCGTCTTCGTTATCTTCATAAACGATGGGTGAACAGGCTTAAAAAATATGAAAATGTAAAATTCCTGATTGATATTGATGACGAATCCAATTGGGCGGGAATTGTGAATTTCTCCATCGACGGCGTCGATACTGCAAAACTTCACAGTTATCTTCTGAGCAATCACAGGATCTATACCGTAGCAATTATCTTCGAAGAATTTCATGGTCTCCGAATCACCCCTAATGTATATACGCTTGTTTCCGA
>Ga0172380_10005693_pt1 | contig 14926 bp, 13 predicted proteins | sample Leawe162metaG_FD_119747 | JGI IMG/M metagenome (GOLD analysis project Ga0172380, IMG submission 119747) | Leachate microbial communities from a municipal landfill in Southern Ontario, Canada - Leachate well 162 metaG | ecosystem: Engineered > Solid waste > Landfill > Unclassified | place...
CCAAAGCAAGGGCTCGCGGATATCGAAACCCACAGAACATGATTTCCATGGCCTACCTCATCGCAGGTAAGCTCAAATTCAACAAGCTATATGCTCAACCCACTTGAAACGACGAAGAACCAAATTAATTTCATAAACCAAGTAAGTTAACCAATTCCTACAGGAGGTATTCCATGAATCACAAGCTCCGGATACTTGTTTTAAGTATTATATTGCCAGCAACGTCCATTACATATGCCGCACAGGATGAGCTCATGGAGAAAATCAATCATCTCGAGCATCAAATCCAAGAATTAAAGGCCATAAAGGAGCAACAAAACATTTCGGCGGAAAAAGAAGCCCAGTGCCTGAAAGCGGTGGACCGAAAAAGTTTTTGCAAATGTGTGGCCGATAACTTGCCCACCAATGTTAATTTCGAGACGTATATACACATTTTAATAACCCCAAAGGACAAGCTTGGTTACGATAATATGTCCATTGAACAAAAAACATCAATAGACACAGTGTTATCTGTCAGGGAGAAATGTGTGGAGAAAGGCTTTTTCAAATGAATGCAAATAAAGAGGATTTGATACTTGCAATAGACGAAGCGGAATGGGGGTGGCTAAAAGCCCATCTAGTCCGTGGAGGCCTCATTCTGGTTGAAGATGACCTCGATCTGGCCGATGCCGCCATGAGGGTAGCGGGAGATGATGCAGATATCATAGAGCAATGGATTCTGGCAGGCAGGATCAGCAAACCTTCTGAAGCACAGATTCATAAATGGGATGAAGATCAGCATAAAAAGTTTTCAATGCTGGTGGTTTCACCATTCGTGCTCATCCAGGAAAAAACGCCAATATTCAACTGATCAATGTACCTAACGAAAGTTGTTGGCCTATTGTTTTTTTCATTACTGCACTGAATTAAATAGCAGCAATCAGGACAACTATCCTTGGGACAAGGCTTTTAAACTCGCTAACCATGTTGTTTGAGCAATTATTTACGTCATCATGAATAAAAAAGGCGGCCTTGATAGAGGCCGCCTTTTTTGTTCACTAAAAGACTAACTATATTAGTTTGATTGCCTCTTGGGCGTACTGAAGAACAATCGAAGGAACAATGCCCAGAACCAGTGTACCAGAAACTGAAATCAGTAGCGAAAGCGCTATGGGAGCTGAAACCTGCATCCAGTCAAATTCCTCGGTTGGCTCCTTCATATACATGTAAACCATTACGCGTAAGTAGTAGTAAACCGATGCAGCACTGTTCAGCACACCAATTACCGCCAACCAGATATAACCCTTCTGAATTGCACCGGAGAAAAGGTAAAACTTGCCGATAAAGCCTGCGGTTGGCGGCATGCCTGCCAACGAGAACAGGAATATGGACATTGCAACGGCAAGAGCAGGGTGCTTGAAACCAAATCCCGCAAAATCCATTACATTACCATTGGGCTCACCCTTTTTACCAACAAGCACGATAATCGCAAATGCGCCAATATTCATGAAAGTATAAGAAAGCATGTAAAACATTATGCCTGCAGTACCTGTGGGGTTACCAGCAGCAAACCCAACAAGACAATAACCGGCATGGGCAATGGATGAATAGGCCAACATACGCTTGATATTGTCCTGGCGAAGAGCTGTAATATTTCCTACTGTCATGGTCAGCACTGCCAGGACCCAGAACAACTGGCTCCAATCAGCCTGCATGGTTGGAAACGAAACGAGGAGTATTCGTAATGCAGCGGCAAAACCAGCAGCCTTAGGACCAGCAGACATGAAAGCGGTCATCGGTGTAGGAGCACCTTCGTAAACATCAGGAGTCCACATGTGAAATGGGGCAGCTGCAACCTTGAAAGCAAAACCGGTAATCATCAGCAGCATTCCAGACATTAACATTACATTGGAAGAAGGCAGGGTTTGCAGAGCGGCTTGCGTTGCGATAACGGAGATTCTAGTTGAACCAGTGGCTCCATAAGTAAGTGCCATACCATAAAGAAGGAACCCTGTTGAAAAAGCACCAAGGAGAAAGTACTTAAGACCAGCTTCATTGGACTTGCGATTTTCCCTGTTAAATCCTGCCAACACATAAAGCGATACGGACATGACTTCCAGACCAAGGAAAATGGTCATTAAGTCGGTGCCTGCAGCCATAAGCATCATCCCCACAACTGTGAATAATATCAGGGGATAAAGCTCACCATGGTTGCACTCTTCGCGCACCATATACTGATCTGATATTAAAATTGCCAGACCAGCAGAAAGTAAAAAAATCATCTTGAAAAACGATGCAAAATTATCTTGAACTACAGCACCGTTAAAACTCTCAACATGCATGCCCCAGCCAGTTCCAACCAATACCGCCGCTGCAATCACGCCGATAAAACTGATATACCCAATGTAGGACTTCTGACCGCTAGGGACAAAGACGTTAATCAGCAATAACGCCATGGCTAGCACGGAAAGAAAAATTTCAGGCATAATCGGGGTCATGTTGACGGCTGGAATAGTAATCATGTCCATCTAATATATCCTCCGGTCGGATTGACTCGTGTTTTACTTTGCTTCGTGCGGGTTAACTACAACAGCTGGTGCATTTTCAACTACTGGGTTGTTCTGCTCAACTGGGCTTTGTTCAGGTGCAATCACTGGATGTCCTGCGGGCAATGCCGTAGTGGCTGGCAACTGAGCGGTCATGCTAGAGGTTTTGGTCTGAGCTATAAGCTTATTGATTGCTGGCTGCATCTTCTCAATGAAAGGATTCGGATACACGCCCATGATAAAGATCAGTGCTAATAAAGGCAGCATAATGCCGATTTCACGAGCATTCAAATCAAGCAGCTTCTGATTTTTGGGATTATCCAATTCACCAAACATAACCCTCTGGAACATCCACAACATGTACACTGCTGACAGAATTACACCGCTGGTCGCAATCACGGTAAACCAGCGTAGTTCACTTTCAAACGAGCCAAGCAAAATCAGAAACTCACCTACGAACCCGTTAGTGCCCGGCAAACCGATTGAAGACAAGGTAACTATCATGAAGATTGTGGCAAAAATCGGCATCTGCTTGGACAAACCGCCAAAATCAGTTATCAAGCGGGTATGTCGCCTTTCATAAATAAAACCAACGATAAGGAACAGTGCGCCGGTGGAAACGCCATGATTAAGCATTTGCAACATGCCGCCCGTTATCCCCTGCTCATTGAAGGCGAAGAGACCTAACATAACAAAGCCCAAATGTGCAACAGAAGAGTAAGCAACTAGTTTCTTGACATCTTCCTGAACCATGGCGACAAGTGCGGCATAAATAATACCTATCACAGCAAGGGTTGCAATGAGGGGAGTAAACCGGTGTGCTGCATCGGGGAATAGCGGCATCGCGAAGCGCACATAACCGTACGTTCCCATTTTCAGCATGATTGCTGCCAATATGACTGAACCGGCAGTCGGCGCTTCAGTATGAGCATCGGGTAACCATGTGTGGACAGGGAACATGGGAACCTTTATGGCAAACGAGAAGGCAAAGGCAAGGAAGAGCCAGGTCTGCGTAGCGGGATCAAGCCTCAGGTCGAAGAAGTGCAGCACACTAAAATCGGTGATGCCAGCTGCAGTACCCTTGAAGTAAAGGAAGATCATCGCCACCAGCATAAGTACTGAACCAGCCATAGTGAAGATGAAAAACTTGAGGGTTGCGTAGATTCTGTTTTTACCGCCCCAGATACCAATGATGAAGTACATCGGAATCAGCATGATTTCCCAGAAAATATAGAACAGGAAAATATCAATGGCGATGAAAGCGCCTATCAGGCCCGTCTCCAGGAGCAGGAGACAAATCATATACTCTTTGACCTTTTCTTCTACCGCAGTCCAAGTCGAGAGCACTGCTATGGGCATAATAAAGGTAGTCAGAATGACTAACCAGAGGCTTATCCCATCAATACCGATGTTGTAGCGCATGACAAAGGGACCGGCTGCAATCCAAGGGACATTCTCTACAAACTGAAAATCAGCATTGTTCTGAAATCCGGCTAGCACCGGAAGCGATGCGATGAAAGTCACCACAGTTACCACGAAGGTTACACTTCGCAGTACCGATTTACTGTCCTTTGGGATGAACAGCAGCATCAGGACACCCAGTATTGGCAGGAATGTCGTCAGGCTCAGTAGGTTACTCATGAATTCGTGCTCCTTTATACAAAATGCTGAGTATCATTACTTGAATAGATAGTAGCCAAGGATTACAACCACACCAAAGGCCATACTCCAGGAATAATCATAAACATAACCGGATTGCATATAACGGACGATACCACCGAAGGACATAACTACTTTTGCAACACCATTTACAATCCCGTCAACCACCACGACATCGAACCCTTTCCAGAGGATACGACCAAGCGCTTTGCATGGGTTCACAAATATGAAATCATACAGTTCATCGATATACCATTTATTGTAGACAGCACGATGCAGCGCAGGGAATGTAGCGGTGAATTTTGCTGGTATACCAGTGTTGACAACATAGAGACTAAAGGCTATGCCAATACCGATTAAGGCAATCAGTACCGATGTTCCCATAAGACCCCACTCCAAGGCGACACTGTGATGGGCAGCGCCATGAACAGCATGCTCTGCCATGTATTCTTCTGAAAGTCTGAATACCGGCTCCAGATAGTGTTCAAAGTAGTTTGGAATGCCACCGAACACATCACCAAGGACCTTCGGGATGCCAATATAACCACCAACTACGGACAGGCCTGCCAGAACAATCAAGGGGATTACGATAACCATCGGAGATTCATGCAGATGATCTTTTGCCTTGGGTGTAATGCGGCATTCACCAAAGAAGGTCATGAACACCAGGCGGAACATGTAGAAAGCGGTTAAACCGGCGGCGGCAGCGCCCATGCCCCACAGGAGGTAGTTTAACTGTCCATGATGCGGATTGGAGAAAGCCTGCCAGAGAATCTCATCCTTTGAGAAGAAGCCTGAAAAACCCGGAATACCAGCAATTGCAATCGTAGCAAGAAGGAAGGTCAGGAAAGTAAGTGGCATCTTGGACCTAAGACCACCCATGTTACGCATGTCCTGAGCATCATCATGGGAATGAACATGGTGCAACGCATGGTGCATTGAATGAATAACGGCACCGGAACCAAGGAACAGGCAGGCTTTGAAGAAGGCATGAGTCATGAGATGGAAAATGCCTGCGGCAAAAGCACCGCTTCCCATTGCTAGAAACATATAACCTAATTGAGATACTGTTGAATATGCCAGTACACGTTTGATATCGTTTTGTGCCGTACCTATAGTGGCAGCAAACAGGGCCGTACATGCGCCGATAACTGCAATTACCATAAGCGTTTCAGGGGAGCGAATAAACAGAAAGTTCATTCGAGCAATCATGTAGACACCTGCTGTAACCATTGTGGCGGCATGGATCAAGGCGGAAACAGGGGTCGGGCCTTCCATTGCATCAGGTAGCCAAGTATACAGAGGAATCTGAGCAGATTTACCAGTTGCACCCAAGAAAAAGCAGAGTGTTATAGCGGTTACTATGCCACCTGTCGGAAGCAAGTGCGCGTTTTTACCGAGTTCAGTAAATTGAATTGTCCAGACATTGAAATTGTGACCCATGAACCAAAAGAGTGTAAAGGCGCCTAACAGGAAACCGAAGTCGCCAACTCGGTTCATAACGAAGGCCTTTTTACCAGCATCGCCAGCCGATTTTTTGTGGAAATAATAACCAATAAGAAGGTAGGAGCAGAGACCAACACCCTCCCAGCCAACAAACATCAGCAAGAGGTTGTTGCCCAATACCAACAACAACATGGAAAACATGAACAGGTTAAGATAAGCGAAGAAACGATAGAAACCTTCTTCACCATGCATATAGCCGATGGAGTAGATATGGATCAGGAATCCGACTCCGGTCACAACCATGATCATCACGCACGACAACGGATCAATCAAAAAAGCAATGTCGGCATTGAAATTACCACACGTCATCCAAGTAAAGACCTTGACATTTGCTAATCGCTCTTCTCCAGGTAATGACAGGAGTTTGAGTATGGTCATGCAGGAGACAGCGAACGAGCAGAGTACGGCAAACGCGCCTATGCCACCAATGACAGTCTCGTTCTTGATCTTTTTCCCCAGTAGGCCATTAATCAGGAAGCCAAGGAGGGGGAATAGTGGGATCAGCCATACGTTGTCAAACATGTAAGACTCCTTTATTCAATCAATTAAACGTTATCTATCAGAGTGTTTCTACTCAATCTACCACTTCAACATGTTAACATCTTCAACATCTATTGATTCTTTGTTGTTATAGAAAGCAATCATTAAAGCCAAACCAACAGCAGCTTCGGCAGCGGCAACTGTCATGACAAAGAATACAAACACCTGGCCATCCAAGTTTCCCAAATATCGGGAGAGGGCGATAAAGGTAAGATTTACGGCATTTAGCATTAACTCTATGCACATAAAAATAACAATAGCGTTTTTACGTGTAAGTACACCAATGGTTCCGATGGAGAAGAGTATTGCACTGACGGTTAGATAACTATTCAGGTTTTCCATTTATAGTTCCCTCAATCTAGAGTTTTTTCTTCGCGAGAATAACTGCCCCAACGATGGCAACCAGAAGTAGAATCGAAGTGATTTCGAAGGGTAGAAGAAATTTAGTGAACATCTCCTGACCTATCAGTTCGGTATGACCAATCTGTTTGATCACATCACCATTAAATGGGCCATTAGGAGCTGCAACCTTGCTCTTCATCAAAATATAGACAGTATTTACCAGTGTAAAAAAACCGATAATTGATCCTAGCAATATTTTGTGCGAATGCTTTTTGGTGGCATCAACTCTGATGTTGAGCAGCATGATGGTGAACACTATCAGTACCATAATGGCACCCGCATAAACCATTACCTGTATGGCAGCCATAAATGGTGCATCCAGCATTACATAATAAGTCGCCAAGCAGAAAAAAGTCATAACAAGCGCAAGAGCACTGTTAATTGGATTCTTGCATGAGATCACAAGGATCGCTGACACTATGGCCACCAGTGTGATGATTGCGAAGAAGAGGGTTTCCATGCACTGCTCCTTTATTTCTTTTCTAAGAGTCTTTCTTTTGTGTAGATGAAATTGTCACGGCTGTAATTAGCCAGTTCAAACTCACCGGTCATTTTGATAGCATCCACTGGACATGCTTCCACGCAATAACCACAGAAAATACAGCGCAACATATCAATTTCGTACTTTGCAGCATATTTATTATGATTAGCATCCTCGCCTGCTTCAACAGTTATGCATTTGGCCGGACAAACCGTAGGGCAAAGGTAACACGCCACACACTTGGCATTATTATGCGAAACCTTAAGGGCGTGTAGACCTCTGAATCGCTCTGCCACCTTGGGCCGTTCATCTGGGTACTGAAGGGTGACCGGTTTCATGAAAAGATGACTTAAAGTAATTTTTAGACCGTGTATAATCGGAGTAATCGGATTCATGTGTCCATCCTCGTTCTTGGAATTGCGTGTCTCTAAAGAGCGTTATTTAATAAAGTAACCAATAATTCCTGTTGCCACGATATTAACCAGTGAAATCGGCAGAAGAACTTTCCAACCTAAATGCATCAGCTGATCATAACGATATCGAGGTAAGGTAGCGCGAATCCACATGCAGAAGAAAATCAGGAAATATACTTTAGCCACGAAATAAACGAGACCAAGCAAAGGGAACACAGTGGCAAAAGGTCCATTCCACCCGCCCAAGAACAAAGTGGTCGTCAATGCGCACACCGTGATCATGTTGGCATATTCAGCCATAAAGAACATGGCGTATTTCATACTTGAATACTCAGTGCAGAAACCGGAAACAAGTTCTGTCTCAGCTTCTGGTAAATCGAACGGTGTACGGTTAATCTCGGCAATGGAGCATATGAAGAATAAGAAGGCTGCCAATGGCTGTTTAAAAATGTACCAACCTAAACCGTTGAAAGATGACTGTTGATTGACAATTTCATTAAGTGAAAGAGTCTGCGAGAGCATGAAAACCGATACTATTGCCAATCCCGCTGATAGTTCATAGGAAATCAACTGAGCTGATGCACGCAACCCACCCATCAATGAGTATTTGCTGTTTGATGCCCATCCAGCCAACACAATGCCGTAGACCCCCAGAGAAGACATGGCAAGTATGTAAAGAACACCAACATTTACATCATACACTTTGCCACTGGCCACATCGATATAACTTGCTACCTGAAGCGGTATCTTATAACCCGCTACCTCTATGACTCCTCCGAAGGGGATAACAGCAAAAGTCATGAAGGCAGGTACAAGAGCAATAACTGGTGCGATCAAAAAGGCAAAAGTGCTTGCTTGCGAGGGGATGATCTCCTCTTTAAAAAAGAGCTTTAGCCCGTCTGCAATAGGCTGAAGCAATCCATGCCACCCTGTCCGCATTGGTCCAAGTCGGACCTGCATGTGACCAATGATCTTGCGTTCGGCGTAAGTGGCATAGGCCACGGTCAGCAGCACGAAGAGAAACGCTACCAAGACCTTGGCAACCATGGCGATGTAGTACATCATCGGCAGTCCTAAAATCTCGATTCCCATCTGACCCTCTTTCCTGTTTTATGAAATAGTTCTTGTTTATGTTAATACTAACTTACTTAGACAGTGTAACCCAGGTAACCGGTGCACCAGAGCAGATACGGTTAACAGCTGTATCGGAAAAGTGATAAGGAGCAAACAATACACCTTGCGGCATCCTCATACTGATTTTCGCCTTGAGCTTTATACTTCCCTTGCTGGAAGTGACAATTAGAAGATCATTCTCTGCAATTTTCATCTTACTTGCGTCATTGCGTGAAAGTTCTACATAACCCTCTGGACACACATACATCGGACCTTCACCATATTGAGACATTGTCCCGCAGTGATATAACGCACTTCCTGTTACCAGAGCCAATTTTCCGGATTCGCTGGCTAAGCTAGTGCTCTTTGGTATCACAAATGCCGATTTAACAGTCACAGGAGCAAAGGTACCAGTGTCACCAAGGCTGGCATAACTCATACCGGCATAACCTGCTACAGATGAACTAATAGCTTCAAATGTTTTGGCAGGGGTTGCTGGCGGCTTGCCACCCAGCTTCGTGATGAGCGCTCCAAGAATTTCAAAATCGGAGCGACTCTGACCGATCTTACGAATGGCAGGTTTAATATGCTGCACACGACGGTCTACACTGGTAAAAGTTCCTTCCTTTTCCGCAAAAGAGCACGCTGGCAGGACCACATCAGCCATGGCAGCTGTCTCAGTCATAAATAGATCTGACACAACCAAAAAATCCACTTTATCTAACGCTGCAGAAATCTTGGCATGGTCAGGGTACGAAACTACTGGATTCTCGCCGGCTATAAACAGAGTCTTTACAGACCCACTGACGCAACCATCGATAATTTTTCCGGCATCCATACCACTTGCAGAATAAAAGCCCATATCAACTGCGCCCTGGCTGTTATTTTTCTCAGCCATACAGAGCACACCACAACCTTCTTTACCCAATTTGCCAGTCAGTATCGCCAAGTTAGCCAGAGCGCTGGCAAGATCTGCATTATGACCCGGATAAGGAAGGCCGATCGGGAAAAGAATCAGGGCCTTTTCTGCTTTGGCGTAATCTATTGCGAGCTGTTTTATGTCTGCTGCACTCAAACCGCACTGACTGGCAACGGTATCGGGTGTGAAGGCGGCAAGGGCCTTTTCCAAGTCAGCAAAACCCGGCACTGAGGTAGCTGAACCATCAGACAATTTTTCATCTATAATGGCTTTGGCTATAGCATTAATCACCACTATTTCCGTACCAGGCACATGTACCAGTGTTTTGGCATTCGGCAACTTAGATAGCTTACCGCGCTTATCTGATAGTATGTGCAATTTCGCATCTTTGTTCTTGACTGCCATGTTAATTTCAAAACCCACAACAGGATGCGTCTCATAGGTATCAGTTTTAATTACCAGCAACAAATCAGTCTTTTGTACGTCCAGTATAGAGGCTGGCGATGCCGTAATACCAAGACTTTGTGCAAAGCCTTTTGTCAAGGCACCATGAGCATAACCGGCGGAATGATCATAATTATTGGAGCCAACCGAATCCATCAGCTGTTTAAACAGAATCAGTTCTTCGTTGGTGATGCGGGGAGTTGCCAAGGCGGCGGCTGAGGTGCCGGCAGCCTTCATTTTTGCTGCAACAACTTCAATTGCCTCATCCCAAGTCGTCTCTACCAATGTACCGTTTTTACGTACGAGCGGCGTAGTAAGGCGCTTTTCACTGTTTATAAACTGATATCCAAAGCGGCCACGACAACAGAGTTGGCCCTTGTGAAATCCCTGCTCCTCATCATAGACTGTAGTCAGAACCTTGTTGTCTTTGACACCCAAAGTCAGATTACAACCGGTGCCACAATAACTGCATACTGACTTCTGATTGGTGAGCGCCCAAAAACGAGCTTTGAACTTGAACGGTCGTGCCAGTAACGAACCTACTGGACATACGGAAACGCACGATCCGCAGAATTCACAGTTTAGCGGAGCTTCAAATTCGCATGCGATCTTGGTTTCTATTCCACGATCCATGAAGGTAAGAGCACCGAAGGAAACAATCTCGTCACATATACGGGCGCACTTGCCACATAAAACGCATCGATTCATATCCCGTTCTATGAGAGGGTTATTATAATCAATCACGTGGCTGAATTTAGCATCAGTAAAGCGGTTGGCGTTAACCTTATATTCATAGGTCAGGTTCTGAAGATCGCAATCACCGGCTTTATCGCATACCGGACAATCAATGGGATGGTTCAACAGGAGAAGTTCCAACACCATTTTTCGTGCTTTAATGATATCCGGAGTAGATGTACGAATTATCATCCCTTCGGTGACCGGAGTTGTGCAGGCGGGAATTTGACGCCCTTTCATCTGTTCCACTTCTACCAAACACATACGGCATGCGCCGAATGGCTTCAGTTTGCTGTCATGACACAGTATCGGGATTTTTATCCCATTAAGCTTGGCAGCGTCATAAATAGTGGCATTTTTCGGAGCTGTGACCTGCTTGTCGTCAATCGTCAGATTTACCATCTCAACCTCTGCTCAGTGAGTTTGACCGTAATTCAGCTGGGGTAATTATTCAATCGCCATAAAACGGCAGGCGTCGTAGCAGGACTTACACTTGGTACACTTTTCCTTGTCCAGATATGCTGTCTGACCTTTTTCCCAGACGATAGCATCGACTGGGCATGCCTTCAGACAGGCACCGCATTTTACGCACTTCTCTTCAACTACCTGCCATAAAAGCAGTTCTTTACAGCAGTTTGAAGGACAGCGTTTATCTTTAATATGGGCTTCATATTCATCGCGGAAGTAGTTGATCGTAGATAGAATCGGATTAGGTGCGGTCTGACCGAGGCCACATAAAGATGCCTTCTTAATGGCAATCCCCAGATCTTGAAGAGTTTCAATATCTGACATCTCACCACGCCCCTCGGTAATGCGTTCAAGTATATCCAACATGACCTTGAGACCTATACGGCACGGGACGCACTTACCACAAGACTCCATTCTTGTGAAATTAAGAAAAAACCGCGACACATCAACCATACAAGTAGTTTCGTCCATGACGACCAAACCACCCGAACCCATCATAGCACCGGCTTTAATCAGGGAATCATAGTCAACCGGAGTATCCAAAATATCGGCAGGGATACAACCGCCGGAAGGGCCACCAGCTTGGACTGCCTTAAATTTTCGGTTATTCGCGATGCCGCCACAAACATCATAAATGACCTCGCGAATCTTCATACCAGCAGGAACCTCTACTAGGCCTGTATGTTTAACTTTTCCAGTAACTGCAAATATCTTTGTGCCTTTGGTTGTCTCGGTCCCTAAAGATGCATACCAAGCCGAACCTTTATTTATGATATGACGAACATTGCCAAAAGTTTCGACGTTATTAATATTTGTAGGATAACCCCACAGACCACGCACAGCAGGGAACGGTGGGCGAGGACGACTCATGCCGCGCTGTCCTTCTATAGAAGCCATCAAAGCAGTTTCTTCACCGCAAACAAATGCACCTGCACCCATCTTGATACGCATATCAAAATTAAGGCCCCACCCCTTGATGTTCTGCCCCAAGTAGCCCAGTTCATAGCAAACATCTATGGCGTGCTGAAGGCGCTGAACAGCCAGAGGATACTCTGCGCGTACGTAAACATAACCGAAGTCACAGCCAATTGCGTATGCGGCGATCATCATACCTTCGATAATACAGAAGGGATCGCCTTCCAGCAATGAACGGTCCATGAATGCACCAGGGTCACCTTCATCTGCGTTACAGATCAGATACTTGTGATGACCTGGTGACGCTTTACAGAACGACCATTTCATGCCTGTGGGGAAACCGCCACCCCCACGACCACGCAAACCGGACTTCTTGACCTCTTCAATAACCTCTTCCGGCTTCATGGTCTTGACACACTTCTCGATGGCTTTGAAACCATCTTCTTCTTTATAGGCGTCAATACTGTCAGGATCAATCTGACCACAACCGGTCATAACCACGCGCATCTGAGCATCAACAAATTGATTGTAATAAGGTTTGGCTTTTCGTTTTTCTAATGTTGTCTTGTTGACGATGTGTTCATCAATGATCTTCTCAACCTCTTCGGGCTTGACAAAATCATAGGTCACACGCCCCTGTTCAGAGGTGATGATGTCGACCAGAACATCGTTGGCACACAAACCACGGCAACCGGTCTTGATAACATCGCACCGTTTGCCAATAACTGCGTCAACACCTTTTTCCCCAAGGTGTTTAACGAATGCCGCCTCTACCTCTTTGGCGCCCATCGAAATCCCGCCGGTTCCCTGGCAGATCAGTATTTTTATCGCTGCGTTTTCGCTCATGACTGAATTGTCCCCTACTGGATAGTTTCGAGCTACTTACTATTTCAATGGTCTCTGGTTGTAATCGTTTACGATTTCGCCAACCTTCTGCACCGTCATGGAACCATAGGTAGAATCATTAACCATGGCCAACGGCGCCATACCGCATGCCCCCAGACATGCAACCTTCTCAAAAGTATAGCGAAGGTCAGGGGTGGTCTCGGCATGACCTATATGTAACTTATCGAAGAAAGTTTCCACAATACGCGGAGCCCCTTGGACGTGACAGGCAGTGCCGACACAAACACGGATAATAAAGCGTCCGCGGGGTTTGAGATGAAACTGGGCATAGAAGGTGAGCACTCCGTATATCTGACTCGGATATACGTTCAAACGCTCGGCAATCAAATCTGCCGCTACCCTGGGGATATACCCATATTCGTCCTGAACACCTTGCAGGACCGGCATCAGGTTGCCCGGTAGGTCGATGTATTTGTCTATTATCTTGTCTGCAAGAGATAGATCAACTACGGGTTCTTGCTCTTCTGTCTGTTGCGCAACCGCTTCACTCATGCGCGCCATCTCCTTTGAACCGTACGGGAGTTATCTGTCTATTTCACCAAGGACGATATCCAATGTTCCAATTACCGCTACCAAGTCTGCAATCATACTGCCCTTACTCATTTTCTCGATTGCTTGCAGGTTCACGAATGAAGGTGGCCGAATCCTCATCCGATAAGGCTTGTTGCCGCCATCACTGACAATGTAGAAACCAAGCTCGCCTTTTGGATTCTCAACACCCTGGTATATCTCGCCTTCCGGTGCGGGAAAGCCTTCGGATGCGATCTTGAAGTGATGGATCAGACCTTCAATGCTGTTGTACACGTTATCTTTAGGTGGATAACAGATCTGAGGATAATCAGACAAAACAGGACCCGGCTTAAGGCTGTCAAGCGCCTGATTTATAATCTTGCACGATTCGCGCATCTCAACCAGACGAACTTTGTAGCGATCAAAGGTGTCGCACTTTTCGCCCACCGGAACTTTGAAACTGTATTTTTCATAGCCACTGTACGGATTGTCGCGGCGGAGGTCCCAATCTACTCCTGATCCACGCAATGCCGGACCAGTTATACCATAGTCAATTGCATCCTCTGCGGAGATCACACCGTTGCCGACTGTTCGCTTGAGCCAGATCGGATTGGTTGTCAGCAGGCCTTCATATTGATCCAAGTAGCTTGGCATAACTGCGGCAAAGTCACGAACCTTCTTTTCGAACTCCGGTGGCACATCCTGAGACAAGCCTCCAATTCGGAAAAAGTTACTGGTCATACGCGCGCCAGAGATCAACTCATATGTTTCCATAACGGTTTCACGTTCGCGGAAAGCATATATAAAGACCGTCATGGCGCCGATATCCAAGGCATGGCAGGCTATCCAGACCAAGTGTGACTCTAAGCGAGTCATTTCAGCCATGATTATTCTGATTACCTGAGCACGCTCAGGGATTTGAATATCAAGCAATTTTTCAACTGCCAGAACATATCCCAAGTTATTGTGCATTGGCGCCAAATAATCCAAACGGTCTGTCAGCGGCAGCGTCTGGTGGTAGGTTCTGTGTTCGGAGAGCTTTTCCACTCCACGGTGCAGGTACCCAATGTGCGGGGTGGCCTTGAGGATGACCTCGCCGTCCAACTCGAGTACAAGCCTGAGAACCCCGTGGGTACTAGGGTGCTGCGGACCCATGTTCAATGTCATTTTTTCCGTAGTTGCCATGTATCGCCTCTTCTATGTCGAGATACTGTTCGCGGATAAATAGATGTGATTACGAAAGCCTGCCTTTATACGGCTCTCGGTCAGGCCCCTGGAGAGGGTAATCCTTACGAAGCGGATGTCTTGTCGATTAATCCAGTCACTCCCTTGATGGAATGAACGGCATAATGCCTGGTGTTGCCGCCTACGGGCAAAATCGGATAGCGAG
>Ga0172380_10005694_pt1 | contig 14924 bp, 24 predicted proteins | sample Leawe162metaG_FD_119747 | JGI IMG/M metagenome (GOLD analysis project Ga0172380, IMG submission 119747) | Leachate microbial communities from a municipal landfill in Southern Ontario, Canada - Leachate well 162 metaG | ecosystem: Engineered > Solid waste > Landfill > Unclassified | place...
ACGGCGCGCCGGCGCGGCCCGAGGGGTGGGCGTCGTGAAGGTGAGCTGGCACTGGCTGATCACCCAGGAGCTCGAGCTCTGGTTCGGCTACGGGCCCGACGACATGACTTTCAACGTGTCGATCTGGCGCCCACACGATGGGCAGGCCGAGGCGAAGCTCTGGCAAGACTGCTGCGTGCTTTGGGAAATCGCCTGCATCGGCTCACCCCGGGAGGCGCTCGACGGCGTGTGGCGGGCGATCGCTGGGGGTTACGGCCGCGAGAGCATCCCAGGCCGGCACCTTCGCCGGCCGCTCACTCGCGACTCTGGCGCGGCGGCGTATGTACGCCTGGTCGACGAGTTCGACGTGCTCGACGAGCTGGTGAGCTGATGTTGCAGCTCGCCTTGCTCGAGGTGCCGCCGGCGCCGGCGGCGAAGCGGCCTCGGCGGCCTCAGCTCACGGCTGAGGTGGTGCGGGCCGCGCTGCAGGCCCTGCAGGCCGCCCGAGGGGGCCACGGCCACGGCCTGGCGGCGCCCGACCTGGCGCAGCTTGCGAGCTGGCTCGAGGCGAGCCGCACCTGGTTGAGCAGTCCCAAGGTGTTCCCGCGTCCGCGCACCTCGGCAGTGTGCGCCTGGCGCCTCTCAGCGTTGGCCCATTGGGCCCTGAATCAAGACCTGTATCTGGAGGGCGCCACCGCCGCAGAGCTGCAGGCCTGGTGCCTGCGGCTCGCGCAGTGGCGTGAGGGCTGAAGATGGGAAGGACACGATCTGTGCGCGAAGACATGGTGCAAGACGAGCGGCTGCTTGAAGCCGAGCGCGCCATGGGGCTGGATGGGCCCTGGCTGCGCTACCTGTACTTGCTGCTGCCGACTCAGGCCGATTGCAACGGGGTTTTTCCCCTGCGCGGCCTGCAGGCGAAGGTGCTCAGCCGGTTTGACCAGGTGGACTTGGACTCGCTGTTGACCGAGCTCGAGGCCATCGGGTTTTTGCGGCGCTTCAACGACGCCGACGGCGAGCCGTGGTGCGTGATGCCCTGGTTCCACAAGCACCAGACGCCGCACAAGACCGAGCTGCCGAGGTACCCGATCCCAGCTGAGAAGCTCATTCCAATCACCCTGCGAGGACGGATCCGGGGTCGTGCACGGAAAAGCCCGTCGCAAGACGGGCAAGACCGTCCGATCCTGATCCAAGATCCTGATCCTGATCCAGATCCTGATCATGGATCATTGATCCCCCCTACTTCCCCCGCCGGGGGTCGGGACGCGCCTGCGGCGCGGGGAGGGATCGACCTGTCGGTCTACGACCAGGCATCCCAAATGCATTTCGGCCGGGGGCTGGTGCCCGCCGAGCGCAAGGTGCTCTCGCGGTTTCTGGCCGAGGGGCACGACGGCGGCAGGCTGCTCGAGCTCATGGCCCTCAACCGGGACAAGGCGGCGGACACCCTGCTGGCCTACGCCGTGGCGACCTACCACAACGGCGGCGGCCACGTGCCCAAGCCCAAGCGGGCAAAGGCCCAGCACCAGGCGCCGGCGAGCAATCCTTTCGACGCCCCCGAGGAGCTGCCCGACGAGCTCGACGACGAGGCGGCCGCGGAGCATCGACGCCTGCTCGACGAGCTCCACCGGGCCGCGCCGATGCCCGAGCCTGCCCGGCCCAAGGCGCCGGCGCCGGCGCCGGCGTCCGAGATGAGCGACGAGGATCACCGGCGCAACGCGGAGCGCCTGCGCTCGGTGGGCCGCCTGGCCATGGGAGGTGCGGCGTGAACCCGATCACCTGGCAAGAGGTCGCGACGCTGTTGCGCCACCCCGACCCCTCGAGCTCTGGCGCCTACCAGCGCGTGATGCGGGCCTGCACCCTCGGTCTGCCCTTTGTGGCCGGCCGACCGCGGCTGTTTTTCGCCGATCAGGTGGTGGCCTGGTTGCGCGACCAGGCCGCAACGGTCGCGCCGCCGAGGCCCATGCCGAAGGCCAATGCACCGCGCCGCCGGCGAGCTGCCGGCCGGCCGTCGACGATCGCCGAGCTGGCTGCTCGAGAGCGGGGCCGCTGATGGCAACGGGTACCGTCGAGCGGCCCTTGCCGCACGGCGACGGCTGGCGGGCGCGGGTTTGGTGGGCTGCAGCGGATGGGCGCCGGCGCAGCGTCTACGTGTACGGGCCCACCGAGCGCGAGACCACCAAGCTCGGCCGGGCTCGCATGACCAAAGAGTCGCAGGATGTGGAGCGCGAGCGGGCCGGCCTCTTGGTGCGCCGAGCGGCGTGCCCGACCTTGGCCGAGTACGTGCTCGAGCACCACGCGGGCATCTGGGCCGACGCCGCACCGCAGCACCGCGCCCAGCAGCTGGCCCGCTTGGGCACCTGGGTTGAACCGCGCTTGGGCGGGCGCCGCCTCGACGACATCGCCCGGGGCGACGTGTCGGCGATGGTGGCCGCGGTGCGCTCGGCCGGGCGCAGCGCCGGCACGGCAAATCGGGTGGTGGCGGCGCTCTCAGCGGTTCTCGGCCACGCCGAGGCCGATGGCCTGGTCGCGTCGAATGTGTGCCGGGCCACCCACCGGGCCGGGCGGGTCACGCTGCGGGAGCAGCAGCGCGATCCCGAAACCTACTCGGCCGAAGAGGTGCGCCAGCTCGTTCGGGCGGCCTCGCATGACGAGCGCGCCGGCGGCCAGTGGGCCGGGTTCATCGCCGCGGCCGCCTTCACCGGGGCTCGGCCGAAGAGCTTGCGCATGTTGCTGGTGGGCGATGTTCGCCTCGAGGGCGAGACGCCGCACCTGGTGCTGCGCCGCACGAAGAGCGGCCGTGACCTGGTGGTGCCGGTACTGCCACCGCTGGCGGACGCGCTGCGGCCGCTGGTGGAGGGCCGGCGGGGCGGGGAGTACCTGTTCGCCGGCGCGACCCGGGGCGGCGGGCGCGACCCGCGAAAGCCAGTGAGCGAATCGGGCTACCGCCTGGCGTGGGCGCGGGCCGTGGACCTCGCCGGCGTGCGGCCGCTCACCATCTACGCCCTGCGCGCCAGCTTCGCGACGTTGGCCCTCGAGCACGGCATGAGCGCATCGATTGTGCGCGACCTGCTCGGTCACTCAGGCTTGGCGGTCACGAACCGCTACGCCGGCACGGCTCGCCTGCAGGAGCGTGCAGCGGCCGTCGGTGGCCTGTTTGAGCGTGGTGCAAATGTGGTGCAGTTGCCACCACCGCCAAACGAGAAACCGTGAACGGCGGTGATAAAACGAAAAAGCCCCCAGGCGGTTAAACCTGAGGGCTTTTCGATACTTAGCAGTGCCCAGAGGCGGGATTGAACCACCGACACGTGGATTTTCAGTCTGCCGCTTGTGCGCCGTAACGATTCGGAATCCCTCAGGAATGACAAGGAGCTTCGGCGGGCATGGTGCACATATGGTGCAACGTGCGCAAGCTGGTCACGACGCGAAGGCCACGCCGGCGCCGTGCTCAGACGGCGGCCAGCACCTGGTTCACGTACCGGGCGATCGTGTCGTAGTACTGCGGCTTGGGGCTGGTGGCGGCCGCCAGGGCGTTCTGCCAGCTCGCGCCCTCCTCGAGGGCGGCCCAGTAGCGCCGGCGCCAGGCGGGCGCCGCCTGCCAGAGAAAGGCGCCGGCGATGGGGGCGCCGGGGTCGCGGCTCCTCGAGGCCGCCTGGTTCCATTGCTCGCGGTAGCGGGCGATGGGCGCGCCCAGCTCCACCTCGACGGGGTGGTACCAGGGCGCCACGTTCTGCCACTCACCGAAGAAGGGCTCCGACTGCACCGCGCTGGTGAGGTACTGGAACACGCCCCAGCTGCGCTGGTTGCCGCCGAAGACGTGGGCCGGCAAGCCCACCGTCCAGCCGCTCTCCTTTTTGCCGAGCCGGTCGACCGTGGCGACCCACAGCGGCTCGTTGCTGATCTCGCGGGCCAGCGCCAGGCCATAGGCCTGAGCTCCGCCCGTGTCGCCGGCGGTGAGCGCATCGGCGGGCAGCTCGGGAGGCCGGGTGGTCTTCCACTTGCTGCCGTACCAGCCGGCGCGCCGGCGGGGCAGGCCCGGGCTGCCTCCACCGCCACCAGAAGGGGTCGTTGAGCCGGTTGACGTACCCATGCTGCCTCCGCTCAGGGCAAACAGGCCCACCGCGGCCCCCAGGATGCCCAGGATGGCGCCTGCGGCCTTTTTGCGGCTCCTCACCTGGATGGGTACTTCGCGCCCCGCAAAACGGCGCTGGCGCGTTTGTGGGCGCGGAGGGCGTTCGGCGTCAGCAGGTCTTCACCCAGGTGGGCGGCCTGGTCGGCCACGCGCTGGGCGAGCTCCAGCCACTGCTCTTTGACCAGGCCGTGGGCGCGGGGGGCGTTGAGGGCCTTGAGACCGGCCTCGAGCCAGCTGAGGTGCTTGCGCAGGGCGGCCACCGCCGCCGGCGAGAGGCCATCGGGGCGCCGCAACCTCAGCATGGTCTTGCGCCCGAGGTCGGGGTTGCAGGCAGTCATGGTGGGTCCCCTCAGGTGGCGTTAATGATGCCCAGCGGGCCCGACCGGAACAGAAATGCCTGGATGGTTCCGCCGCCCGAGGTGGTGATAGATGCGGTGATGTCGCCACCCACCGCGATGTTGCCCGCCACGACTTCGGTGGGCCCGCTGTTTGGGCAATAGACGAAGATGGCCTGGTGCGTGCTCGCGCCGATGTCGGTCCGTCCGGTCTGCCAAGTCTGAGTGCTGCCCGTACTCGAAGCCGAAAGCGCCATGGAGAGCAGGTCCAAGCGGGCCGCGACCAGGTTGCTGGGACTGATGAGAGAGTTGAGGTTCACCGCGCCGAGCTGGTTGCTCGAGAGGCTGCCGCTGGCACCCACGGTCACCACCAAGTTGGTGCCGTCGAGGCTGGTGGTGCCGACGATGCTGGCGAGCTGAGCATCGCTCAGGTCGCCGGCGGGGCCGTGCGTCATGAAGGGGTTGCTGCCGTTCGGGCTGGTGGCGGCCTCCAGTGCGGCCTTCTGAGCGGCGGTGGGCAGCGACGTGATTTGGCTGCTGCCCACGACGACGTTCGAGCCCGAGAGCGCCGGCGATGCGCCGTCCAGGGCGGCCTTCTCAGCGGCGGTGGGCAACAGAGCGGGGTTGGCGCCCGGGCCGGGAATCGCGTTGTGGTGTCCCATCAGAATCCTCGCTTGTAGTAGAGGCGGGCGGTGCAATCGGCCGACGCCGTGGCCGTGCCAAATGCCATGCAGGTGGGGAAATCGGACCAGGCGCCCATTTGGTACACACCGGGCGTCGTGGCAGTGATCGAGGCCAGCACCGCGCCTGCGGGCGACTTGAGCTCAAAGACACCGTTGGCGCCGCCCCACACGATCTCGAGCGCCACCCGGCCAAACTCGGGCGTGGCAATGAGTCCAAGGCTCGTGCCCATCGGGCCCACGCTGCCCTTGAACTCGGTGGACATCAGGTCTGCACCATCGACTTGACTTCCCAGATGAAGGTCACGAACACAGAGATGGGTGTGTTCACCACCAGGCGCTGCACGCGCAGGGTGAAATTCGAGGTGTCTTCGATGGGCCATTCCAGGTTGAACGGCACGAACAACCGCGGGTCGGCGATGTTGCGCGCCGGCGTCGGTGTCCAAACGATCTGATTGCCCGTGGGATCGGTCAGGGTGAACGCCAAGTCGTCCACCAGGGCGCCGCCGGTGTCAAAACCGATCACGCTCACCTGGCGCAAGATGCCGCGGGTGAGGCCCTCACCCCCCTCTTGAGGGGTGAGGTCGACGGCCGCGAACTGGCGGGTTTTCTGCTTCAACGGCATCGCTGCTCACCCCTCAAGTGGCCGTAGGGCCTACTGGTTGGCAACCACCGACTCGTAGAAGCCGGCGAGCTCGACCATGACTTCGAGGTCCTGGCTCGGCACCCAGGAAGCGACGGCGCCCACGGCCTTCAGGTTGATGAACGAGGGGTTGTCCTGGCCCACCCAGATGAGGGGCTCGACCAGGCGCCGCACGCCGGTCACATCGCGCACACCGAAGCCGAAATAGGACTGCGTCGTCACCACCGCGGCCGCGATCAAGGTGCTGTTCTGGTAGGGATCGAAGCCCGGCCAGTCCTCGATCAGGCCCAACTTCTGGCTCACGCCCAGCTCAGGGCCCCAGTTCATGCTGATGCCGCGGGCGGCCATCTGCACGTCGCCCAGCGTCGTCGCATTGGCCGTCGATGCGTCGACCGGGCGCACCTTGCACATGATGGCCACGGCCGAGAACTTGCGGCCCTGGCTCAGCCGGCCCTGCGTCCAATCGCCCAGCACCACCTCTTCGGGCTTGCCGGCGGGCGCGGCCCAGTTGTTGTTGGTCGAGCCCACGCCGCCGGCGAAGAGCTGGTTCTGCAGCGTGTTCTGCAGCGACGCCGCCAGCGTGTCGCCGGCGGGCAGCCGGATGCCGTCGCGGAACCGCGTGTTGATGTTTTGAATGAACGCGCTGGCGCGTTGGGCGGGAATGGCCATGGGTCTGTTCCTTCTGTGCCCTTGGAGGGGCGGTCAGATCGCGTTGGGGTGGAGGCCGCCGCGGGCGGGGCCATTCCAGGCCGAGATGGTCTGCGGAGCGCTCATGTAGGCGGGGCTCATGGCCGGCGCCGGCAGGGCGTTGGTGTTGAGCTGGGCGCGAATCTGCGCGGCCACCCGACCCAGCGCCTGGTCCTGGGCGCTCGGGCCGTTCCACCGGCTGCCGAAGGACGGCGCCTCATCGCCTTCGGGGGTGCCCTCGCGGAACATGTCGGCGCCCTTCAGCGCCATGCCGCCGGCGGCCACGCCAATGCCCAGGCCTTCGATGGCCTTGCGCGCCATGTCGTTCTTGGGGCGCACCAAGAGCGCCAGGCCCGAGCCCACGGCGCTCATGATCATGCCAATGCCACCGGGGTTCTCGAGGGTCTCGCCGAAGGACGAGACCTCGGTGCCGGCGGCGCGGTCCTCGTCGTTGGCGATCTTGCGATCCTTGGCCATCTTCGAGGCGAGGTAGCCCGTTGCCAGGCCGCCGAGGTTGGCCGCGGCGACCTGAATCACCGGGCGTTCCTGCACGATCTGGCGGGCCTTGGCCTTGGCGGCCGACGCGCCCTTGCGCGCCTTGGCGACGGCCTCAGCGGACTTGGCCCGAGCGTTCCTCGCGCTGGTGCGGGAGGCCTGCAGGGCCTTCTCCATCTTCGTGTTCTTCTTGGCGGCCATGGGGCGCCCTCCTTATTTGCGAAAGGGTCGGGTCGCAGACCCGACAAACCACACGGCCACGCCGCCGACAAACACCCACCACACGGTCTGGGCGACACTCGAAATCTTGTGAGCTGCCCGCTCGGCTGCCGCCTGCAGAGCCAGCACAAACTCCCACACCGGGTCCGACACGGCGGCCCAGGCCTTCTCACCCAGGCGGCCCACCAATTTCAGCGACTCATCGGCCGACCACGCCAACAGAGGCAGGTCGGGAATGATCATGTTTTTCAGGTAGTACTGGGCATCCTGGGTATAGAGCAGGGCCCGGTTTCGCTCGATCATCGCCACCCGATAGGCGTGCTCGCCGCTGGCAATGCGCGCCTGGCGCGCCTCCATGAGCGCCACCAGCTTTTCGGCCGCCTCGCGCTGCTCGGTGATGAGCCAGGCCACGTCTTCGCTGGTCCAGAGCTTGCGCTGCGTGGCGCCGCCTCGGCCGTCGGAAATCATGACACTGGGCACACCGTCCATGGTCAACCGCACCCGCACGATGTCGCCGGCGAGCGCGTCGCGCAGCTCGGCATCCACCTCCTCGACGGAGGCGGCCCAGGCCGCCGGACGCGGCAGGATCGGGGCCGAATCAGGCACTGGTCACCAACACATAGCCGATGCCAATGGCCGCCGCGGCGCCGATGACCAGGCCGAGGCCGCCGCTCTTCTTCTTGGCCGGCGCCGGCGGGGGGCCGGGGGGGATGATCACGCCGTCGGGCGGCACAACCACTGCGCCACCGCCGCCGCCGCCGCCACCGCCACCGCCACCGCCACCATCGCCACCGCCACCGCCCGTGTCTGTGTCCTTCTTCGGGTCGTCTTTGAAGGTCGTGCCCGTGGCGTAGCCGGTGGTGATAGACACGGTCCAGGTGCGGCCAATTTCGAGGGCCGAAAGCAGAACCGGGCTGCCGGAGAAGGCCGGATCAGCGGCGTAGTTGTAGGCGTCACCTCGACCAGTGCCCTTGTGGAGCGCGCGCAGCGCAAGAATCACGGCATAGGTGTTGGGGCCCAGCGCGCCGTCGACGGAGACTGCCTTGACACCGCTGCCAGGCACGTTCGAATAGATCTGTGTGGTCTCGACCATGGCTACGAAGGCCGCCGAGCCGGGGTCGATGCCCGCGCGAGGGCGCCAGGGTCCCACCTTGGCCTGGTTGGCGTTGTAGGCCTGCGAGCGTGCGACTTGTGCGGCAGAAATGGGCATCGGCTATTTCCTCATGACCGCTATGCCGACGGCCACTGCTGCGCCCACGGGCACGAGCCAGGCCATACCGCCCTTTTTGCTCTTCTTCGGCGCGCTCTGAAGGCGCGTGCGGACGATCTCGATCACCTGCAGCAGCCACTGCATGTATTGCGCCTGGGTGACGCCGGCCAGGGCGAAGGACGCCACCAGAGCGCCCCAGTCGCCGCCGACGGCGTCGTAGGCGGTGCGGCCCATGGCGGCGATGGTCTCGCTGCGCCAGGCCTCACCGGCCCAGTTCTGCCAGGCGGGGGCCGAGGCGGCGCCGGCGAGCAGCGCGCGCTGCAGGTCGGGCCGCGACTGATCCTCGATGATGCGCACCGCAGTGTCGGCCGGTGAGGCATACACCCGGCGGGCCAGCACCTGTGTTTCGGCGATGCCGATTTCGGTGCCGGGCCCATCGGGCAGAATGACGCCGGTCTCTTCGGGCGGGTTGACCACCACGTCAACGGGCGCGGGGGTTTCGGGCACCACCTCCGCTTTGCTGCCCTCGGTGCTGGCGTAGTTTTTGGAGCGTGAGAGGTCGAACACGGCGTTGCCGGCGCGCAGCTCGTTCACCAGCTGTGCCGGCGTCCGCACGTTGGTGCGCGTTGTATCACCCATCAGGTTGCCCTGCGGCGATGCGGCGCCACCGCCACCGCCTCCACCACCGCCGATGGTCATGTTGCCGGCGCTGGCGTCGAGGCCAAAGTTGCCGCCGGTGTTGCTGCTGGCGGAGGGCGCCGTGCCGACAGGGTCTCTCCATTGCCGGATGGTTGCCCAAGGGTCCGAAGAGCCAGCCGTGGGCTGCGCCTGCCAGCTCGCAAGCCAGGCCGCGCCGTCAAAGGACTTGCTGGCTGGTGGCACCCATGGGGCACGACCGGTGATGGAACCCGCCACCGGCGTGAGGCTGGCGATCATCTGTCGGGTGCGATCTTGAGCGTCCAGAGTGGCCCGATACACGAACCAGGTAGGCAGCCCGAAATACTTGGCCCGCTGCGGCATTGGCCAGGTGTCGGGCAGAAACAGACCATCCACAACGGCACTGAAAACGCCGATTCTGTCAGGGGCTCCGGCCGCGTACAGGTTGGTGATGGCGTTCGGAATCGAATTGTTGGTGCCGTGGGTTGCGTTCCATTCGTTGGCGATCTGGTCGAGGGTCCAACCGTTTACGATGCCGAGGTTTCGGCTGTTGGGCGCCCAAAGGACAGGCCGACGCACGCCACCCGGCGGGGGGGCGTCGCAACTGGCGCTCCCAAAAAGCGAGACATAGCGAGGCAGGTTGCCTCGCATGTAGCACTCCCACAGGAGCCGAACCGTCTCCTGCCTTTGCAGCAGGCTGGTCCACTTCTCCAATGGGGTGAGCATGTCACCCTCATTCGCCAACACAGGATTCTGAAGGATCATCGGCGCCGGCCCTTCTTCTTTTTGGAGGCGCCCAGGCCCACGGCGACTGCGGTGGCCAGCGCGAAGATGCCGATGCCGCCGACGACCTTTGCCGGGGTGATGCCCTCGCGCGCCGCCGACGCGCGCCGGAGCAAGCTCAGCTGCCGGTTGGCCTCGAGCTTGTCGCGGAAGTGCTGTTGGGCAGCGGCCTCATCGGCGGCGCGCGCGGCGGCATTGCTGCCCCGCAGATCTTCGGCGCCGAGGCTGCCATGCAAGCCCGCCATGCGCTGGTTGGCGCTGCCCTGATAGTTGGCCCCGCCTGGCTGCAGGCTGGCAATGAACCAGTCGCGGTCGAAGGCCTCGGCTGCCAGGCCAGGCTGCGACTGCTCAGTCACCATCTTGGCGGCCTCACCCCGCTTCAATGCCTCTTCGATGGCATAGGCCTTGAACCACTTCCCGCAGTCGCCTTTGGAGAAGCTGCTCCACTGCTGGCGGCCGTTGATGAGGTCGGCGAGCGTGGCATTGTCGAGGGCCTGCGCCTGGCGCTTCTTCCACCTCTTGTTGTCGTCGCTGCACTGTCCGACGCCGAACCAGCCCCCCACCACGTCGAGCAGCCCTTGCGCCAGGTCGAGGGGGTTGAGCCCCATCTGCTCGGCAATGAGGGCGGCGACGCCGAGGGTAACGGGATCCATCAGGCGCACTCCTCGCAACAGGCGCCCTGCAGCGGCTGCAGCAAAAGCGGCCCGGGCCCCGTGAGCTCCCAAGGCAGCATGGGGGCCGGGCTGGGGTCGACCAGGCGGCCACCCACCCGGGCGGCCACGTGGGTGGCGTCGGGGTCCCAGGGCTGCTTGTAGAGCTCGATCACCACCGGCAGGCCCGCGGCCAGGCCCAGTGCCGCGGCGAGCACGGCCAGGCCGTCGCAGTCGTCGCCGCCGATGGCCACCACCTCGAGTGCGCTGGGCAGGTGGTCGCCGTTGTCAGGCACGTAGTTGAAGCCCGCCAGCACCCGCTCGATCGCTTCGGCCTTCCAGTCCGCCGGCGCGCAGTCGAGCGGTGCCACGGCCGCCAGCACCCGCGGGTCCACCGACCCGGCATAGGCCAGGGCGGCGAGCTGAACGAGGCGCAGCGTGTGCTGGCGGGCTGGGCGGAGGCCGGTCATGGGCCTCAGAAGAGCGCCGGCGGATGCTGTTTTCAAGAGATTCTGTGCTTTTTTTTAAAGACTCCGCCGAAGGCGGAATCTTGAAAATGCTGGCATCTAGATACTGTCGCTCATGGCAGACACATCGGTCGGCACTTCTCGGCTACATGATTCGTAGATATGGTTCCACTTCGGAAGTGCACATGGCGTGCCTACATCGGAGGGGGTCGAATGGCAGAGGAATCAGAGGCGGATGGTGGGCTGCCGATCTTGCTGGCCTACGCGCGCGATAGGGCCGGCGAGTTCGACCCGGCCGACGAGACCCTGGCCTGGTATGCGCGGGTCGACGGGCATCCGGCGGTCGACCCGGAAGAGGGTGGGCCCGCGCGCTTCTCGGCGTTCGTCGAGCCCGACGAGCTGGTCGATGCCGTGTGTCCCGTCGACGGGCTCGAGCACCAGGTGGAGGCGGTGTTGCGGGGCGGCCAGAGGAACAGCATCAAGGTGACCATCAAGCTGGGCGCGCACCGGCGGATGCCCGCCACGCGGCCCGCGCCGGCCTTCAACGCTGCGCCGGCGCCCTATCCCCTCGAGACGTTTCTGCGCCCGCCCGACGCGGCCTGGACCGGCCTGCTGACCCTGACCCAGAGCAACCAGCAGGCCATGTGGGCGGCCCAGGGCTCGGAGCGCAACGCCCACATCATGGCCATGCAGCAGACCATGCAGACCATGCACGCGCAGACGGCGGCCATGCTGGCCCAGGGCGCGCAGCAGACCGCCAACATGATCTCAGCCGCCCTCACGGCCATGCAGGCCATCCAGCGGCCGGCGACGGCCGAGGGCGCACCGGCTGCAGCGCCGGCGCCGGCGCCCGACTTCATGGGCCAGCTCATGACCCACGGCATGGGGCTGTTGGACATGGCCGAGAAGGTGATGGGGATATTCGGCCTCGAGGCCAAAGACCTCAAAGGCCTGGTGGGCAAGGTGGTGGGCGGAGCGGTTGCGGCTGAGGGTGCCGAGGTGAAGAAGGTGCTGGCCGAGAACTTCGGCACGGCCATCGCCGTGCTGGCCGACGCCGGCGGCGATGCCCTGCGGGCCAAGTTCGGGGTAAAGGCGGCCCGGTCCGCCGGCGAAGACCTCGCCGGCCAGGTGGCCCAGGCCGCGGCCGAGCTGGCGGCGGAGTGACCAGGCCTATGAACTGGCGCGCGGTGCAGGTCGGGTGTGCCCTCTACGCCCTGTGCGCGGTGGTGACGTGGCTGCTGGCGGGGCCGTTGCCGGGCTGGATGAACGTGTTGATCTATGCAATGGGCGGCCTCAACGGCGCGCTCTATCAAATCGCCTGTGAGGCGAGAAGGAGCCAACGATGTGCGATGAAGTGAAGGCTGAAGGCCAGCGCAAGTGGGCCATGCGTGTTGAGTTTGAGCGGCCGCCGGCGGCACCACCTCAAGAGACCAAGGAGAACTCCCGGCAGGATGACCTGATGGAGCTGCTGGTCGTTTCGGCACTGGATGCCCTTGGGATCGGGCTCAAGGACAAGGGGCCCGACGTCGTGCAGGGGGGGCCGCAAGCGCCGGACCAGGCGGCTCTGCAAGAGAGTGCCCTGCGGGTCCAGGTGAATCACTGCGTTCTGAAGTTTGTGGCGCTGGCCGACGGCAACGATGGGGTCCCGGACCTGGTGAAGGACCTCTACACCGACATGATCGCCGGCGAAGGAAAGGCCGCTTTTGAGGCCTACAACGCGGGCGGGAGCGACCCCGAGCAGGTGAACAAGAACTACCGCGGCGAGGCCTGCCCCGAGTGGGATGCGCTGCCGCCGAACGTGCGCGAGAAGTGGATTGCGGCCGCGCACCAGGTGCGCCTGAAGACCCGGTTTGTCACCTACCACCACTGCGCCGGGATGCTGAATGACCTGCTGCGCTTTCCCTCCCCAGAATCGCCCATCTGATCCGCCGCGCCCGCAAATCCCCGCCGCGTTGAACGTCTAGCCTGCAGCGCGCGTTGTGGGGGCCCGTGGGTGCCGCTACGCTGCGCCCTGCAGGAGGCAACATGCGCGGATTCCTATTGCTGGCCCTTGTGTTGGCCGGGTGCGTCGAAGACCTGCCCACTTACCGCACGGTCTTGATTCCCATCGATGCCATGCCCCCGCCGCCGTTCACCGACGGCGCCACCATCGGCCCCGACTTCGACGCCGGCGGCTTTGGGGGCTTTGGCGGTGGCCAGGCGCCCGACGCCGGCCGCGATGCCCAGCTCGACGCCGCAGACGTGCCCGACCAGGCGCTGCCCGAACAGGGCCTGCAGCTTGACCAGGCGCTGCCCGATGCCGAGCAAACATTGGATGAGGGTGCGGCAGACCTTGGGCTGCAGCTCGACCTCGATCTGGAAGATGCGACGCCCGCCGAGCGCCAAATCAGCGCCTGGCCCTATACCAATGGTGTGCCTGAATGCGGGCCCGATGTTCGGCCCGACGCCCGCGTCGAGTGCACGCCCGACGAAGAGTGCATAGTCGACCGGCCGATTCCCTCTGGCGGCTTTTGCCGCCTCGGCTGTGGGCCTCGGTTGCTTTGTCCGGATGACTTCTTCTGCTGCGAACCCACCGAGTTCGCCATCGAATTCTACGGAGCGGAGAACGTCTTCAGGCCGTTCTGCATCCCTCGACCTCGCGAAGGGCGGGAGCATTCGCTTTCCGGCGCCTGTGAAGATCCGCCCGCCCCCTAGCCCCCGCCTTCCCCTGCCAGGCGCTCGAGGTCTTCGGCAAGTCGGCCCAACTGCCGGTCGATGTCTTCTGCCAAGCGGCGAACCAACGTCGCTTGCTGTGCGGCGAGTGCCCTAAACGTCGGGCTCAACTCCTCTACAACAAATTTCGTCGTGCTCTCGCCCTCGCCTGGCAGCAGGTCGCGAGGGCTGCACCCAAATGCACCTGCGATTGCCAGCAGATGGTGTGGCAACCACTGCTTTGTGCCTCTCTCAAGGCTGGACAAGTGCGGATTCGCGATGCCGGTCAGCCGCTCGAGGTCGGCAAGACTCCAACCTCTTTCGTTGCGCAGGCGCTTGGCTTCCATACCGATTTGGTCGTTGAATTGCCGGGCTTCGTCGTTTTTTGTGGAACTTGTTCGGGCCACTTGCTACATCTTTCGTCGTGAACCGCGACACAACCCAACGGCCCAAGTCGGGTTTGGCCGGTTCCACTACGTTCTTGGGAGACGGTATGCAACTCAAAGAGTGGGTCAATCACAAGGGGCGCGGCGCGGCAAAACAACTCGCAGTGTTGTGTGGCGTGCACGCAGAGACGATCTATCGTGTTGGGCGAGGTGTCACGAAGCCGAGCTACGAGCTCGCCGGCAAGATCAGTGTGGCCACCGGGGGCCACGTGACCATCGAGGATCTGCTGGGCGATCTGCCGGTGGGGGCCACGTGGTCGGAAGGCTACCTGCAGGTGTGGCGCGACGCGCGCCTGCTGGCGGCCCACCTGGGCGCCGAAGAGGTGGGCGTGCTGGGCCTCAACTACCTGCTGCCCAAGCGCCCCCAGGCGCCCGCCACGGCGATGCGAGGTGCGGCGTGAGCCACCCGAGCACCCCCAGCACCCTCGAGCCGCCTGAGGACGAGCTGCCCGAGGACGAGCTGCCCGAGGACGAGCTGCCCGACGACTGGGGAGTTCCCCCGCCCCTGGGCGACGACGAGATCCCCTTCTAAACCAAGGAGCTGAACATGCAGAGCGTAGCAACGGCGCCCGTGGTGGGCGCAGCGGTGGCGTCTTGCCCGGATTCGGGCGGTGCCCGGTGGCGCCGGCGGGTGAGCCGCGATGGCGGGTTGGGACTGGTGGTGGAGTGGAGCTGCGACCAGGTGGGCCGGGTATGGAGCCTGAAGCGCTCGAGCCTGTTCTGCCAGGTGTCGGTGGGCCAGCAGAGCCAGCTCATGCCGTATGCGGCGGGCGACGAAGTGCAGGCCCTCAGCTGGGCCTGGCGCTGGCTCGAGAACCACGGCGCGCCGGCGCGGCCCGAGGGGTGGGCGTCGTGA
>Ga0172380_10005695_pt1 | contig 14924 bp, 11 predicted proteins | sample Leawe162metaG_FD_119747 | JGI IMG/M metagenome (GOLD analysis project Ga0172380, IMG submission 119747) | Leachate microbial communities from a municipal landfill in Southern Ontario, Canada - Leachate well 162 metaG | ecosystem: Engineered > Solid waste > Landfill > Unclassified | place...
CTGGCATAATCCCGCCGGACAGAGCCTTCTTTTTCCAACAGATTCAACCGCTGGCTGATGTTGGATTTAGTGGAATTGGTTATCTCGATCAGATCGCTCGGAGACAAAGAAGCGTGCCACTTGAGCGCTTTCAGAATCTTCATGCTGATCGGCGAGATCCCCAGCGGCTTGAAAACATATTTATCAGCGATGATTTCCATCCGGCGCGCGAGGCATATGATGGGCTCGATCGGCCGGAATAAGTCTTTTTTGGGCATAAGCTTGGACAATATGAAGTTAATTCATAAATAGTTTATCAATAAACTACTGCACTGTCAAGCAGAACACAAGAGCGTCCGTTTATTTTCTTTTCTCTTGGCAACGCTCACATCGACAACCATTGGGCTTGATATATTCGTCGAAATATTCTTTGCCATAATCATAGCTCAATTCTTCCCCCGCTTTGATCTTTCTCTTGGCTCGTATCAAAATGCGCTGTCCGCGGGTCTCAGCCTCGCAATTCGGCCAGCAACTATGATTGATGTAGCGAGCGATATTTTTCCGCGCCGATCCGTCGATGCTGGAACGGGAATTCAAAGCAAAGATATATTTGCTGTTCTTGTTGTCCGCGATCGAATTGGGCAACTTCTCCCCCGTGTATTCAATCACGAAATCCTCCTTGGCAAAATCAACCATAGCGAACAGCCCCAGACCGCTCTTTGATCGCTTAACTGAAAATTTCATTTTTTTCCGCATAGGCTTACGTTTAGTATATTTAGACAACATCTTCCTATTCTATGCAATTCCTTGCCTCTCGTCAACTATACACCCAAAACACTTGTTTTTTAATAAAAAATGTGCTATAATAGACATATAGTGAGTTGAAGAAGCGGGTGGAAACCACGCTTTTTTATTTTATTCAAGCCAAAAATCTACAATTATGTTCCAATTTGACAAAATCCATCAACTTTCTCTCCATTCCAGAAAACTGGTACTTTTGGGCTTAATCGCCGTGGCTCTGGTAATGGATCTTTCCATCATGGATTCCAACACAAAGTTTTCGCGCGACATGTCTTTCAATTCCATGATGACCTACGCTCCGCCAAGTCCTTGGATGAAAAAAGCTCGCGCCATGCTTCGCGGCACGCCGATGGAAGCTATGCTGCCCTACATTGCCGGCCGCGAAAAAAACACCGCCGCCTTTCTCATCAGCGTGGCCAAAAAAGAAAGCAACCTCGGCAAACATTCTCCCATGTTGGCCGGACAAACTTGTTACAACTATTGGGGCTACCGAGGGCATACCGGCGTCATCACGCCGAGCGGCTACACCTGTTTTAATAGTCCTGCGGAAGCCATTGAAACCGTCGGCAACCGTTTCAGCGACTTGATCAACAATGGCAATTTCGACACGCCTTCCAAAATGATTGTCTGGAAATGCGGCTATGACTGTTCTTGGGACGACCCCATCGCCACCAAAAAATGGATCAGTGACGTCAACCATTATTACAAGAAGTTTTACGAGTAAAAATCTTTCTACAAAAAACCAAGAGCAATTCCTGCTCTTGGTTTTTTAGTTTTTTATTGTCTTTAATGTCGGTTCAGTGTCTCCGACCTGAACCTCTTGGTTCTTGATCAACTAAATTCAGCTGTAAAATTAAACTGATTAGAAAAATGCGATTCAAGTCAGGAGACTTGAACCGACAATAGAATTACAAGAAGTTTTACGAGTAAAAAAATTTGCCTCAAGAAAACTGCCCACTACGGGCAGTTTTTGTATAACATTTTTAGTTTATTTCCGATAAATCCGCAAACTATTCATCACCACACTCACAGAACTGAAGGCCATGGCACCAGCGGCAACTTCCGGATTCAAGAAACCGAAGGCGGCCAAGGGGATGGCTACGATGTTATAGAAAAAAGCCCAGAAGAGATTTTGTTGGATAGTCTTGAAAGTGAGTTGGGAAATAGTAATCGCTTCCACCACTTTTTTCAAATTGTTCTGCATCAGGATGATCTGCCCGGCGTCCTTGGCGATGTCGGTGGCGCTGCCCATGGCGATGCCGAGATCAGCTTGCACAAGAGACGGCGCGTCATTGATGCCATCACCCACAAAGATTACCTTTTCTCCGACCGCTTGAAATTTTTGAATAGCTGCCGCTTTTTGTTCCGGCAAAACTTCCGCCACCACTTGGTCGATGCCCAGTTCCTGTGCCACGGCCTCAGCCGTTTTTTGATTGTCGCCTGAAATCATGGCCACCGCCATGCCCATTTTCTTGATGGCAGCTATAACTTTTTTGGCTTCCGGCCGAATTTTGTCCGCCACAAGAATTGCCCCGATGACATCAGCACCATGCACCACGAAAAGGTGCGTGCCCACCTCTTCACTCTCGATTGATAAAATATTTTCTGCCCAAGTAATATCTACCTTATGATCAGTTAGTAATTTTTTATTCCCCATCAGCAATTCCGTTTTATGCGCTTGGCAAACAGCCCCAATGCCCCTGCCTCGTTCTTCTTTGATATTTTCCAATGGAGCTAAGATAATATTTTCCGCCTTGGCGGCGCGCGTCACCGCTTGCGACAAAGGATGTTCGGAAGCCCCAGCCAAAGAAGCCGCAATTTTCAGAATTTTGTTTTCAGCAAAATTAAATTGCGGATTGGCAATGATTTTTTTCACTTCCGGTTTGCCCTCGGTCAGCGTGCCAGTCTTATCAAACACCGCCAGCGTAATATTTTTAGCACGCTCAAAACTTTCACCGTTCTTGAACAAAATGCCGTTCCGCGCCCCGCGTCCGGTGCCCACCATGATGGCCGTGGGCGTCGCCAAGCCCAAAGCGCACGGGCAGGCAATGACCAGAACAGCCACGGCGTGGATGAGTGAGAGAGAGAAATTAAAAGTTAAAAAATATGTCATCATGAAAGTGAGTGCCGCAATAGCAATAACCACCGGCACAAAAATGCCAGAAATTTGATCGGCCAATTTTTGAATGGGCGCTTTCGAACCTTGCGCTTCTTCCACCGCGCGCACGATGTTGGCCAGCACGGTCCCTTCGCCAATCTGCATCACCTTGACTTTGAGTACGCCGTCCTGATTCAGTGTCGCCCCATAAACTTTTGATCCGACCGTTTTTTCCACACTCATCGATTCGCCGGTCAGCATCGATTCGTCCACATTCGATTGGCCGGAAATTATTTCCCCATCCAGGGGAATTTTTTCGCTCGGCTTCACGAGTAGAATATCGCCGATTTTAATTTCCTCTATGTCAATTTCTCGTTCCTGCCCGTCTGAAATCAAGCGCGCTTTTTTAGCGCCCAGCTCCATCAATTTCTGCATGGCTTCCCCGGCCTGACCCGAGCTTTTAGCTTCGAAATATTTCCCAAGCAGGATGAACGTCACAATCAGCGCCGCCGACTCGAAATAGGACTCTTGGGCATGCCAAACCGCCCACAAACTGTAAAAATAGGCGATGAGCGTGCCCAATGACACCAAAGTGTCCATATTGGCCTTCAACTTTTTAAGCTGTTTAAAAGCCATCCTGTGGAAGCGGGCGCCGAAATAGAACACCACTACGGTCGTCAAAAAGATATGCAGCCACATCACAACGTCCAGCCCAAAAAACTCTTTCCCCCATCTGAGCTGGACAAACATCTCCACCAACAACGGTAAACTCAACACCGCCGCCCACATAAAACTCTTCAAATTTCCATCCGCCTCAGAAGCCTCGTGATGATGCCCACCTGAATGGTCTTTAATTTCTGATTTTTGATTTGGAATTTTATTGGATATTGGATATTGGATATTGGATATTTCTTCGATATTATACCCGTTCTCCCTAATAATCTTCCTCACCCCATCTTCCTCCAACACATCTGCGTCATATTCCACATACGCTTTCTTGGACGCAAAATTAACCGTGGCAGAAATTATTCCAGCAGCTTTGATTAACTCTTTTTCATTCGACAATGCGCAACTGGCACAAGTCATGCCGGCGATTCTTAAGGTTGTTTTTTGTTTATGCATATTTTTATTCAACTATAAACTTTCCACGTACCATTCCCATCCAACAGCTGAACGGAATTTCTCCGGCCGCGCCGGGCGTGAACGTTACTACGTTATCGCCCGCATGTATGCTTTGGGTGATATTCAGGCTCGGGATGATGATCTTATCCGTACACCCCGTCGCGTGATCGCCATTAATGATCCACTTCACCGGCACGCCTTTTTTGATCTTAATCGTACTTGGATCAAAACCCGCACTACTCAGCGTTGTCCTGATGACTTGCGTATTAGTGTCCTCGGCCGCCGGCGGCGCATTATTTTTCTCAGAAGCATTATCTTCTACAGTAAGAATAGAATTATCCGTACTTAAAATATTACCCTTCATGCCGGAAAGCGCTAATCCTGAATTCAGAGTATAGAGCGCAAAAAGCAACACCAACATCCCTGCCGCTTTTTGAAAAATGATGGTATGGCGATTTTTAGTCCAAGAGACCGTAATGCCGAGCGCTAAAAGTACCGGCAAAGTGCCAAGCGCGAAAAACAGAAGCACCAGTCCGCCCGTCCAAAAGCTGCCGCTTGCCAACGCGAAAAGTTGCATGCTCTGCGTAAAACCACAAGGCAAGAAAAAACTCAAGGCTCCCAAAACAAACGGCGCCGCCTTATGATTGGAATCTTTCAAGGCCGACCAATGTCGGGTTAAACCTTTCGGCATAGTCACTCCAAAACTCGATAGAGCTGGCGCAAAACCTAATATATTCAAGGCCAGAAGAAACATCACCACGGCGATGAAAATCGTATATAAAGACAGGAAATTGCCGCTGATATTGATCTGCCCACCCAAAAGTCCCAAGAGGCCTCCTAGCAGAAAGAATGCTCCGGCGCGTCCGATATGGAAAAATATATTCGGCTTGGCCGCGCCGCGCCAAAAACTTTTCTCATCGGTCTGATATTTTTCGGAGAAAGCGATGATCACGCCGCCCACCACAGCCAGGCACGATGACACCGAAGCGGTGAGACCGATGAGCAGACTTACTCCGAGACTGGCCGGATTGCTCAGTGATCCAAGACTCGGCACTAGTCCTAGACTTTGAATGATGCGGATGCCAAGTAACACCATAAGAGCCACTAAGATCGCTGACAGCCAATCATTCAGACCGGCTTTCTTCACCGCTCCATTGGCTGCCTTTTTCTCCACCGCCTGATAACCGCATTTTTGAATGATTTTCTTGATAACTTCGCTGTCCGGTTCGACTTTATCGTAGACGATCTCCACTATCCCGCGCTTACAGTCAGCCTTTATGCTTCTTGCGCCGGACACTATTTGTAAATCATCCTCCAAAATTTTTTCGCAGCTGGCGCAATGCATACCCTGCACATATATATATTTCTTCATACTATTTATTGAGTTTATTTATCGAAAGAATTTCCTCAATCATTTTTTTCTTCCTTTTTTCATTCGTCCCCCGCATGGCCGTCGCGAAACAACTATTCAAGTGACCCTCTAAAATCCGGCCATTGGCCGCTTTCAAAAGCCCGATGACCGCCAAATTCTGTTGCAGAAGATCGATGCAATACTCATGGTTTTCCGCCATCGCAATGACTCTCCCCAAAAGACTACGCGCTTTCTTCAGCGCCGTTATCGTTTTCTTATTATCCTCTTGCATATATTTTAAAAATTATTATGAATTGATTTCAAGTTTTGACATTTGACATTTGGTTTTTGACATTTCCAGCATACCTCCCCCCTAGGTAACCCTATTCTATCCTCCCCCGAAAAAACTGTCAACTGGATAAAATAAAAAAAGCAAAGATAGACTCATCTTTGCCTTTTGTTTTCAGAAGTCAGAGTTTTTCATTGGACAGCGGACAGGATTTTGTCGAGCCTGAAATTTATATAATGCAAATCGCTCGGACCTGCCTTACTTTCATTGAAATTCTCCAAAAGATCAATGAATTTTATAGCACTGCACTTAACAAGACATCCATGGGTAAGTTTCATTGCAATATCATTGACCAAAGGAACTACTTCTTCTGGGATATTTTGCTGTGTTTCAGAAAAATCTTTGATTTTCGCAAGGTGCTCCTGAAATGCCTCTCTCCTCTGCTCCACTGTTACAACATTCATATTTTCCTCCTAGTTTGTTTTTTTGTTATTGATATTTTATTTTTCAGCTTCTGAAAATAATGATATAAAAAGAACTAAAAAAAACGACCTCTCAGCGAGGTCGTTTCGTTCTTATCAAGAAGGTTCACACATTCTTAGCAAAAACAAAGCGGCCTCGCGGCATAAACCAGAAGCTAAAATAAAAATAGGTTGTTCTTGCTAAATGTTTCATAATACATCCATTCTAAGCCACGATTTTATTTGTGTCAAATCATAGACTAGAAAAATGCCTGCACTGGAATCAAAGGTTCTTAATTCCAGTGCAAAATGTCATTCAGTCGCGTTGGCCAATAAAATGTATGGCTTCATTATCCGGATCATATATGCCCTGACCGACAAATCCTATGCCATCCTCCTCTTGATCGCAGGGCTGTCCAAATTCCCAGACCCTTCTAGGCCCCGTATATAAACCTTTCGTTCTGAAGCGTCCCTTTTCAGTTCCGATAGAATAAGGGTCGACGTTGCTTGTCGACCGACCTATGCTTTGCAATCCAGCGTCTCCTGCTCCAGCCATAGTACACCCCTTTTTCTAAAGTTTAAGATAGAGCCTAGCCCTCTCTTCGTTTCCGGCGTAAAAGTTACAAACAAATTTTACGCCGCCAATACTATATTCTGCCTCTGCAAAGCCTCTGCAAATTGAAACAGATACATCTTTTCCCGATATTCCTTCTCTTTCAATATTATTTCTGAACAAACTAACTCCAACTTCCCGTTGATGCATCTCTTCCTCCAAAGCAAAATTTAATCTCCAAGCTGCCTATTTTTTCCATTTGACAATGTACAAAAAAGCCGGCTCCTTGTGGGGTGACCGGCTGGTTTTTATTGGTAAAGTTTTTTCTAATCTCTTTTACCCGCAAAAACAAGCTGGCCACCGTTGCTCACGAAGAGCAAGACCAACTTGATAATCAAAGAATAGATTTTGTTCGTGGATAGATTTCTCATATGCCCTATCCTAGCGTAATTGCTTTTTTCTGTCAATTTCTCGGTTGTGGATAATTCGTAAATAAAACCAGACTTGTTTTGGCAAGTCTGGCATAAGGAAGCTTTGTTTTATCTTTAATAATCCCTCAGTTTTTTGATCGTGCTGTGGTCGCGGATCTTTTCCAGCGCTTTGGCTTCAATCTGACGGATGCGCTCGCGCGTCACGCCGAACTCCTGCCCCACTTCTTCCAAGGTGTGCGTCACGCCGTCTTCCAAGCCGAAACGGATCTTCAGGATTTTTTGTTCGCGAGGCGTCAGATCCTTCAAAATTTCTCCCACGTGTTCTTTCAGCATCTTCCTCGAAGCGATCTGGTTCGGCATGACCGTTTCCGTGTCTTCGATGAAATCGCCGAGCACCGAATCATCATCGCTGTCGCCGACGGATGTTTCCAAGGAAACCGTTTCTTGGGAAATTTTTTGGATGTGTCTGATCTTTTCCACTTCGATGCCCATCTCCACCGCGATTTCTTCCGGCAGCGGCTCACGTCCGAGATCCTGCACCAAGCGCCGCGTGATCTGGGTATATTTATTGATCGTTTCCACCATATGCACCGGAATACGGATCGTTCTGGATTGATCGGCCAAAGCCCGCGTCACCGCTTGACGGATCCACCAAGTGGCATAAGTGGAAAATTTATAACCTTTCCGATAATCGAATTTTTCCACCGCGCGGAAAAGGCCGATGTTGCCTTCTTGGATCAAGTCCAGAAGAGACAGATTGTGCGACCGGCCGACATATTTTTTGGCAATCGAAACCACTAAGCGCAAGTTGGCTTCGGTCAGTCTTTGTTTAGCCGGCAGATCACCTTTCTCGATCCTTTTGGCCAGATTCACTTCTTCATCGGTCGTAAGCAAATTGACCCGACCGATCTCTCGCAGATACATCTGCACCAAGTCAGACGACGCGTCTTCTGAAGAAGTCATCGCGCCATATTCTTTCTTGGGCGCTTTCTTCTTAGCATTCTTTTCTTTCTCCAAATCATCGCCGATCCGATCGGTTTCCATCTTGATCATCTCGTCCGATGAAGCCACGCGGATGTTTTGTTTTTCCAAGCGTTCATAAAGTTCTTCCAGCTTATCAATATCTTTTTCCGCGTCCGGAATGATGTGCAAAATTTCATCTTCCGTCACAAAACCGCGCTGCTTGCCGCGGTAGACCAAATCGCTCAATTGATCGGATTTCCTCTGCTCGGCCTCTTCGCGCCGCGGAGACATTTTCTTGACCACGGCAGTTTTTTTAGCCACCAGTTTTTTGGAAGTCTTAGCACTTTTCTTGCCTACCGGCTTTTTAGCCGCTTTCTTTTTGCCTTTAACAACGCCTTTCACCTTGGCTTTGCCGGTCTTCGAAGCCTTTTTTTTGATCATTTTTTTATTTTTCTTCGGGCTGGTATTTTTTTTCGGCGCAGCCTTTTTCTTTTTTAATTTTTTATTCTTCACCATAATAATTTTATACAAGGCTACTTGATCCGCGGCCGCCAAGCAAGCCCTAAACATTCCGCCACGGAAGCGGAAAAATTTAAATTAACAAATGCTATTTTTCTATCTCTGCTTCCGGCGCCTCTTGAGAGATCCGATTGAATTCCTGACGCAAGAACATGATCGCCTCTTGATCCTTTTTTTCTTCCGCCTGTTTCAAATCGATCGTCAGACGTGTGAGATCCTCTTTCCTTTTCTCTTTTTTCAATTCTTTCAAACAGGCCTCCAATTCTCCGATCGGATCCACCAATGTCATTTCCTCAAGATTATTATTAAGATCGATGCGATATTTTTTCTGGAAAAAAATCTTCTCTGCCCGCTTCTTTTCCGGCGCGGCCTGTAAGAAAGTGATGAATTTATCGAAATCAAAACAGACACTTTCGGAATTGGCTAACAGCATGTTCAGAAGGCTATCTTTTGAAAAAGAAAGAATCTCCTCTTCTCTCTTTTTAGCTTCCTTCCAAACATCCGCCGAAACCAACATCAGACCGATAAGCTCCTCATTGAGAATTTCAATTTTAGTCTTGGGACTGGTCATCTCAGCTTCTTTTTCAACAGCTTCACCCTGTCCCACCTTACTTCTAAGACTAATCTTTTTAAGGCTATCCGTCAATGCCGTTTCCGCGATATCCAACCCTTCCGCCAACTTTTTGATCCAATGACTTTTTTCGACCGTGTTCTCAAAACTAGCAATGATGTCCAGACACTCATCCGCTATTTTTCTCTTGTCTTCGACTTTCTTGCGATCAAATTTGGCATACAGCTTTTGCAAAAAATATTCCATAATGCCCGCTGATTCTTCCACTGCCGCCACGAGCTGCTCCGGATTTTCGCGCGCGATGTCCGCCGCGTCCTTGCCGCTCGGCAGCGTCACCACTTCCACCGCCATATCTTTTTCCAGGCACAGCTTCACGCTTTTTTTGGTCGCCGCTTCGCCCGCCGCGTCCATATCAAAAAACATCTTGATCTTCGGAGCATATCTTTTAATAATGCCGATCTGATCCATCGTCAGCGCCGTCCCACTGACCGCAATAGTATTTTTCAGTCCCGCCTGATGCGCCGCGATCACATCCAGATTCCCTTCTACAAGCAAGGCGAACTTCGCCTGCTTGATACCTTCTTTGGCCTTATCGATCCCGTATAAGATCTTACTCTTGTGATAGACTTCCGTTTCCGGCGTGTTGACATATTTGGCTTGCGTCTCGTCTCCCCCTGGTGCTACCCGCGCGCTGTAGCCCACCACATGTCCCAGATAATCCCGGATGGGAAACATAATGCGCTCCCTGAAGCGGTCATAGTGATCAGACGAATTGTCTTTTTTAATGATAAGGCCGGTGCGCAGAATTTCTTCGTTTTGGAATCCCCGCTTGTTCAGAAAATCCAACAGATTGCGCCAGCCTTTCGGCGAGTAGCCCAAACGGAATTCCTTGCTGGTCTCGTCTTTCAGTCCTCGCCCGCGCAGATACTCGACAATTTTTGTTTTCCCCGGCCCGTTCCACAATTGATGCTCATACCATTTGGTGGCCAGTTCCAGAATTTCCAACGTGCGATCCTGTTTCTTCGAAGCCTCCGGATTGTAATTTGAAAGCTGCACTCCGGCCTTGTCCGCCAACACCTTCAACGCTTCCCTAAAATCCAGCCCCTCCATTTCCATCACGAAAGCAAAAACATCTCCACTCTTCTGACAGCCGAAACAATGCCACATCTGGCGTTCTTCACTCACCATAAAAGAAGGGCTTTTCTCATTGTGAAAAGGACACAATGCCCGAAAATTGGCTCCCGCCTTCTCCAAACGGATATAATCGCCCAAAACATCCACGATGTTCAGGCGGCTTTTTATCTCAACAACGTCATTATTCAAAGCTATAATATATGGTATTTACTTATTATTCCCCCTGCTTTTACGCCCATTTCTTCCGTCTACCAATCGTACTATACTACAGGAAAATAGGCAAAATATTGCAAAAAGCCAAAACCCATCGCGGTTCTGGCTTTTTTAATTTGTTCACTTCTCGACAAACCCAATCTTCTTCTTTTTTCCATCTTCCGTATCAGTCGCCATCAGCCTCGCGATGACCTTGAAAATAATTTTAAAATTTTCTTTGTTTTCCTTTTCCATCTTTTCAATTTTAGTACTCAGTTCTTTATGTGTTGCTAAAAGCTTGCGCATCTTAGTGAAAGTCCGCATAATCTGGATATTCACTTCAATTGCCCGCTTGCTTTTGAGCACACTGGAAAGCATGGCCACGCCTTGCTCGGTGAAAACGTAAGGCAAATAACGCCGTCCTCCATAACTTGAGGTCACAATTTGTGACCTCAAGTTTCCATCACTTGAGGTACCAATTTGGTACCTCAAAAATATATCCGACTCTTTTTTGTTAAGCTGAAACATAAAATCTTCCGGAAATCTTTTTATATTTCTTTTGACTGCCTGATTAAATGCTTTCGTTTCTACTCCATACAGTTCAGCCAAATCTTTATCAAACATCACCTTCTCTCCGCGGATAAAATAAATCTTACCCACAATATTTTCATCTGGGATAATAGATACTTTTGTAGTTTTTGTTTTTTTGTTTGGCATACTCGACGTTTTTATTTTATTTAGTGTTGCACTATCATCCCTATTCTATCACTCTCTAAGAATCCTAGCAACCCCACTTATCCCCAAGCAAAAACACCCATTTTACTGGGTGTTTTATGCGTATTGAAAACGAAATGAAAATTATCCTTTGTAGCCCGTTCCAGCCGGGATGAGACGTCCGATGATGACGTTTTCTTTGAGGCCGCGGAGCTTGTCTTCCTTGCCTTTGACTGCGGCATTGATAAGCACGCGAGCAGTTTCTTGGAAAGAAGCGGCTGAGAGGAAACTGTCAGTGGACAACGCCACCTTAGTGATGCCCAAAAGCATCTTTTCTCCTTGCGCTTTTTCTCCGCCGGATTCTTTGGCCGCCAGATTGCTCTCATTGAAATCATCTTTTTCCACGATATCGCCCAATGAGAACTGACTGTCACCCTCCACTATGATCTGCACGCGACTGAACATCTGACGCACGATCACTTCGATATGCTTGTCATTGATGCCTTCCCCTTGAGAAGCATATACTTCCTGAATTTCTCGCACGATATAACGATAGACCGCTTCCCAGCCCATCGTCTTGTAAAGTTTCTTAAGATCGATGTGGCCTTCTGAAAGTTGTGAACCGATGCCAAGAAGTTCGCCTTCAGCCACTTTCAAAGTTGAGCCGGCCGGGATCTGATATTCCTTGATCGTTTTGGTCTTGTCCTCCGCTTCGATCTTCACCACCACGTATTTGTCCTGTTTTTCAATGGACAGCACTTTTCCAGAGACTTCAGTGATAATGGCTTCTCCTTTCGGCGGACGAGCTTCAAAAATTTCTTCCACACGCGGGAGACCTTGGGTGATGTCAGATCCAGCAATACCTCCGATATGGAAAGTACGCATAGTGAGCTGCGTGCCCGGCTCGCCGATGGCTTGCGCCGCCACGATTCCCACCGCTTGTCCGATTTCCACCAAATTGCCCCGTCCCAAGTCAGTGCCATAACATTTCTGGCAAATTCCACGCACAGTTTTGCAAGTGACCACCGTTCGGATCTTGATCTTGTCAATATTGAGTTTTTCGATCTTTTCACCCTGCTCTTTATTGATCGAATCACCTTTGGTCGCCACGACTTTGCCGGTTTTCGGATCAAGCACATCCTCAGTCAACACTCGGCCAATGATACGGCTACCGAAGCTCTGTCCGATACGGTCAGAATCTTCTTTGAAAATATAGGCTCCGCCTTTATCCTTACAATCATTCTCCTTGACAATCACATCTTGAGACACATCCACCAAGCGTCGAGTCAAATATCCAGCCGTCGCAGTTCGAAGAGCCGTGTCAGCCATACCTTTTCTGGCTCCATGAGTCGAGATGAAATATTCCAAAACATTTAAACCTTCCTTGAACGAACTCTTGATTGGAAGTTCAATGGTTTCTCCTGTCGGACCGGCCATAAGACCTTTCATACCGGCCATCTGCACCACGACTGATTCAGAACCGCGCGCTTTGGAATAGACCATCGAATAGACGGGACCCTCTTTGTCCATCGAACTTCGCACTTCATCCGTAATCTTATTTTTAGCATTGTTCCAAACTTCGATCACTTTGCTTTTCCGTTCTTCTTCGGTCAGGAGTCCCATGTTATATTGTTTCTTGACGACTTCCACTTCCACTTCAGCCTTATCTAAAATTTCTTTCTTATTCTTCGGTACGACCAAGTCGCCCATACCCCAACTGATGCCGGACTTGGTGACTGAGGCAAAACCCAGATCTTTGATCCTATCCACGAACAAAGCCGTTTCCGCCCGTCCGCAAACTTCCAAAACCGTCGCTACCAGACCTTTCAATTCTTTCTTGGTCATTTCCGCGTTGATATAGCCGATTTCTTTCGGAATGATCAGATTAAGCTTGATCCTGCCGACGGAAGTTTCCAGCATTTTCTTTTCATGCAAGACTTGGATCTTCGCCCGCACATCGACATAACCAAGCTCGCTGGCCAAGATCGCTTCATCGAAATTGGAAAATACTTTCCCTTCACCCTTGGCTCCGGGGAGGATGTGGGAAATATAATAACAACCTAGCACCATATCCAAAGTCGGGATAGTAATCGGATCTCCACTGGCCGGTTTCAAAAGATTTTTGGAACTGAGCATCAGATTTTCCGATTCCCATCGGGCCTTATCGGTGAGTGGCACGTGTACCGCCATCTGGTCACCATCGAAGTCCGCGTTGAAAGCGGAGCACACCATCGGATGGACTTGGATAGCTTTGCCTTCGATCAAGACCGGCTGGAAAGCTTGAATAGAGAGCCGATGCAGGGTTGGGGCACGGTTCAAAAGCACATAGTGATGCGAAATGATCTCATCCAAAATATCATAAGCCTCTTCCGATTCGGCTTCCACCATTTTTCCGGCTGATCTGACATTGTAGGCCAGTTCCCTCTCGATGAGCTTATTGATGATGAACGGTTTGAAAAGTTCAAGTGCCATTCTTTTCGGCAGACCACATTGATGCAATTTCAACTTCGGTCCGACCACGATCACGCTACGTCCGGAATAATCCACGCGCTTTCCAAGCAAATTCTGACGGAAACGGCCTTGTTTGCCTTTCAAAGTATCCGCCAAAGACCTAAGAGCTCGACGTTGACCCGTCGAAGCCGCCACGCTCACTTGGCTACGCCGCGCACTGTTGTCGAACAAGGCGTCCACTGCTTCTTGCAACATTCTTTTTTCATTGCGCGTAATCACTTCCGGCGCTCCGATTTCGATCAATTTTTTCAAACGATTATTACGATTGATGATGCGGCGATATAGATCGTTCAAGTCAGAAGTGGCAAAACGTCCACCGTCCAAAGCCACCATCGGCCGCAGATCTGGCGGGATGACAGGAATGATCGTGCAGAGCATCCACTCCAATTTCATATTAGCACTGACAAATCCTTGAAACAGTTTCACTCGCTTAAGCACCTTTTTCCTGTCCGCCACTTCCTCGTCTTCCAGTACTTTCTTCAATTTTTCTATTTCAGTTTTCGGATCCATCTTTTCCAAGATAGTTCGGATGGCTTCCGCCCCAATACCGGCCGAAAAGACCTGCGCGTATTTGAGGGACAGATTGAAATATTCTATCTCAGAGATGATCTGCAAAGCATGAATGCCTTTCAATTCTTCCTTGGATGTCTTGTAGATGCCTTTCAATTCTTCCGTTTTTTCTTTGGCATCCGAGCTGCCTTCCCCGAAATTTTTGCTGATTTCTTTCTGCTTGTTCTTATATTCCTGTTCCAAGCTGGCCAAAGCCCGCTCTCTTTCCGCTTCATCGACGTTCAGCACGATATAGCTGGAGAAATAAACGACTTTTTCCAAGCTTTGCACGCCGACACCCAAGGCCAAGCCGATTTTCGACGGCACGCCGCGCAAAAACCAGATATGCGACACCGGCACCGCCAATTTGATGTGTCCCATACGTTCACGCCTTACTATCGAACGTGTCACTTCCACTCCGCATTTATCGCAAACTATACCTTTATAGCGGATGCGTTTGTATTTGCCGCAATAACACTCCCAGTCTTTCGACGGTCCGAAAATTTTCTCATCAAAAAGCCCTTCGCGTTCATAACGCTGGGTGCGATAATTGATAGTTTCAGGCTTCACCACCTCGCCATGCGACCATTCCAACAGATTTTCCGGGCTGGCGATCGAGAGACGGACGCTGCTGAAGTCACTTATTTTGGTTGTAGAAAAAGATTCCATATGATATTTGAGTTAAG
>Ga0172380_10005696_pt1 | contig 14923 bp, 15 predicted proteins | sample Leawe162metaG_FD_119747 | JGI IMG/M metagenome (GOLD analysis project Ga0172380, IMG submission 119747) | Leachate microbial communities from a municipal landfill in Southern Ontario, Canada - Leachate well 162 metaG | ecosystem: Engineered > Solid waste > Landfill > Unclassified | place...
ATAGGATGGTGGAAGCTCATCGGATAAAAGCTACTCCGGGGATAACAGGCTAGTCACGCCCAAGCGTCCACAGCGACGGCGTGGTTCGGCACCTCGATGTCGGCTCGTCGCATCCTGGGGGTGAAGAAGCTCCCAAGGGTTTGGCTGTTCGCCAATTAAAGCGGCACGCGAGCTGGGTTCAGACCGTTTAGAAGCTAAAAATGTTGGCTTTTGAACCCTCTGAATCCAGTTATAAGACATCAAAATAAATACGGCGGCGTTTAGCAGTAATGCTAAATGAGAAGTTGACTCATATCGGTGAAACCCTAAAATATTGCGGACTAATCCGTCATATGTTAGGATAATACCGAGGGAAGTCTATTATGATAAATCGTTTAACCACAAGCCAAAGAGCATATTTAGCAGGCTTTTTAGATGGAGACGGCAGCATTTATGTGCGTTTGAAACCAAATGCCGACTATAGATTTGGTTATCAAGTTGCACCATTTGTTGTTTTTTTCCAAGCTAAAAAAGATGAAGCTAAATTTAGGCGGTTAACTGCTTTGGTGGGTGGTGGTGTTTGGCGCGAGAGGAAAGATGGTATTTTAGAATATACTATTAATCGTCAAGCGGAAATTAAAGATTTTTTAAAACAAATTAAAAAGTTTTTAATTTTAAAACAGACACAAGCTAATTTAATGATCCAAATTCTTGACCGCAAGGCCAAGATAAAGGATAGACAAAATTTTATTGAGTTAGCAGAATTAGTTGAGCAGTTTAGAACTCTTAATTATTCTAAAAAACGAATTAAACATAATTTGACCCCTTAGAGACTTATCCTACGGGATAGAGTGTCCATCTGGACGCTAAAACGTCAACCCCCTGTGTGTCTACAGGGTGAAGGTATAGTCCAATGCACTTAGTAATAAGTGAAAACATGCGTAAGACAGGTCGGTCTCCTATCCACTATGGTCGTGGAAACTTGAAGAGGCCCTTCCTTAGTACGAGAGGACCGGGAAGGACGAAGCTCTAGTGTGTCGGCTGTTCTACCAAGAGCATTGCCGGGTAGCTACCTTCGGTTAAGATAAGCACTGAAAGCATCTAAGTGCGAAGCTGTCTCTAAGATTAGGTTTCATAGACTGGTTAGAGAATATAACCTTGATAGGCCGTACGTGTAAGTCCAGTAATGGATTGAGCGGAGCGGTACTAATAAGTCGTTAGATTTTCCCACACTTTTATTTTTAAGAATTTTTAGATTTTTTACCTGACATTAACATAATATTGAACAATGACGCAAAAGACGCCATTGTTCTGGTGGTTGGAGCGAGGGGGTCACACCTGATCCCATTCCGAACTCAGAAGTTAAGCCCTTCAGCGCTGATGATACTTGGACATAAGTCCTGGGAAAGTAGGTCGCCGCCAGAACAATGGTGTTTTTTAATTGGAGAAAATAAAAAAACGGATTTTTTAAATCCGTTTTGCAATATAATTAATCTGCCTTACATTCGGCAGTGTAATGTTTTTTTTCTCGCCGTAACAGGATACTCCCTGGAGCAGATCTTCTTTCCAGTGCTATTAAAAATGTTAAAAATTGTAATTCAATGTCTCTAAATCGTCTTGGAGACTTAAAATTAATTTTTTCTCCAATTTTGAGTTTAGAGCATTCTTCAGTAATATCTTTAATATCTTTTGTTTCCATTGTTTTTTCCCCTAATAAAAATGAACTAAATTATAAAACTAAATATATCAGCTATTGGTCATTTTAGTCAATACTATGTTTATTTGTAATTAAAATTTAATATCTGTAAAATAGAAGTAATATTTTGAATTAATTGTATGCCCCTAATCAAATCCATTTCCGGTATTCGCGGTACTATCGGCGGAGAGCCGGGAGAAAATTTAAGTCCCATAGATATTCTGAAGTTTACTTCGGCTTATGGGTTTTTTATTAGCCAAAAAAATGCTGACACCATTGAAGCCGGCACCATTGCAACGCGTCAAAAAATTATTATTGGTCGCGATGGTCGTGTGTCCGGAGAAATGGTAAAAGATTTAGTAGTTGGAGCTTTACTTAGTTCCGGTTTGAATGTCATTGATTTAGGCTTGGCGACAACTCCGACAGTAGAAATGGTTGTGATTCAAGAGGAGGCTCAAGGCGGAGTGATTATTACCGCTTCTCATAATCCGCAAGGTTGGAATGCTTTAAAATTTCTCAATGAAAAAGGAGAATTTTTATCTGCCGCTGAAGGTTCACAGATTATTGAGTTAGTGGCTAAAGCCGACAAGAACCTGTCGACCGTCAGCGAGGATAAATTAGGTTTGTATACTTTTAATTCTTCTTTAGTGCAAAATCATTTAGACTCTATTATATCTTTAGATCTAGTGGACAAAGAATTAATTAAAAAGAAAAAATTTAGGGTAGTAGTGGATGGAATTAATTCGGTGGGCGGAGTGGTAGTGCCAAAATTACTGAAATCACTGGGCGTAGAGGATATTATAGAAATTAATTGTGAATCGAATGGTTTATTTAATCATAAACCGGAGCCGATAGAGGAAAATCTATCCACTATTATGGCACAGGTACGTGAGAGTAAGGCAGATTTAGGAATAGTAGTTGATCCCGATGTTGATCGTTTAGCTTTTATTGATGAAAATGGAAAATTTTTTGGTGAAGAGTATACCTTAGTGGCAGTGGCTGACTATATTTTAAAAAACTTTTCCCTCATTGAAACTAAATTCCCCGGACAATATTCTTTAGCTACAGTTTCTAACTTATCATCATCACGGGCTTTGCGAGATATAGCTGATAAATACCAGGCTGAGTATCTAGCGAGCGCGGTTGGAGAGGTTAATGTCGTGTCTGTCATGAAAGAAGCTAAAGCCGTGATTGGCGGTGAAGGGAATGGTGGTATTATTTATTCCCCACTTCATTATGGTCGGGATGCTTTAGTGGGCTTAGCTTTATTTTTAAGTACGTTGGCGTTAAGTAATAAAAAAATTTCAGAATTTCGTCAAGAATTTCCGTCTTATTTTATGCTTAAAGATAAAATAGAATTGCCGGCTCATTTTGATATGGTGGTCTTGTTAGAAAAAATAAAAAATTATTATCAGGAGCTAGAAACAGGAGAACTCAGCCAATTAGTTGTTACGGAAACAGACGGCTTGAAACTTGATTGGCCGGACTCCTGGTTACACTTACGCGTTTCAAATACTGAGCCAATTATGCGTATTTACGGAGAATCATTCAGCCAAGCTGAGATTATTTCTAAAATTACAGAATTAAAATCAAAAATATTAGCTTATATTAAATAATATTTATTATTATTATTTAACTTGCTCTAAGATTTTTAAAGTGTTAAAATATAAAAGTAATTCTGAATAATTTCTTTTATTTATTAGTTTATTTTAGCTGATATTACGCTAAATATTGATATTTAAGATATGACTCGTATTATTATTTTGGCAGCTGGACGGGGAACACGTATGAACTCTGAATTGCCTAAGGCTCTAGTCCCTTTAAATGGACGACCAATGATAGAATATTTAATAGAGTCGGTGCAAAAAGCGAACATGGATCCTCGTCCGATTATGGTGGTCTCCCCTGATAATGCGGAATTAATGAAAGAGACTCTTAAGGATTATTCTTTAGAATATGTTATTCAAGAGCAGGCTTTAGGGACCGGTCACGCTGTTAGTACCGTCCAGCATCTTTTAGACGAAACAACTCGTAATGTCTTAGTTCTTTATGGTGATCATCCCTTCTTAACTAGTGAGTCTTTGCAAAAATGTTCTGAGTTTAGTCCGGAGTCTCTAGTAATGTTGAGCACAAAATTAGTTGATTTTAATGATTGGCGTCATAATTTTTATCACTGGGGTCGCATTATTCGTAATTCGCCCGGTGATATTGCACGCATCGTAGAATTTAAAGATGCTAACGAAGAAGAGTTGCGAGTCACGGAAGTGAACCCGGCTGTAATGTGTTTCAATGGAGCTTGGTTAAAAAAGAATTTGTCTCGCTTGGATAATAGTAATAGCCAGGGAGAATATTATTTGACTGACTTGGTTAAGATGGCTTTTAATGGGGGTCATCCTGTTCATGCTCTTGATATTATGGCCTCGGAAGCGATGGGTATCAATAGTTTGGCGGAGTTAAAAATAGCTGAAGAACTTTTAGCAAAAGATAATTAAAGTTACCTGCGCTATCTGGGACTATGTTATATATTGCCGATTTACATATTCATTCCCGTTATTCTCGTGCTTGTTCTCCGCAATTAACCCTTGCCAACATTGAGGCGACTTGTCGTCTGAAGGGAGTAAATATAATTGCGACTGGTGATTTTACTCATCCGGCCTGGTTTAAAGAAATTAATAATCAGTTGGAAGAGATTTCATCCGGCGCTGGTTTATATAAATTGAAAAAAGCGTTGGATGCTAAGGTAAAATTTATTCTTAGCACGGAACTTTCGTTAGTGTATAAAGATGCCGGCCAAGTTCGTCGTATTCATCTAGTCGTTCATGCTCCCGACTTGCCAGCGGCCGCAAAACTTAATAAGTATTTAGATAAAAATTTTAATATTCGTTCCGATGGTCGCCCGATTTTAGGTATCAGTGCCCCGGAATTAGTGAAGCTTGTCTTGCGCGTTGATTCGCGCTTTTTAATTTATCCGGCGCATATTTGGACTCCTTGGTTCTCGGTTTTTGGTTCAAAATCCGGTTTTAATAGTTTAGAAGAATGTTTTCATGGGCAAACGGAACATATTTATGCTTTTGAGACCGGTTTATCTAGTGATCCCGCTATGAATTGGCGAGTATCAGCTTTAGATAAGCTAAGTATGCTGTCTAATTCTGATGCGCACAGTCTGCCTAATATCGCTCGCGAGGCGAATGTAATAGAAATTCCGGGAGAGCCGACTTATCAGAAGATTTATGATAATTTAAAAAAGCGTCGTGGACTAAAGATGACAATTGAGTTCTATCCGGAAGAGGGGATGTATCATTTAGATGGTCATCGTGATTGCTCTTTTAGTTGTGAGCCATCTTTTAGTCAAAAATATAAAAATATCTGTCCGGTTTGTAAAAAACCTTTAGTGATTGGTGTTTTAAATAGAGTAGAAGAGCTAGCCGATAGAAAAACAGGGTTTCGCCCTAAAAAATTCGTGCCCTATAAAAAAATTATAGAATTAGATAAGATTATAGCAGAAGCTTTGGGAGTTAAGAGTCGTAATTCTCTCGTTGTCCAAAAACAATACCATGCCATGATTAAAGAATTTGGTAGCGAGCTGTTTATTTTATTGGACTTGGACTTAACTAAGTTGTCTGTGGTAGTAGACCATAGAATTATTGAAGGGATAAAACGTATGCGGGCCGGAAAGCTTATAATTAAATCTGGCTTTGACGGGCAATATGGACAGATTAATATTTTTCCCGATGCGCGCGTGTCTATTAAATAAGATTCTTTAGCCTAAAACAAATATATGACTAAAACCAAAGAATCAGTAATTAGCGTTTTAACTATTGTCGCTTTTCTGGCACTAGCGGTGATTGCTTCTATTTTGTATAGTGATGACGCAGAACAGAAAGCTAAGTTGGAAAATAATTTTGTGTGGCAAAAAGTTAAGTGGACTTTTGATGTTGTTTTATCCTCTTTTCCTAATTTTATTAATCCTCATATTGAACAAAATCAGGACGCTGGCATTTATGTGGATATTCCCACCGGTAATAGTTTAGATAATTCTAATAGCGAACATGCCTCCGCTTTTAATATTGATTCTACAGTTAAGGTCTCATCTGGTCTGTGGTCTGATTTTAAGACGCTTCTTAAAACGGAATGGGATAGAAAGTCGACTGACGGGAACGCTGATGTCGTCAGTGATTTTATAGCGGCCGACTTACAAGATGCGTTGAATTTAAATGATGAAACTGAACATGTTTTTAAAATATTAGATTGGCGTAAAACTGAATCCGGAGCAGAAATAGTTTATAGCAGAAAAAACGGCGAAGAGTATAAATTGTCTTTGCCACTCAAGATATTGGGTAATCAGTCATTAATTAGAAAATAAACCGTATATTTTATAATAATTTTGACTATTATTACATAAAAATAAAAGACTCCTTTTTTATAGATTAGAAATCCCTGCTAAAAATAATTTAAGAAAAATTAAGCGAAAATTTACTATTTTTTAGCAGTTTTTTGAAGGGCTTTATGCTATAATGTACAGTAAGCTACTAGAGCTTGGTCGCTGAAATTGAGCGGCTTGTTACATTAATTAATTTTCTTAAAGATAATTTTATGAAAGCTAAAACAGAGAAAGAAAAAAAGAGTGTAGCGGAACGTGGTGCGGATAAAACCGGAAGAGCGGATGCGGCTTCTAATGCGATTGAGCAAATCCGGACTCGTTTCGGAGAGGGAGCGATTATGAAATTTGGCGATGTTCCCAATACTAATGTTGATGCGATTTCAACGGGATGTTTATCATTAGATATTGCGACTGGTGTCGGTGGTGTGCCTCGTGGTAGAATAATTGAAATTTATGGACCAGAATCTTCCGGCAAGACTACTTTAGCACAACATATTGTCGCAGAAGTACAAAAATTAGGTGGTATCGCCGCTTTTGTGGATGCCGAACATGCTTTAGATCCGGAATACGCTAAGAAGATTGGCGTGAATATTAAAGAGATGCTTTTGTCTCAACCGGATAGCGGGGAACAGGCCTTAGAGATAGTAGAAACTCTGGTTCGTTCTAATGCTGTGGACGTTATTGTTGTAGATAGCGTCGCTGCTTTAGTCCCCCAAAAAGAATTAGAAGGTGAAATGGGTGATTCACACATGGGTTTACAGGCCAGATTAATGAGTCAGGCGTTACGTAAATTAACCGCCATTATTGCTAAAACTAAAACTGTTGTTATTTTTATTAATCAGATTAGAAATAAAATTGGCGTTTTCTTTGGTAATCCAGAAACTACGACTGGTGGTAATGCTTTAAAATTTTACTGCTCGGTTCGTATTGAAGTCAGAAAGGCGGCTCAAATTAAGCAGGGTGATAAGATCATTGGTAATCGCGTTAAAGTTAAAGTCGTTAAAAACAAAGTAGCTGCCCCTTTCCGTACTTGTGAGTTTGATATTATGTATAATGAAGGAATATCAGTAGCGGGGGATTTAATTGATTTGGGCGTAGAAAGCGGAGCTGTCTCTAAGAGTGGTAATACTTATACTTTCGCTGAAGTAAAGTTGGGCACTGGTCGTGAAACTGCCAAGAAGGCTATTAAAGATGATAAAAAACTAGGCTCAGAAATTCGTAAATCAATTTTAGCCGCCTTAAAAAGTAAGGATATAGAAGAAAATAAATAATTTAATCAACAAATCGCTCCACTCTATCGGTGGGGCGATTTTTTAGGAACAAACTTATGCCTAAGACTTTTGTTTTGTCGGTAGGAGGTTCTCTACTGGTTACTAAAGCCGGTGTCAATCTTAAATTCTTGCGAGCCTTTCATTCTTTTATTAAAGGGCAAGTTAAGCTGGGAAATAGATTTTATTTAATTATCGGTGGCGGTACTACTGCTCGGAATTATATTAAATCAGCTCTAGCGGCCGCTCAGGTTAAAGCGTCTGATCGTGACTGGGTTGGTATTCGCGCTACACGACTTAATGCCCAATTGTTACAAGTGGTTTTTGGCCCCATAGCTTATAAAGATATTATTACCGATCCTTATAAATTAATAAGAACGACAGCACCGGTTATTTTTAGTGGTGGTTATAAGCCGGGATGTTCTACTGATCATGTGGCCGTCTTGATTGCTAAACATAATAAGATTGATACGGTTATTAATTTATCCAATATTGACTATGCTTATGACAAGGACCCGCGTCATCATAGTGATGCCAAAAAATTGACTGATATTTCTTGGCCGACTTTTCGTAAGATAGTTGGTAATCGCTGGCATCCCGGTTTAAATGTGCCATTTGATCCGGTGGCCTCACGAGAAGCAGCTAAAAATAAAATCAAGGTTGTAATTTTAAATGGACAAAAGTTGAAGAATTTATCTAATTGCCTAGAAGGGCGTTCTTTTAAGGGGACAACGATTAATTAGATATTCTCTTGACTTAATATTTAATTTTTTGCTATCATTAAAAATTATGAACAAACAGAGCTTACAAATCAATAAGTCTCGCGTACTCAACTTTATTGTCTGGGATATTATTGGGTCGGCTTTTATTTGTCATAAGATTTAAAAAATCACTAAAGCACAAATAAAAGACCGGGCCTAAAATAGCTCGGTCTTTTTTGAAGGGTTTGTAGTTCTTTCCCAAATAAATATTAATTAACCAAAACCAAGGAGAATTTCCATGTTAGAAACACATGTCTTGAAGCAAAGTTTAGGGGGGCACTCTGCACTTTTAATTAGATCATTGTCTTCTTTACCATCATTTATGGTAGCTGAGCGCTTTACTACTAAAAATTCAGTAGTAAAGATTTTGTCTATAAGTAGTGAATTTGCTCGATTATTTGGTGCTAAAATAGAGCAAGAAGTAAAAAATAATATTATTGCCTATAGTCATTTGCTGACTATCCCTATAGGTGATATGGCTATCTTTAGTAGAATAGATGGAGCCAATAAAGCGGTGTTGTCTTTAAGTTCAATATATTCTCTTCTGACAAAACAAAATAATTGTCAGGAGGGTAGCCTTATCACCACGGGCGAGGCTAATGTGTTTTATGCCGTTGACGTATTCAACGTGGTGCAGGCTGTTAGCCTGCATGCGACTGATAATGGCTGGAAAATCTTCGCTCATCAGACTGAAGATTTTGAACCATGGAAAGAGGGGTGTCAAATATTTACAGCCAAGCCTTGGCCAGAATCATCACGCATATCATCACGCGAAATGATGTATAGTTAATTTTTATTAAAGACTATTTATTTTCTCACAGAATTTAAATAGTCTTTTTATTTATCAAAAAACTGTCGCTTTTATCAACAGTTTTTAGAGGCTATTGAGTTTTAAGAGATATTTTTTATGATAGTTTGAATATCATTAAATACAGTAGATACATCAGGGCGGCCGTCAATAGTTATTAATTTCTTTTGCTCTTTATAATACTTTAAGAGAGGGGCGGTTTGAGCGCGATAAACTTTAAAACGATTTTTTATGGTATTGAGTGTATCATCGGAACGCCCAGAAGTCTGTCCGCGTTTCATGATTCTTTGGATAGCTAAAGTTTCACTGAGACGTAAATTTATAACTGTCGTTAAAGTGGTTTTATTTTTTTTAAAAAATCTATCTAAGCTATGCGCTTGTTTGAGGTTACGAGGGTAGCCGTCAAACAGAAGCCCTGGAGAAATATTTTTTTCGGCTTGTATTTCTATCATTTCTATAACTAAAGAATCTGGCACTAATTTACCGCTGTCTTGATATTTTTTAATTTTTTCGCCGAAGCGGGCACTATCTCTGGCTTGCCTTAAAATATCGCCGCTGGATAAGTGCGTCAGATGATATTTTTTGGCTAGTAGTTCCGCTTGTGTGCCTTTGCCGGCGCCGGGCGGTCCAAAGATTATAAGATTGAACATGGTAATAATTTTGTGCCCCGTGTAGGATTTGAACCTACGACCGTCTCCTTAAGAGGGAGCTGCTCTACCAACTGAGCTAACGAGGCTTATTTGCAAGTGGCTGGGGCGAGAATCGAACCCGCGACCTTAGCGTTATGAGTGCTACGCTCTAACCGACTGAGCTACCCAGCCTCTTAATTGAACTCATTTCGATGATGTGTGCGCCCGGCAGGACTCGAACCTGCAACCCCTTGGTTCGAAGCCAAGTACTCTATCCATTGAGCTACGGGCGCCAATAAAACATCCTTAAAAAGGATGGGCTCTTATCCTGAAGGGCTTCTCTTTAGCGATTTCCTTTCAAAGCCTGCTTTAAGTGATAGCCGGTTTTGAACTTGGCAACCTTTACAGCCGGGATAGTAATTCTTTCGCTTGGTCGTTGTGGATTAACACCACCGCGAGAATAACGTACCCGAGAAAGGAAGGTGCCAAAACCGGCAATCGTGACCTCGCGATCGCTTTTTAGCTCTTCAATGATTGTATCCGTGAAGACATCAATCATTTTTTCGGCCTGTTTTTTATTCAGACCTTCGACATCATGATAGATCTTATCGATGAGTTGCGCTTTATTCATATGATTATATTATTATAATCTTATTTATAATCTTAGCAAACTGTTATAATAATAACGTATAAATAAATTTTAGTCAAAAAAATTGTTAATATTAGCGGTTTCCTCTTAACGGGCAAATTCCGTGACGCGAGTCTCTCTAATAACGTTAATTTTGATTTCTCCGGGATATTTCAGCTCACCCTCTATCTTTTTAGCAATATTACGAGCTAATTCGTGAGCTTCTAAGTCGTTGACATGTTCTGGTTGAACAAAGACACGAACTTCACGACCGGCTTGAATGGCATAAACTTTTTCAATTCCCTCAAAACTCTGAGCAATTTTTTCTAACTCTTCTAAACGTTGAACATAATTTTCGTAACTATCACGGCGAGCACCGGGTCGAGCAGAGGAAATAGCATCTGCTACTTTAACGATGACAGAAACTAATGTCGCCGGGTGATCATCATGGTGAGTGGCAATCGGAGCGATTATCTCGGCCGGTAAATTATATTTTTTAGCAATGTCGCGTCCAATTTCAGTATGGGTACCTTGTACTTCGTGATCAACAGCTTTACCGATGTCGTGAAGTAAGGCTCCTTTCTTCGCAATAGTAACGTCCGCTCCCAGCTCTTCCGCTAAGATAGCAGCGATATGAGCGACTTCAATCGAGTGTCGCAGAGTATTCTGGCCGTAACTGGTACGGTATTTTAGACGGCCAAGAATGGATACTAATTTAGGATCAAAGCCGGTAATGCCGACTTCGTACATAGCTTCTTCACCCGCCTTTTTAATATCTAAAGAAATATCTTTTTTAGCATTATCAACAGCCTCTTCTACTTTAGTCGGATGAATACGGCCATCTTTAATCAGATAATCTAAGGCTTTTTTGGCAATATGGCGGCGAATTAAAGAGAAACCGGAGACAGTAATAGCATTAGGAGTATCGTCAACAATAATTTCTACTCCAGTCATTTGTTCAATAGCTTTAATGTTACGACCTTCCCGGCCGATAATACGTCCTTTCATTTCGTCGTTTGGTAAATCAACTGTTGTGGTGGTTTGTTCTACAGTATAATTGGAAACCATACGTTGCATAGCGAGAGCCATGATATCTTTGGCTTTTTCTTCCAGAGCCTCCTCACCGTTAGCTTCCATTTTGTTAACGCGAGTCATTAAATCTTCTTCGCATTTTTCTTCAACATTTTTAAGAAGCATATTCTTAGCGTCTTCACGACTTAAACTAGACATTTGCTCTAACTTGGCTTCCTGTTCAACTTTAATATTTTTTATTCTTTCTTTAATTTCTTGGACTTCAGTAACTTTATCGTAAAGTTTTTGCTGTTTATCTTGTAATTCTAGAAGTTTTTGTGAAAATGAATTTTCTCTCTGTTCTAGACGTTTTTGCAAGTCATTCATATCACGACGTCGGCTGGACTCTTCAATCTTAGACTCTTCAATAATTTTAAGCGCTTTATCCTGCGCTTTAAGAAGCAAATCTTTTTCTTTAATTTTTGCTTCGCCAATTAATTTGTCGGCTTTCTCTGTGGCATTATTGATTTTATCGCCGGCAGATTTCTGGTAAAAAAAATAACCAATAAAAAAACCACCTATCGCTAAAACAGCATACAAGACATAACTTAGGTAATCCATATTTGTATTTGTTGTTTTGGGGAATCGGTGATTGGTGGAGATATTAAATTTTGAAAGACTAAAACGTCTGCCTTTAGGCAGAATTTACTTCAAGGACCTTCTGTTTATGATTTTTTTGTTTAATTTTAGCTGAAAAATCAGACAGGGCATAGTAATGGTGGTGAAAATAAATTTTTTAGGTTGACTAAAAATCGCTTATTCTTTCTTAATTCCCGAAAACAACGTTTAATTAATAATTTATAATTTTACTTTAGCATTAACTTGGCTCTTTGTAAAGACAATAAATACCGGTTGACGAAAGGCTAAAAATAACGTAATATTAAAAAATAATAGTGTAGATATCTTTTATTTTAGCTAAATTTCATGAACTTAACAGAACTAGCCAGAATTCTAAGAATTAACCCCCAAGAGCTGCGCGATTTATTGCCGCAGCTTGGTTTTGCTATTGGGCAAAAAGCCATTAAGGTTGATAATAATACGGCCAAAAAGATTATAAAAAATTGGTCATTTTTGCGACGAGAGTGGGAACAGAAAAAGTTGCTGGCCGAAAAAGAAAAGCAAGATGAAGTTTTGCCTAAAGAAATAAAGACCGTGGCTGTTCCGCCAGTTATTACAGTACGTGCTTATGCTGAATTAGTTGGTATTCCGGTTAATCGTGTTTTAATGGAACTTATAAAAAATGGTATTTTTACTTCTATTAACGAAAAGATTGACTTTGATACGGCCAGTATTATTGGTGCTAACCTAAATTTAGATATTCAGCCGGCGGAGGCGGTTAAAGAAATAGATAAGCCGGAGGATAAGAAATTGGAGGAAATTCTAGCCGAAGAAAAGCCGGCTGATATGAAAGATAGACCACCAGTTATTGTCGTTATGGGCCATGTTGATCATGGTAAGACTAAATTATTAGATTCTATTCGGAGTACCGATGTCGCCGCCGGAGAATCTGGGGGGATTACTCAACATATTGGCGCTTATCAAGTTGTTCGTAAAGATCGTCTTTTAACTTTTATTGATACTCCGGGACATGAAGCCTTTACGGCTATGCGTAGTCGTGGCGCAAAAGTGGCGGATATTGCTATTTTAGTAGTTGCCGCCGATGATGGCGTCAAACCACAAACAGTAGAAGCTTTTCGTATTATTGAAGCGTCAAAAATACCTTATTTAGTCGCCATGAATAAGATTGATAAACCGGCGGCCGATTTAAATCACACTAAACAAGAACTTTCCAGTCAGTTAAATATCATCCCGGAAGATTGGGGAGGAAAAACTATCTGTGTTCCGATTTCTGCTAAAGAGGGAACGGGTATTGAAGAATTATTGGATATGGTGTTGTTAGTAGCGGAAACTGAGAGTAGGAGTTTAAAGGCTAATCCTCAGGCGGCGGCGGCCGGCACGGTAGTTGAATCCAATATGGATAAGGCGGCCGGCCCGGTGGCGACTATTTTAGTACAAAATGGGACTCTCCGTGTTGGTGATCAGCTTTGTTTTCATAATACTGTCTATGGAAAAGTTAAGTCTTTAAAAAATTATAAGGGTGAAGAAGTTAAAGAAGCTGGACCCTCTGATCCAGTGAAGATTTTAGGTCTAAAAATTTCTCCGGCGGTTGGCGATATTTTACATGTGGGTGAAGGAGAAAAAATAAAAATTAGAAATATTAAAACCAGCTTAAAAACACCAATAGTAGTTTCTCATAGTTTATCTAGTTCTGAAGAAAAGCAGGAAGAGAAGATTCCTCGTGTCAATGTTCTTGTTAAAGCTGACTTTTTGGGTTCAGCCGAGGCCGTGGAAGAATCTTTGTTAAAGCTTAATAATAATAAGGTTAGAGTTCGGATTATTAGTAAAGGTTTAGGTTATATTACCGAAGGCGATGTGAAGCGTGCGGAAGATACCGGTGCTAAAATTCTTGGTTTTAACGTTAAGATGTCTCCCGCCCTGGAAGTATTGGCACGAGAAAAACAGATAACAGTTCAGATTTTTTCAGTGATTTATGATTTGATAAAATTTGTTAAAGAAGAGATGCAACTCTTGGTCAAACCGGAAATTAATCGTGTAGATCTCGGTCGTCTTAAAGTTTTAGCTATTTTCCGAACGGAAAATGATGCTCAAATTGTGGGTGGTAAAGTTTTAGATGGTACACTACAAAATGATAGTCTCATTGAAATAAAAAGAGGGGATGATTTTATTGCCTCCGGTCGTCTGGTTCGTTTGCAGTCAGGTAAACAGGATGTGACCACGGTTGAACAGGACTCTGAAGCCGGCTTGAAATATGAAGGGAAGCCGCTGATTGAAGTTGGCGATATTTTAAATGTTTATCGTGAAGAAAAAGTCATAGATAAGGTTTAATTATAACAACTCCGCCTATGTCTAAAATTCCCCGTATTAATGAATTAATTTTATCGGAACTGGCGAATGCCGTCAGCCGGGAAGTTGCTTTGCCTGATGCTCTAATAACGATTAGTTATGTAGAATGTAGTCCGGATTTAAAACAGGCTAAAGTAGGTTTTTCCGTTTTGCCTGATCGTTTGGCGGGGACAGCTCTGCGTCATTTAAAGTCTTCCACTAGTCAATTAATAGGTCTATTACGGGCTCGGATAAAATTACGAAAATTACCTCATTTGATTTGGGAATTTGATGCTACGGAAAGAGAGGCGGAAAAAATTGAAAATTTAATTATGAACTTAGACGAGGAAGACCAGATTATTGCTGACGAGGAAAAGTAGAATAGGAGTGTCATAATTATGATAGAAAAATAGTCCGGCCTGGCTGGACTTTTTTGTTTTTTTGTTATAAGATATCGGGTTATCAAATCTTATGAATTTATCAGAAAAATTGAATTTGGCTTATACGAAGATGAAGGCCGCGCGGAAGGTATTGATTGTCGGTCACATATCACCTGATGCGGATGCTTTAGCTTCTATTGGGGCTATTATAGAGATTATGCGCAGTATTGGCTCGGCTGATATTTATGCCTATGCTGATGGGAAGCCACAGGATGATTTTAATTTTATTCCTAACGAAAAGTTAATTTCAAGCCTGCCACCCACCAACCTTAATGTCTTTGATGTGATTGTAATTTTAGATTGTGGTTCTTTGGCGAGAACAGCCTTAGCCGCAGAAATTAAAGAGCTATCAAGGGTG
>Ga0172380_10005698_pt1 | contig 14923 bp, 20 predicted proteins | sample Leawe162metaG_FD_119747 | JGI IMG/M metagenome (GOLD analysis project Ga0172380, IMG submission 119747) | Leachate microbial communities from a municipal landfill in Southern Ontario, Canada - Leachate well 162 metaG | ecosystem: Engineered > Solid waste > Landfill > Unclassified | place...
GGAGTCCCCGCCGTGAGGTCGTGAGTGGTCTGTCCCGCTTCCGCAGCGTTCACGATCAGGCACGCGGTAGTCGTGTTCGCGCCTAAATCCGCCGCCGCAAGATTGCCTGTCGCAACCACAGCAGTTGCGGGATTCGCCACCGTGAAACCTGTGTACTTACCTCCGCCTGATGCGTTGCCCGTTACGCGAACGCGAACATTGATGTCGCCGGTCGGGAATATCTTCTTCCGCGTTGCACCTTGGCTCCCGGTTGGCGTGCGCTCCACAACGCGAACCACGCGGGAGACGCGCGACCACGCTTCCTTTGACGGTAGCACACCGTTAGCCATTAGATGCCCGCCAGTAAAGGTGCGAACGCAACAGGGGATTTAACGTCGAACGTCAGCGGCACAGCGGTTGACCCATCAGTCAGAGGCACACCCGCCGCGTCCAGTAACACAGCTTCCACTACGTCCTCTTCAGGATCGGCACTCGCGTTGATGTCTGTGTTTTTGATCCGGTTAGCGTCGGCATCATAGAAGCCGCTGTTCTCGCAGCTCACGTCGTGCCATCCGTCCGGGCGTCGTTCAAGCTGCATCGTCACCACAAACGCCGGTTCACCGTCCGGGGTGTAGAAGTCGAAATCGAACGAGTAATCTGTGAGCTTCACCGTGCCGACGTCGAAAGTCTTGTTCAGTCCGCGATAGGCAATGGTTACGCTGTCAGAGTTTTTTCTCCCAACCGCCGCCTCCAGCAAATCCACGATCGCGCCGTTGTCAGTGTTGAATGCGATGGACCAGGTGGAATCGTAGTCGGTCATTGTCGGCTGCTGCTGGAACGGGAAACCAGCGGCATTCACAAGAGCTGCGCCAGTTGAGTCCACGTAAACCGGCCGCTCATAGGCGACTGGCTTGGAACTCACCTTGAGGTTCCATTTGACGGCGGCACCCGGCGGGCGCTCTTCCCCGTCGCCGCCGTTATTTTCCGGCAACGCCCATCGCACCGTGACATGCGCCAGCGTTTCAATGTCTTCATTGCGTTTAGCCGACAGTTTCGCCGTCCATTGCGTACCCGCCAGCGTGGAACCGTTGACGATGCCGGGGCCGGGAGAGGTTCCCAAAGCCAGCCACGCATCGCGCATTGTGTATTCGGTCGTGTCGAACTGGACGAGGTACTGCCATGTCTCTCCGTCCGCATCGCCCTGATCATTTTCGTATTCGTGCTCGATCTTGACGACTGCCATCGGTTACTCCTCAATCTGTGCGACAACGATCTTGTTCTGCGTGATGCTCTGCTCCACGTTCGCCAGCGAGCGGGCAGATTTGCGCTGTTCCACGAGTGCCAATTTAGTCACGTCCAGCACTGGATCGCCGCCCTGTTTTTCGGCGCGATACGTGAAGCTAAAACGCTGCTCTTTTAGTTGGCTGAGTTGCGTCTTGCCGTCAACGCCGCTGGACTGGCGCAGCGAATCCTGCGCCTGTGCGATGCCCTGTAGATAGGTCTGATAGTTGATCGCACCGGCCTGCAACATCCCGTCCAACTTCGCCAGTTCATCGCCGTAAACCTGTGTCGGCGTGCGGAGCGACTTGGTGAGTTCTTCCGCCTGTTGCTTCATGTCAGCGAACACCTTCATGCTGATCATCTGGAATCCGCCGCCCTTGGTCGTGTCGAATGCCTGCCACTCAGGAACGGCCATCGCCTCGGGCTTGGGTGCGGCATCCGCAATCGCCTTGCCTGACGCTTCGGCTTTCGCGCGAATATCAGCAAAGGTGGCCGCGACGGCTTTGGAGTTCGCGCCATCACCGAAACGCTGCCACGCCTCTTGCATCTCGCCGGCCGCTTCGGTCGCTACGTCGCTAAGACCTTCGGCCATGCCCTGCAACCCGGCCCGGGCTTCTGCAACGTAATCCTCCATGCCCGGCAGGATATCCAACACCTGCAACAGCGATTCGGCCCATTGCTGCGTTGCCGTCATCGCGAAGTAGAATACGCCAGCCACTGTCGCCTTGAGTCCGTAGAATCCCGCCTTCAGAAGTTCCAGATAATCCGCCGCCTTTGCTATGCCGGTCAGTATCCACTCGAAAGCGTTGACGACTTTAGCACCCATTCCCTCGCCTGATTGTGCGGCATCAGTGAACTTGACCGCCAATGCGTCAATGAATGGGGCAAGCTCGATAGCAAGCGTTCGCCCGACGCCGGTGAACACTGCGGACATGCGTGTCAAGGCATCATTGGCCGCTTCCACCTTGGCGGCATCCACGCGAGAAAACGTCAGGCCGAGGCGTTCGGCTTCCTGTTGCGCCGCCTTGAGTCCATCAGCGCCGCTCATCATCAGCGGCAGTAGCGCCTGTCCCGATTTACCGAATACGTCCATGGCGAGCCTGGCGCGTTCTGCTGGATTTGTGATGTTCTTTAGACTCTCGGCAATCTGCGTGAACGCCTCTCCCGAATCCATGCCGGATAACGTTCGAGCAGACAGCCCCATCTCCTCAAACGCTTTAGCGGTCGCTCCGCCTTCATCCGCAGCCGTGCCGATGGCGTTGAGCATCTTCTCCAGCCCGCCCGTCAGTTGCTCAGCCGATACGCCCGCGAGGTCGGCCCCGTGCTGCAAACCAACAAGGGCTTCGGTAGTGATGCCAAGGCGGTCGGACAGTTTTGCTACTTGGTCAATCGCTTCCATCTGCCCGCCGATTAATGTCTTCATCGCGTTCGCGCCAATCGCCACACCAAACGCGCCCGCGACGCCGGTCAGTATCCCGGTCGTGCTGGTTGCGAATGACGTGATGCCAGATTGAAACTTGGACAGCGAGCTTTGCGCAGACTTCAGACCCGACGAGAATGAGGCGCTCGCCAGTCCGAGATTAACGACCAGACTTCCGATTGTTGCCATTGGGCTTCCCCAGTGCGGAGTTATGCGACTGTCGCCAAGTTGCCATTTTGTCGCGGATGGCGAGCTCGCGTTCGGCGGGATCGGCTTCCTCAAACGTCGGCGGCTTGAAGTGCAGCGAGAAGTCGCGAATGGTTTTCCCTCGCGAGCCGCAGAACGCCGTGCCTGTGTGATAGGCAACGAGAGCCGCGCGCAAGTCATCGCGAGCATCTCCTATCGGCTCGAAATACCGCTCGTATGCCTGAAGCTCCGCGAACTCTTCTGAATCCATCGCGGCCTGCAAAGACTTGCGCGGGATGCGGTACAGGAGGGAATACCGCACCCACGAAAGTCGCTCAGGCCGCGCTAGGAGTTTTTTGCCAGATCCTCAACGTCCTTGGCGCTCATGCCGTTGAAGCTGGATGCTTCTGTTGCCAGCCTATCGAGCAGGTTGGCCGGCTTCTGTCCGAGCGCCGTAGCGTCAGAGTCCGCGAACAAGCGGACGCCCTGTTCGTTACTCAACGTCTTGACCAGTAGCCGCGCGCGGAAGTTGGCGCGGTTAATCTCGACATTCTTGCCGTTCTGCTTCACGCTCTCGGATTCAAACTGGTCTCGCTCCGTACCCGTCATGACGCGCAGGAAAACTTGCCCGCCAAGCTCGGGAACGTCAACGGCTTTCGGTGCCTGGCCCTCGAATGCAAGCAGTTGTTCTTTCGTAATGCTCATCGAATTAGGCTCCAGGGGTAAAGGTGATTGCGCCAGTGGCTTCGAGAACGATGGTCATTGTCATCTCGTCCTCGATTGGCGCGGTCTTGGTGCAGGACTTGACCACACAGTCGCCAGCGTCAGTCGCTGCATCTGAGTATTCCAGCTTGAATGAGATGGTGGTTCCGACCATCGCGGCGAGAGTGGCATAAGCCGCTTTCGCGTAGATAAACGAAACCGTCAGCCCGCCCGTTTCCTTGATCGGAGAGACGAGCGTTTCCGCCGTGTCGTTGGCAATGTTGTGATACTTGACCTTCTTGGTTGTGGCAGTGGTTTCCGGGGGCGTCACATCCTGTACGCCCGTTATTTCAGTAGCCGCCGCCGCGCCTGCCGTGCCGTGGTAGAATTTGACGCCGTAGCCAACAATAGCGCTCATATGCTGCTCCTAGTGGAAGCCTTGAACCGTTAGACGCGCACCCACACGGTGAACGTCTGCTCGATAATCCAGATTGATTCGTCCTCAACTCGCCGTGTGTCCTCGTTGCCTCCGTCGTGCAACGCGCGATGAACAACTACGCCGCCCCATGTTCCGGCCTGCCCATGCAATGCGGTCCTGATCGCGGAGGATACCGCTTGCGCCTCTGCGTATGTAGTAGCGATACTGGCGATGTTGACCGTCTCGTAATAGGTGCCATCGTCTCCCCTAACATGCACAGGCCCCTCACCCATGTAGACGGCGAGCGGATATGTCTTCTGCTCTGGCGGCGCGGAATGGGGATAGACGCGCAGGCCGATCAGGGCAGATACGGCGGTGGTGCCTGTGAGTCGCGAATAGATTGCTGTTCCGGTGTTGCTCATGGCTTGGTTTCGGTGAGTGCCGCGAGGGTGTCAATAACCTTCGCCAGTGCCGATTGCTTCGTCGCCTCATACGCCTTTTCCATGTAGTGCTGGCCGGGCACTTCGTCGCGTTTGTCTATGGCGTCTGTATTGACGTTGCGTTTACGCGCGCGGCGGATGCTGTTGGACGCTTTGCCGCTGCGATGCCCGAACTCCACGAATGCCGCGTAAAACTTGTCGCCGGTGAACCATTTTGCGCCAGAGCCGACGATGATGCTGCGATACGTTTTGTGGTTCTTTCCGGCGCGAACCTTGATCGACTTGCGCAATGCGCCGCTTTGTACCGGCGCGATACGTTTGGCTTCAGTCTGTACGACCTTTGCGCCTGCCCGTAGCGCCTTGGTCGCCACCTTGCGCGAGAGCTTGGTTTCGAGCTTGCCCAGCGCCAGAGCAATCGCCTTAGCGCCGGTGAGATGTACGCGAGCAATAGCCATTACGCCTCAGAGATAAAGAAGTACAGCTTGACCGCCGCCGTATCCGCCTTCGCATAGGGCGCGTCCGTTGCCATCCGCACAGCCACCGCCTCGCCGGGCAGCAGCTTGAGCAGCGGGTAAAACGTACCGCCGCCGTCAACGCCGATCTGCACGAAATTTGTCGTGTCCTGATTCTGAAAGTACGCCCATCCGGCCGTACCGATTTCGGCGGGAACGTCTAAGGCTTCATGCGCGGCGAATCCGATATCTTGCACGGTGCCGCGAGCATGTTCGCCGGCTGCGGTGATGCTCATGTCTCGCGAGTGTGCGATTGTCAGAGCGCCCTGAGTCCATGTGATCGCGGATTTTACTTTGACGGTTGCGGACATGCGAGGCTCCTATTGGACGAGTTCAGTAGCAAACAGGGTTATCTCAACGCGGCGTTCTGTCTCGACAGCGCCATTGATCGCGAATACCCGCGAGCCGAACTTGGCGCGATGAGTCGGGCTGACACCATCGCGGTAACGAATCCGGATGGCATGACTTACGCTATCGGAATACGTGCGACCAATGTCCATCTGACGAGCGGACAGCGGCTTGATCTCCGCCCAAACCGTCGCGTAGGTGGTCCATGTCGGCGTCGACGCGCCGTATGCGTCGCGTGTTTCGCCCGTGACGCTCTGAAGTTCGATTGTGTCTCTCAGGTCGCCAGCGTTCATCACTTGCCCTTTCGCGACTTTGTCTTGACCGTTCGCCCGAACGCTCGCCGCCAGTTCGCGTCGTACTTCGCACGCGAGACGGAGAGCGGACGCGGTTTGGAGCCCTTGCCGTTTGTCATCGCTATATCTCGTGCCGCTCAGTCCACAGCAGCGACTCAAGCCCCTGCTCAAGTTGACTGTTGGTTGTGCCAACGACAACGCTTCCGCGGTGTTCGTACCAATGGCAGACGAGCAACAACATAGCCTGCTTAACCGATGCCCGCACAGATGCGGAGCCTGCAACCAGTGTGATTGTCACATCGTTTACGAGCCCGCGAGTCGTCGGCCATACCAGCGAGTATGCAGGCACGATCCGGCCTGGCTCGCTCTGATTGTCCACCACGTACTGATTCGCCGGGAGCGTGGTTGCTGTGCCGTTCGGATCGGCATAGACGATGCTGGTCACGCTGACGAGCGGCGGGCATGGCACGACGATTGCCCGCGCGTTCGGCGGGAACCTATCGAGCGTCAGCTTCAGCGTCGTCGTCGGAAACGTGCGCCTGCACCATCGTTCGCAGTATTCACGCGCGGCAGCGATCATCAGGGCGATAGATGCCTCGTCGGCCGCGTCGTTGTCAGTTACGCGAAGATGCGACTTCGCCTCTTCCACAGTCAACGGTTCGGCGGTTGGGGCTGTGAATACGGTGAGTGCCATAGGGTTATGCCTTCAGGTTGAGCCGTTGCCACTTGCCGCCGATACACACGCGGGCACTATGGGATAGCACGCGAGTTGCCCACGGGAGCGAGACAGGCAGACCAATACTGTGTGCCAACCAGCAGGCGAACGCGAACGGTTTTGCATACCACGCCAAACGAATCCGAATCTCCATATTCCACGGCATCACTTCCGCCTGAATCCCCGCCCCGCGAGCGGCTTCGTCTGAATCTTCGTATCGTCGGCAACCTTAGCGATGCCCCGCTTGATGAGCAGGTCTGCTGTTGATTTGGGCACCTCCGGCAGTACGTCGCCAACTGCGCTATAGCCCCAAGGCTTGAGTAGTTCTAGTCTCATTGCTGCGTCTCCTTTGGCTTCCCGGCTTTCGCCAGCCACGCCACATAGGTTCGCGGTAGCACTTCGTTTCCCACTTGCACACAATCGCACGCCCGGCAGTATTCCTCAGTCGTTTCTCCGGGATTGGGCGGTCGCGGATACCTGAACGGCAAAGGCTTTGGCGGATACGGGCACGGCGACGGTTGCTTGTGGCTCATAGTGTGCCTGCCTTCTTCGTCGGCATTTTCAGCCCGTGCGACTTGCGCCATTCCGTCACATAGACATGGCGGGCTTCCATCGTCTGTGGGTCGAACTCGGCGACCATCTCTTCCATGTGGCCGATAGGGCAATCTGGAGCAACATAGATCGTGTTGCCGGCCAACCGCCACTGATGCCAAAACCAAATGTCGTCGTCCAGGCGTTCGTCGCCCCATTCGCCGTTTGCGTCCGGTTGCCCGAAAAACCACGGCTTGGCGCACTTCTTCAAGGCGTCAACGCGAAGAACGGTCAATCCGAAATGCGAGGTTGTTGCCTTGATCGGGTTCCCGTCCATCTGGACGCGGTTCGCGGCGCCAACCGTCATCAACGGGAACTTCTGACCGCGCCGGCATTGCAGGGCGCTAATGGCATCAATGTCTGGTCGCTTGCCGAGCCAACCGAAGAGAGTGCTGATGTTCTCGGCAGTAATCAGGCTGTCGTAATCGAGCGTCAGAATCCAGTCGATGCCCTGATTCACGCACTCGTTGAACGCACGTTGCATACACTGGCCCCAGAACACGCCCTTGAACGAACGGAGCGGGATATTGAACGGACGCAGGGCGGGGATCGTCGAATCCCAAAAGTCGTTCAGGCCGAAACGCGGGCGGGAGAGAATCGCGGCAACCTTGAGCGTTGCGAGTTCGGGAGCCTTCACGGCAACCGCTTCCGGCTTGCGCCCTTGCAGATTCAGCGAGATAGGCAGGCTCGCACAATCGCGAATTTCGGACATCCACGGCTCAATATCCACGAGCCCAGCTTCAGCCATCAACCGCCGCAACTTCGCTTCGGTAAATAGGGCATGATGGTGGTCGTTTTCATCAACTTGCCCGCCCATCAAGTAGCCTTCTGGGTTGTCGCTGGCGAGCGCCTTGTTCACGTCGGGTACGGCAATCTTGAGGATGCCACCCGGCTTGAGGACGCGGCACCATTCGGCCAGCACCTTCGCCGTGTCGCGGTGGCTGAAGTGCTCAAGGATATGGCTCGCGCGAACTTCGTCCGCATCTCGGCAATCCCCGTCACCATCTGTCCACCACTTGAGCGGGTAGCACTCCCCGCCCGTCTTGCGGTCAATGTTGACGTAGCCATCGAGCGGCACGGTTCCGCCGCCAAGGTTTAGCTTTAGCATCTGTTCTCCTATCAAGACTTGCAGGCGTTCCCACGCCCGCGAAACAGTGAGCCGGGAGTTAATCTCCGACTCACCGGGGAAGGAGACAGATGCGCGCGGCTTCCGTCTCGCTTCGTTAAGGGTTAGACCAACACAACGACGCTGCCGCTGGCAACCATATCGCTTGTGCTTGCCGGTCCCTGTTCGAGACGGCTTGCGGTGACGATGGCCGAGAGGGTCACGTTGTCATTCGTGGTCGTGTCGGGATTGACCTGCAGCTTCAGATACCGCTTGCGCGACTTGGTATCGACGTGGTACACGACTTCTTTCGCGGCGGTGATGTCCTCAGCGGATCGCGTCGCCGTGATCGTCGCGAAGTTGGTCGCGTTGCTGGTGTCGGCCTCGGACAGCGCGATGGCTGGCCCGACTGCGTTGGTGTTGATGGCGCTGGCAAGAGCGATGCGAATCGTCGCATAGTCCATGCCGAGAGTGTCATACGTGGCGCTGGCGGTTGAGCTATTGGTTTTCGCAATAGGTGCAATCAACAGCGTGTCTTTGGTGCGTTGAGCGTTGACCATTGGTACCTCGTGGGTAAGGGTCTAAAAGTGGCCTGCCGAGCGGAGATAACCCGGCAGGCCCGGAACGGGAGGAGTGGCTTACGACGCGGCCGAGATGATGCCGACGACGGGGCCGGCAGCGGTTGCACTGCCAACGTCGTGAACGTTGATGTCAATGCGCTCAGTGCCGCGAACGGCGATCTGGTCGCGTTCAAACACGGACTCGCCGCCAACGGTGGCTTCCGTGCTGAAGGCAATGGCCGGTTGACGACGGTCACCGAACGAAGCCGCAAGCGAGTGATCGCCCAAGGTGCAAGCGATCTGACTGTTCGCGTCGGCGCTCGGCATAACCTGGCTGATGGCCACGTTGTAGCCAAGGAACTTGGGAACGCGGTTGCCTTCGCGGACCTCGAAGGCGGTCACGCCGCCAGAGGCCAGTTCAAGGCGCTGCATCGTGCCGTAGTAGAACGTCCGGTGGGCAACCCACTGGGTATTGGCGGTGTCCGCGTACTGGGGCAGACGGCCGACGGCCGCATTGAAGTTGCCGAGGATGAACTCCGAGAACAGGTTGCCGGCTGCGAGGATCAAGCCGCCGCCGTCGTCAGTGCCGTTCAGGGTCGCGAGTTTCGGGCAGACGCCGACGATTCCGCCGTCGCTGGCGATACCAGTTCCGGTGAAGCCCACGGTGTCTTCCTTGAGCGCGAACGCCTGCGCGATCTCCATCATCAGGTCGTCACCGACGCTGATAACGGAATCCTCGTTCAGTTCCGATGACATGCGCGAGAGGACGGTGAGCTTCTTCGCCGTCAACGTAACGTTGTCCCAAGCCTTCGTGCTCTCGGAACCGGCCGCGTTCTCAGCGGTGAAGCTGGCGGTCAGGCCGGACACGCGGCGCGGGTCATTGCGCACGTCGCTGGACATGGGGCGAATCTTGAAGAGTTGGCGGGCAACGCCGTACTTCTCAAGCAACTGGATAATGTCGCCGCCAAATTCCTCGGGCACCAGGTAGCCGCCGCCGCTGTTGCTGCCTTCGCTGGACACCTTCACATGGATGCCCTGCTCAGCACAGAACGCCTTGGCGCTGTCGCTGCCGATGCAGGCGAGCGCCCACATGCCGAAGCGATAGGCGCGTTCGTCGGGCTGATACTCGGAAACGGCCTTGGCGCTAAACGCCTTCAGAGCGCCGACACGCCGCGCGTTCTTGGGAATGGCGAACCTCTGCGCCACCTGGCCGATGGGCGCCGGAGCCTTGTGACCAGCAGCCTTCAGGGCATCGTCAACAGCCGACTTCACGATAGCCGCGATCTGGTCGGGGCTCTGCGCGATGGGCTGTTGCAAGCCCTTCTGCGCTTCGCCGGTGATTTCGGCAATCTGGATCTCGATCACGCTTTCGACGCCCTTTGCGTCCACTTCCACGACGGTCGCGGAACGGAGGGAGTCGAGCATGGTCTTACGGGCATCGCCGACCATCGACTTGGCGGTGTTGAGCATCAGCTCAAATTCAGCTTTCAGGAGCTTCATGGAATACCTCTTGGGTATGGAGTTGCCGCGTCACTGGCTGGGGTCTGCGTATGCCTGTTCGCGGCTGCTGCTCAGTGATGAGCGCTGCCCGTGTCGCGAACGCTGGCTGGTTCGGCTGGACTGCCTGGCGCTGATGAGGTCACGGCAACATTGCCGCAACCGAAGCTCTGACGCGAGCGTTAGCCCGCAGCAGAGTGTCGTTTCGTAACCTTCGCGATTAGACGATGTAGATTCTTCCGCGCCGCTTGCTCAGTTGCTCGCCTACCGCCTTGCCGACAACCGCGACCATATCCGCGGCGGGGATTTCGTTGGTGATGACGTACAGGAGCTTGCGAGGAATGGCCGGTACGATGGCGGGCTTGGGGTCAACTGCTTTGACGACTGGCTCGGTGGCAGGAGCGACGGGTTCCGGCTTGGCTTCGGGCGATTGTTCCGGCGTGAACGCCTTCGATACCGCGAGTGCCACTGCCTCTTGGTTTGCCGGAATCGTCACTGGCGAAAATTCCAACAGTTTCCATTTACTGATGACTCGCCTGCACTCGCCGCCGTAGGTTTCGAGATCCTTCTTTGACGGCTGGCGAGATTCGATGACAGAGAACCCGATGCTAAACGCGCTCATCACGCCCTGCTGATAGAGGGCGAGCAGCGTATCTGGCAACCACTCCTTTTCGGCGGGGTGATTCTCGGGGCGAGCCGCAAACACCATCTTAGCGGAGAGCGAATCAGTCTCTCGCTTGAGGCTTACGCACTTGCCAACCGGGAGGCTCCAATGGTCGTGCATGAAAAACACAACCGGATTAGCTTCGTACTCTGTCGCGTCACACCCGAGCGGCAACACGACCTCGCCGTCACGGTCCATGACCGCCGTGTTGATCTTGGCGACAACGGCGCGTTCGCCCTCGCTCACAGTCAGGTCAATAGGGAATCGCTTGGTGATGATGCTCATAGTCGGAGTCCTTTAGTTGCCAGTGTTCTGTTGTGCCGCGAGGTCGCCAGCGATTGCGGCTTGCGCGCCGGTCGCCCCCGCTGGCGCGTAGAGCCTGTCGCCACCTTCCATTGATGGATAGTCAATCTCCGCGCGGCCTTCGTTCGGAGTGAGGATACCGCCAGCGACATAGCCGACGAGCCGCTTTGCCATCGCCTCCTGATCTTCGAAACTCACCATGTCGTAGGCGAGGAAATAATCTTCGGAGCCTTCAAATCGGGGTATCCATCGCTCGTTCAGTTTCTCTTCATCGAGCTTGCAGTAGGGGCGAACGGTGGAGCGATACCAACCCACGCGAGCGGTGACGCTGTTGGCGCGGTTCGGATCGTTGGATAGGAGCATGGCGACAGGCACGCCAGACACCGCGCTGATTTCTTCGATAATCCGGTTCGGCGTGCCAATGTCTGGAACGTCTACGTTGAGCGCTTTCAAGTCCAGCTCCGCAGCAATCGCCATCATGCGGCCAGCATCTTTCGGCCCCCTCATCGTGGCGTTGATTTTCTTTTCTAGAGTGTCCACCGCCTCTTGCCGCACGCCTGCGTTTTTGACGCTGACGATGTAATCGGGGCGAGCCATGTTGTCGAATTTGGCAAGGTCCATCGTCCGTTTGGAATCATGCAATCCGATAGCTTGCCAGGCCGCTTCAAACCAGCCCATGCCGTAGTACATATCGCGCGGGTTCGGGAGCTTGAAGTGGTCTACGTCGTCAACGCCGAACGTCTTTTCGTGGACGGTGCTCGTGCCGTAGGTATACCCGCTGATGAAACGATCCTTGTCTGGGATGATCTTCGTGTACTGCGGCGGCATGCGCCACACTTCAACCGGCACGCTCAACGGGCCATAGATCGGGAGCAGGTAACTATTGCCCGTGATCTGCAAATCACACATGCGGAGCAGGGTCAGTTCGTAGCCGTTCTGAAATCCGTTGACATTTCGCAATACTTCCATCGCCGGATGCGGTTCGATGATTTCAACAATGTCGCCGCCGAACTCGATAGCTTTTCGGCTGGCACAGTTGCCGCCACCATCTGAATGCAGACGGGCGACGTGAGACTTCGTAAGCGGGCGAGAGGCGAATAGCTTGCGGGTAGCCGAGCGATTGCGGGCGTACAGGCGAAGGGGCACATTGGCGACCGCCGTCGCGTTCAACATCGCCGCCGCATACGCCCAATGGCGGAACTGCCGTAGTGCCGCGTCATTGTTGAACGGGCGGGGCTTCGCACCGTTGCCCATGCCGGTCATCGTTGACGAAGAGGCATCGAAGTAGTCAGACGCGCGGGCGTCTTTAGTCTCAGCGGGCGCCCATGGCGAGAAGTTCTTTATGCGGCTGAATAGGCTCATGCTGATATTGCCTTGAAGTAGATATCGCCGCCGTCGTCGTCTGCCGGCGCTACGAGCGCCCGAGCCATTCCGGTAAACAGTGCGACCGGCCCGTCAATCTTCCCGGTGGATTTCTTTTTATTCGGCTGAATATTGCCGTTCTCGTCTCGCTTGGCGGTCACATTGCCCATCATCCACGCCATCACGGGATTGTTGCCGTGCTCGATTCGTCCGCCCGCAACCATTGCCTCGACTTCTTTCATCGGGTCTGACAATGTTTTCGTTCCTTGTCTCACTGACACCATTCGCTCGCCGAAGCCGTCCTCTTCCCGTAACTGCCTCGAAAGCTCGGTTGCGTTCCATTCGTCATAACCAACGTCTTTGATCGGGTAGACCTTATCACCGTCATTCAATGCGGTGCGGATGGCTTGTGTGTCAATCTCATTGCCGTCCGTCATCGTTACGAAGCCCTGTCGTTGCCAAGTGGAATACGGAACCCGGTCTGTCTTTTCCTTGTGCTTAGCGGTTTCGCCAGGCACCCAGAAATACGGGATAATCACCCATGGCTCGCCGGCAGATTGCGGCCGGAATATGTCTACCTTCGCGGTAATGTCGATCTTCGCGGACAGGTCGAGACCGACGTAGCAGGGACGGCCTTTCAGATCTCTCAACTTTCGCGCCCGCCATTGCTGCGGGGTTTCACCGTCTTTCAGTCCGCTGCACTTTCGCCAGGACTCTGCTGGCATCCACGCCTCATCCGCATCCGTGACAATGTTCAGGTGCAGCCGCAGAAAGTTGTTCAATTCAGTTGGCATCTCCTGAGCTTTCAGGCACTCACGGGCTAAAAATTCTGTCGTGACAGTGACGCCCATATTCGGGTTCGCCTTTCGCCACGTTGCCGGTAGCTTGAAATCGTCCTTGGCGTCCGCCTCATAGACGACCGGCAGAAACGCGGGGTCGTATCCCGGTTGCGCCGTGTCGCCCTTGTTGTCTCGAACCTCGCGAGCCCGCTTTACCATCGTGTTACACAGCGACGGACGGTTGTAGTCTGCGGTGGTCGTGTAGATCACCAGTGGTTGCCGGCGAGCAGCGGTGGATTTCTGTAGTACCTCGGCCAGTTCCGGCGATGCGTGCCGATGCAACTCATCGATGGCGGCGAAATGCGGGTTGACGCCATCGCCCGTGTCCGCGTCGGCACACAAGCACTTGTACGCTGCCATCATCTGCTCATAAACGATGGACCGTTGCTGCGAACCGCCCTTAGCGCCGTACACCGTCAAGCGGCTGGACAACTCCGGCTCCTGCCGCACCATGCCGATTGCGTGGCTGAACAGCAGCGCCGCCTGTTCTTTGCACGACGCAGCACTGTAGAGTTCCGCCCCGAACTCGTTATCACAACAGAGCACAAACAGCATCATGGCCGCGACGAAAGCGGTCTTGCCGTTTTTCTTCGCGACGTAGATAAGGCACTCACGATAACGCCGGCTGCCGTCAGGTCGCTTCCATCCGAACAGGTTCGCGACGATAGCCTTCTGCCACGGCTCAAGGATGAACGGCGTCCCGGCCGCTCGCACCGCCGATCCTTTAGCGAGCTTGCAGCATTCCTCGATAAAGGCGATGGCATACTTTGCCGCTGCCTCATCGAACCGGCAAACGCCAGCCTGGTCGTGCGGGTCATAGCCGGGGAGTATGCGGATTACATCAGCCAGCCGCGAGCTTGGGACCAGAGAAGAACCGGTCTTTGCTTGTTTTTTCCTGCCCATCATTGACCACAATTCTTGTGCGACTTGCGGGCGTCAAGCCAAACTCGCGTTCGATCAGCAGCATCGCGGCAGAAAACTTGTGAACCATCGCGACCTGCGGCCATTGAACGACGCACTTGGCCTTGCCGTTTTCGTCCTTGATGGTGTAAACCGCGCCCTTATCCTCGATCCACTTGTCGGCCCGCCGCCATTCGTCCCATATGCGGCAGTAGCGGGCGATGGTCCGCCAGTCCGACTTGCTCAGCACTCGCATCGTAGAGAGATCTGCAATCAACTGATGCCACACTTCAAGCGACTCCGCATTCATCCACTTGGGCGGGTCAGGCAAGCCGTCGATAGCCTCTGGCTCGCGACGGTTCTGCTTCGCGCGGACGCTGCCTCTCGCGTTGAGCATGGCTGTCGGCGTCGGTCGTGGTCCTCTGAGTCCCATGTCTGCGTCTCGTGCCTTTCAGCGGGCCAGTGCTTTCGTTGTGACTGGCGTTTTGCCATTTCTTGCCTGTACTCCGCGTCTTCGGTGTCTCGATGCCTGAATAACACCCAGCCGCCGCGACTCCCGCGGCCCCACGTACTCAAAACTCGCGGTCAGCCGGTCCACCGCCGATGTTGCCCGCATATTACCACGGTGCATACAGTTGAGGCTTGGGTCAGATAGCACGTCAGTCAGCGCCTCCATTTGGGCGGCGGGGTGCCGTCGCCAGTTGGCTGGATTGTCATCCAACGTCTTCGGGTCGATCCATTTGAGTGCAATTGATTTTTGTTTCATACCCCCCCCCTATTGTGAAACCCGTGAAAAAACCAAGCGAGA